>FWPU01001336.1_pt1 | contig 74237 bp, 71 predicted proteins | sample 2228361 | NCBI WGS metagenome assembly FWPU01 (sample SAMEA103939777, study PRJEB20133) | metagenome | reverse complement strand
GCAGTCAGTCCCGGCTCCGGTGCCGACAGTAGTGGGGAGGTTTTGCCGACTTGGGCGCTTTGCTTGTGCGGTGCGCTGCCAGCGGCGCGGCGCGGAATCCGCCTAAGCGGAGAAGTATTCGCCCGCTTTGAGAGTTGTGGTGAAAAAAGAACACTCCTGGGGTAGTTGCTGGACGGAATTCCAACCGAGAGGAGAAACAGCATGGCCGGAAAGGTGAAACCGGTTCCCGCGGGCTATCACACCGTAACGCCGTATTTGGTGGTTCGCGGGGCCAATGAAGCCATCGAGTTTTACAAAAAGGCCTTCGGGGCGCAGGAAATGCTTCGCATGCCGATGCCCGACGGCAAGATTGTGCACGCGGAAATCAAGATTGGCGATTCGGTGGTGATGCTTGGTGAGGAGAATCCACAGATGGGCGCGAAGTCGCCGCAGTCACTGGGCGGCAGCCCGGTCAGCATTTTCCTGTACGTTCCGGAAGTGGATGCCACCTACAAGCAGGCCATTGCCGCCGGCGCCAAGCAGGTCATGCCGCCCGCCGACCAGTTCTGGGGCGACCGCTTCGGCAAACTGACCGACCCGTTCGGGCACGAGTGGGGCCTGGCCACGCACACTGAAGACGTCGCGCCCGAGGAGCTGATGAAGCGTGCGGCGGAAGCCTTCGGCAAATCCGCCGGCGCATAACGCAGAGGGCACTCTGCAACTACCAACCTGAAGGAAGTGCGGTTGGCAGTCGGTCAGTGTTTGAAGTGGCGGATGCCGGTGAAGACCATGGCCAGGCCGAGCTTGTTTGCGGCAGCGATGACTTCGTTGTCGCGCACCGAGCCGCCGGGCTGAATCACAGCGGTGGCGCCGGCGCGGGCGGCTTCTTCGACGCCGTCGGGAAACGGGAAGAAGGCGTCTGAGGCCACCACGCTGCCTTTCAGCGAAAGCTTGGCGGCCTGCGCTTTCATCACCGCAATTTTCACCGAGTCCACGCGGCTCATCTGCCCGGCGCCAACACCGAGCGTCTGCCCGGCGCGCGCGAAGACAATGGCGTTGGACTTCACGTGCTTGCATACCTTCCAGGCAAAAAGCAGCGCGTGGAGTTCGGCATCGGTGGGCTTCCGCTCGGTGGCTGGCTTCAAGTCGGCCTCGCGCAGCTCGTGCCGGTCGGGCGTCTGCACTAGCACGCCGCCGGAGATCCGTTTCAGTTCGAGCACTCCCGCTTCGGGTGCGTCCTCCATCTCCAGCAGGCGTAGATTTTTCTTCCCGGCGAGTTTTTCAAGCGCGGCGGCCTGGTAGCCGGGGGCGATAAGGCACTCGGCGAACAGCTTGCTGATTTCTTCAGCCGTGTCGGCTTCGAGCGGACGGTTGAAAGCCATCACGCCGCCGAAGGCGGAAACCGGGTCGCAGGCCAGCGCCAGCCGGTAGGCTTCGGCCTGCGAATCGTGCTCGGCGGTGCCGCACGGGTTCGTGTGCTTGATGATAACCGCTGCGGGGCGCGAGAATTCGCGCGCCAGGTTCCACGCTGCTTCCAGATCCACCAGGTTGTTGTAGGAAAGCTCCTTGCCCTGGAGCTGCCGCGCGCCGGCCACTCCGGCAGGCGGCGCGCCGACAAAGGCGTAGAGCGCGGCCTGCTGGTGGGGGTTTTCGCCGTAGCGCAGCGTTTGCTGTCGCGCGAGTGCGAAGTGGAGCCGCTCAGGCAGCGTGCCGTGGCTGCCGAGCGAGAGCTTCGAGTCGGCAGCGGCCAGGCGTTCGAGCTCAGTCGAAATCACCCCGTCGTAGCGCGCGGTCATGGCGAACACTTTGCGCGCCAGCTCGAGCCGCGTGGCCAGGCTGACGTTTCCGCCGGCAGCCAGCTCTTGAGCCACGCGGTCGTAGTCGGCCGGATCGCACACCACGGTAACGCTTTCAAAGTTTTTGGCCGCTGAGCGCAGCATCGTCGGCCCGCCGATGTCAATGTTTTCGATGAGCTCTTCGGGCGTGACTGCGGGCTTCGCGGCGGTGGCTTCGAACGGATAGAGGTTGACGACGATCAGGTCAATCGGTGCGATCTGGTGCTCGACGACTGCTTGTTCGTCTTCAGGGTGCCCGCGGCGGAACAGGATGCCGCCGTGCACTTTCGGGTGCAGCGTCTTCACGCGGCCACTGAGCATCTCCGGCCAGCCGGTTAGCTCCGAAACATCTTTCACCACCAGCCCCGCTGCGCGCAGCAGCTTCGCCGTGCCGCCGGTGGAGACAATCTCCGCGCCCGCAGCAGCAACTTGGCGGGCAAATTCCACCACTCCCGTCTTGTCATAAACACTGATTAATGCGCGTTGCACTCGCACAGATTCCTCCCCCAAAGAAAAAGCCGAGTATTGTAAGCGGCGGCGGAGAGATGCGAAAGGTACTTCTGGACCTCGAACCACGGTCCGGTGGAAAACCCGCGACGAAAAATACCCGGTCCGTGGCTGCGATTATTTCTTGACGCGGGCCTTCAGCTTCACTTTGCCTTTTTCCACGTTGACGGCGTATTCCACCTGCTCACAGCCTTTTTCTGTGCGCAGTTGTTGCGTCTTGTTTTTGACGAAATCGGCAAAGCTTTCGTAGCTGAGGCTGTCGGTCTTCTCACCGGCCTGCTGTTTGGCTTCGAGCATGGCCCGGTAGAGCTCCTGTATCTTGTCGGATTCCTGTTCGGGGTCTGCGCAGGACACCGAGTAAACGGAGCGGGCAGCGCGTTGCGCCGGGGACGCAGGAGGTTCGGCCAGGCCAGCGGCCCTGCGCGCGCGGGCGCGTTCGGCTTCAATGGCGCGGGCGGCCGCGCCGAAGTGCCGCTGCACGAAGCCTTCTTCTTTCTGCTTCAGCCGCTTGCGCCAAATCTCGCGGTACTTGGCGTAGGTGGAGGTCAGGTTGCTGAAGCGGAAACGCTGCGCGTAGGACATATCTGCGCCGCGCTCGGAACACCGCTTGATGGTCTGTTCGATGCGCCATTCCGTGTCGGAGGGCGGGCGGGCGCGGCCGCCACCGAAGAATTGCTCGTACTCAATCTTCAGCAGGCGGATATCGCGTTCGAGCTGGCTCAGGGCTTCGTCCGTTTCAGCCATGGGAGTCTGATGAGGTTCGCACTTCTATGCTAGGGAGCCAGCGGCGCGGGCGTCAACGCACAAGCGGTGGCGTGATGTCCAACCGTCACCCACCGCGTGCCGCCGTTGTCGGGAGCGGTGCAGCGCGTTGCCAGTGCGGGCCGGCTGTGTTGAAATAGCCCTGCGATGCATTCCCCTTCCGAGAGGATTTCCGGGGTGGCTGGGCTGCTGCGGCAGATCCCTTCCGTGGATGAACTGTTGCGGCGCGAACGGCTCGCTCAACTCGCCGCCGCAGATGGCCGCGAGCTGGTGGTGGAAGCAGCGCGCGCCGTGCTCGAACGCCTGCGCGCACGGATTGCGGCAAACCCTGATTCAGCCGCTGTGCTGCTGGACCCGGTGCGGCTGGAAGAAGCTGTCGCCGCAGAGGCCGGGCGGTCACTCGAGCCTTCGCTGCGGCCTGTGATCAACGCCACCGGCGTGATTCTGCACACGAATCTGGGCCGCGCGCCGCTGGCGGCCGCCGCCATCGAGCACCTGCGGTGCACCGCCACGCAGTATTCAAACCTCGAATACAACCTGGCCGAAGGCGTGCGTGGCAAGCGCGACGCGCACACGGCCCGGCTGCTGGCGCGATTGCTGGGTGCGGAATCGGCGGTGGTGGTGAACAACAACGCCGCGGCAGTCTTCTTAGCTCTTTCGGCGCTGGCCAAGGGAGGCGAGGTGGTCGTTTCGCGCGGCGAACTGATTGAAATCGGCGAAAGCTTCCGCATTCCGGACATCATGGCGGAAAGCGGCGCGGTGTTGCGCGAAGTCGGCACTACGAACCGCACGAATCTCGGTGACTACGAGCGGGCCATCAACGAGCGCACGCGCCTGCTGCTGCGCGTGCATCAGTCGAATTTTCGCGTGGTCGGTTTTACGGCGCGGCCGGAACTGGAAGAGCTGGTCGAACTGGGCCGGCGGACGGGGCTGCCGGTGTATGAAGACCTCGGTTCCGGCTGCCTTGCGGATTTGCGCGAATACGGAGTGGAAGAGCCGATAGCACAGACCAGCCTGCGTGCCGGTGCGTCGCTGGTGACGTTCAGCGGCGACAAGCTGCTGGGCGGGCCGCAGGCGGGCATCATCGCCGGAAAGCTGGAACTGGTCGGACGCATTCGCCGCCATCCCCTGTTCCGCGCGTTGCGGGTGGACAAGCTGACCATCGCGGTGCTGGAAGCCACGCTGGGCACCTACCTGCGCGGCCGGCCGGAAGAGATTCCCGCTCTGCGCATGATTCAGATTTCGGTGGGAGAGATGGAATTGCGCGCGCAGGCGTTTGTGGACCAGCTGCGAGCGGCGCTGCCCGAAGCGGCTGCCGAAATTGAAGTGCGCGGGGGGCATTCCGTCGTCGGGGGCGGCTCGACGCCCGGCGAAGAGTTGCCCACGCGCCTTGTGGCGTTGCGCAGCCCGCGGCATTCTGCGGCCGAGCTGGAAATGCGCCTGCGTGCGCCGGAGCAGCCGGTTCCCGTCATCGCCCGCATCGAAGACGACCGCCTGGTGCTCGATCTGCGCACCGTTTTCCCCGAACAGGAGCCGGCGCTCGCCGAAGCGCTGGTGGCCGCCCTGCGTTAACGTCTCGCCAAAAGATTCCCCGCGAGATCAGAGGTGGTTGATGACGCTGGCCACGCAGCCGGCGCCGAACCCATTGTCAATATTGACCACGCTGACGTTGGAGGCGCAACTGTTCAGCATGCCGAGCAGCGCCGCCAGGCCGCCAAAACTCGCGCCGTAGCCCGTGCTCGCGGGCACGGCAATCACCGGCACGCCGACCATCCCGGCAACCACGCTGGGCAGCGCACCTTCCATCCCGGCGACAACGACAATCACGCGCGCTTGGCTGAGTTTGGCGCGATGGTCGAGCAGACGGTGCAACCCGGCCACGCCGACGTCGTAGATCGACTCGACGCGGTTGCCCATCAGCGCGGCGGTAAGCTGCGCTTCTTCGGCCACGGGGATGTCGCTGGTCCCGGCGGAAATAACGAGTACGAGGCCTTTTCCGGTGACGATCTTTTCGCGGCGGATGGTGATGACGCCGGAGAGCGGGTAGAAGCGCGCCGCGCGGCTGGCGCGGCGGACGGCGGTGAACGTCGAGCGGTCGGCGCGGGTGATGAGCACGTTCGAGCGCGAAGCGCGGAGCATCCGGCGGACAATTGCGGCCACCTGCTGCGGCGTCTTCCCGCGCGCGAAGACGACTTCAGCGTAACCCTGGCGGAGCGCACGGTGATGGTCAATCTTGGCGAAGCCGAGGTCTTCGAACGGCAGGTGCCTCAGCCGTTCGAGGGCTTCGATCGTGCTCAGCCGGCCACTGCGGACCTGGTCAAGCAGTTTGCGGATGTCGCGCTCGTTCATGGCCGTCAGGCACCGGGAGGGGATTCTACCATCCGCCGGGCGGGACGCGCTTTGCTTGACTTGGCGGAAATGCGCTGCCTAGACTGGCGGTTTCCCGGGGGCGCAAAGCAAACGATGGGAATGCGGGGCAAAGTCATCGCCGTGGGAGTGACGGGCGCGTCGGGCGCCATCTATGCGCAGTCGCTGGTGCGCGTCTTGGACCGCGACGACCGGGTGGCAAAGGTGTTCCTTGTTGCCAGTGAGCCGGGGCTGCGGCTGATCGCCTCGGAACTGGGTATCGTGGCACAAGACCCCAAGACGCTACCGAAACTGCTGACCGGCACCGGGGCGGAGAAGTTCGAATACCTCCCCAACAAGGACATCGGCGCAGCCATCGCTTCCGGAAGCTTTCCGGTGGACGGGATGGTGGTGCTTCCTTGTTCGGCGGGGACGCTGGCTTCGGTTGCCGGCGGACTGAGTGACGACCTGCTGGCGCGCGCCGCCGACGTGTGCCTGAAAGAACGCCGCACGCTGGTGCTCTGCGTGCGCGAGACGCCGCTGAACCGCGTCCACCTGGAAAACATGCTCCGCGCACAGGCCGCCGGAGCTGTCATCATGCCGGCGGTGCCGTCGTTTTACTACGGCCCGAAGACGATTGACGACCTCGTTGCGCAGTATGTGTTCCGCGTGCTGGCTCAGCTCGGGTTGCCGCAGCCGGAGCAGTTTCAGTGGCACGGGGGGAACCGGGGTAAGACGTGAAAGCCACCGCAGCGGCGCGGAGAGCGCAGAGAAAAATCAGAAAAAAGAGGGCCAGGCCGGTCAAGCAGAGTGGCGCTGGGGAGACCGCAATTGTGGGTGGCTGCTTCGGCCGCGGCGTCAAGGCTGCCTCATTCTCCCTGTTCGGGACATTGGCCCATGAGGTTCCGATAAGCACAGCGGCTTGAGCAGCCTGTTAGAGGGAACGAATGGTTCTGCCAAGAATCCGCACCACGCTCGAGATGATCAAGTTCGAGCACTCCGTGTTTGCGCTGCCGTTTGCGCTGACCGGAGCGTTGCTGGCGGCGCGGTTTGACGGCGACGCGACCCTGTGGCCGACGTGGCGGCAACTGGGCTGGATTATTGTGGCCATGGTGGGCGCGCGCTCGGCGGCGATGACCATGAACCGCATCGCCGACCTGCAATACGACCGGCTCAATCCGCGCACGCAGAACCGGCCGCTGGTGACCGGCGAGCTTTCCATGGGCTTTGCGTGGCTGTTCACGCTGGTGAGCGCGGCGCTGCTGGTGTTCGCCGCGTGGCGGCTGAACCCGCTGGCATTCAAGCTGTCGCCGCTGGTGCTGGCGGTGCTGTTTTTCTACTCTTACACAAAGCGGTTCACAACCTGGTCGCACCTAGTGCTGGGCTTCTGCCTGGGGATCTCTCCCGCGGCGGCGTGGATTGCGATTGCCGGGTGGCTGGACTGGCGAATGGTGATTCTCAGCGCGGCGGTGACGCTGTGGGTGGCGGGCTTTGACGTGCTCTACGCGTGTCAGGACCTGGAATTCGACATTCAGAGCGGGCTGTACTCGATTCCCAGGCGATACGGCATTGTGCGTGCGCTGGTAATTGCGCGCGGGATGCATGCGGTGATGGTGTTGCTGTTGATATGGCTGGCGTGGAGTTTACAACTACCCTGGCCGGCCTGGGTGGGCATCGCGGTAGTGGCGGCCCTGCTGGCTTGGGAGCACGCGCTGGTGAAAGCGGACGACCTGAGCAAGATCAATGCTGCGTTTTTCACCGTGAATGGCTATATTAGCGTGTTGTTCTTCCTGTTCTGGGGCGCAGCAGTGTGGCTGTCGCACCCTTGAAGAGCGGTTGGGCCGCGGATCAGCACAGACGAAGACGGGCGGGCATGCATGGCTCTGGAGTTTTCATCTGTGCCGATTCGTGTCCATCTGGGGTTCCAGCGGGGCCTGGCGAGTGGGTGAGCTTCAAATCTCGGATGCGCGGCTGAAGCCGATTGCAGAAAAAGTTCTGGCCGGCGAGCGGCTGTCCTTTGACGACGGCGTGGCGCTCTACCGCACGCACGACCTGCTGGCCGCGGGCTGGCTGGCCAACCACGTCCGCGAAAAGCTTCATGGAAACGTCTGCTACTACAACATCAACCGGCACATCAATCCGACCAACGTTTGCGTGGCGCATTGCCGGCTGTGCGCCTTCGGGCGCGCGCCGGATGCTCCGGGGGCGTATACCTACGCGCTCGAAGAAGTCTGGGAGCGAGCCGCGCAGGGCGTACGCGAAGGCGCGACCGAATTCCATATAGTCGGCGGCCTGCACCCCGACCTGCCGTTCGATTACTACCTGGACCTGATTCGCGGGCTGAAGCAGCGCTTCCCGCACGTCCATCTGAAGGCATTTACCATGGTCGAGGTGCACTACTACGCGCGGTTGACGAAGAAATCCATCCGCGAGGTGCTGCTGGCCATGAAAGAGGCCGGCGTGGATTCGCTGCCCGGCGGTGGCGCGGAAATTTTCAACCCGCGGGTGCGCAAGGTCATCTGCGACCATAAGACGTCGGGGATGATGTGGCTGGAAATCGCCCGCACCGCGCATCAGGTGGGGCTGCGCTCCAATGCGACGATGCTCTACGGCCACATCGAAACCGAAGAAGAGCGCGTCGAGCACCTGTTGCAATTGCGCGAATTGCAGGACAAAACGAAGGGCTTCGTGGCCTTCATCCCGCTGGCGTTTCATCCGGCGAACACCGCGCTCAGTCACCTGCCCGGGCCGACCGGGTTCGACGACCTGAAAAACATCGCCGTCGCGCGGCTGCTGCTCGACAATTTCGAGCACATCAAGGCTTACTGGGTCATGCTGACGCCGCGCATCGCGCAGATCGCACTGCGCTTCGGCGCCGACGACATTGACGGCACCGTGATCGAAGAGAAGATTTATCACGACGCCGGCGCACGAACGGCGCAGTTCACGCCGCGCGCCGAGCTCGAGCGGCTAATCCGCGCCGCCGGGCGCGTGCCGGTCGAGCGTGACACGCTCTACCGCCCGGTGGACCGCTCGAAGCTGCCCCCAATGGAACCGACGGCCGCGAACGCAGACCGTTCGCCGCTGATTACGCTTACCCTGAACATCTAGTATTTGGCTTCCGCCCCGTGTTCTCACTGCCTGGCCATACTTCCAGCTCTGGCTGATCTGCCCGGCGAAAATTGCGCTGTAGTGCAAGGGAAGCAGATGGCCGACGGTAAGTGAATCGGAATCTTCTCTGCACTGCCGACCGCGGTGTCCCTGACGGTGTCTCTGTTCGCGACCGAGGCGGGCAAGCAGATTATTCATCGGGGCGAGCCGGAGCCGGCTGCGCGGAATGTCAAATGAAGAGCTGAAAGCCATCTTCGCTTCGCTGCGCACGCTACCGCCGGTGCGGCATCGCGTGGACAACACCGAGCCGCCGAGACTGTGCAAGCTGTGCAACGATATGCACGGCATCGGCGACCGCAACTAGCGCCGAGCGCTCGCGCTCCTTCCACCCAGCAGCGACGCGGCCACCAGCCATGCGTAGAAGGGCCCGTAGGTGAGCCAGAGCATCTCCGGGCGAAAGAACCAGGTCCCGGCAGCCTGGTAGTCAATCAGGACGTGGTAAGAAAGAAACTGCAGCACGGTGAGCAGCAGCCACGCCGGATGCGGAAAGAACACCAGCAGCGGCACCATCCAGGTGAAGTACCAGGGAAAAGCATTCGGGGCGAGCAGCAGGGCCGCGCCAAAAAGGAGATAGGCTGCTCGGAGAAGGTCGAGCTTGCGCGCGGCGGCCCACAGCGCCACTCCCGCCACGATGCCCATGCCCAGCCCGCCGGCAAAATCGTGGAAGGTGGCACCCGGCGGAATGGCTACTTGCGGGTCCTGTGGCGCCGCCGGTTCGGCAAACCAGCTAAGCGCAGCATACAGACTTGCGTTGTTATGGTGCCATCGCGATTCGTAGTAGGCGAGCGAATCAAGAATCTCCGGCCACGCGGCGCGGTAAGGCCACGCGCAAATTACCGCCACCGCCGCAGCCGCCAGTACCGCCCGCCAGGCACGACCCGAGCGCGGCCAGTCCATCCGCCGCAGCCACAGCGGAAGCAGCACGGTGGGGAAGAACTTCACCAGCGTCCCGGCTGTGAGTAACGACGTTGACACTGCCCACCGGCCTCTTATAATCACAATGGTCGCCGTCAGCACCGCCGCAATGGCCAGCGAATCGTTGTGGCCGCTGGCCGCGAACTCCACGATGACCAGAGGATTCCAGGCGTAAACCGCAAGCTGGAAGTTCCGGCCGCCGGTTCGCCGAATCCACCAGGCCAGCAGGAACACGGTCAGCAGGTCGGCGGCAACGAACGGAAGCTTGTAGAAGAGCAGCTCGGTTGTGCCCGAGAATGCGCCGGCAGTGATGCCGGCAGCGACATAGGTTAGTTCGGCCAGCGGCGGGTAGATAGTGGGGATGTCGGAGCCGGGGATGGCTTGGCCGCGCGCGCGAAACTCGGCGGCCAGCGCTGCAACGGCAGGGTCGTCCGGGCGGTAGAGATAAGGATTCACACCGGCCTGTTGCACGCGCGCATCCCATTGGTAGCGATGGACGTCCTCGGAAAGCGCCGGCGGCAACGGAAACAGCAGCAGCCGGAAAAGCACTGCGCCGGCCAAAAGCAGCCAGAGGGCTTCCTGCTGTTCGGCCGAATGTTCGAGCAGATAGAGTAGAATCAGATAGACGAGGCCGGCCGCCAGCCCGGTGGCGATGGTTTCAACAACATAGGTCTTCAGGTCACGCAGACCCAGCAGCGTACCGAAGAGCAAGCCGAACAGTGCGATGCCCCCCGCGGCGATGAAACATTGACTGGCAAGCAGCGCACGCAGGCGGTTCAGCATTGCAGAGCGGCAGGAGCTGGGGGAAGAGCATGGACATCGGCAGCGGTCTGACAATGGCGGCGTGGGTCTTGCAGAACCCCCTCCGCGAATATTGGAGCAGGAATTTCGACCCGGCGCAAAATCCGTTCATCGGGCTGTACCAACTGAATACTTTTGACCTGGCGGTGATCATTCCGTATTTCCTGGTGCTGGGTGCGCTGGCGTGTTACGGAATTCATCGCTACTGGCTGGTGTACTATTTTTTTAAATACCGCGACAACGTGCCGGGACCGCCGCCGGCGGTCGATCGCTGGCCCAAGGTTACCATACAGCTCCCCATCTTTAACGAGCGCTACGTAATCGAACGGCTCGTGGAGGCCGTTTCCCGCTTCGACTATCCGCGAGAGCTGATGGAAATTCAGGTGCTCGACGATTCCACTGACGACACGCGCGAAATCGCCCGCGCGTGCGTGGAACGGTACCAGGCCCTCGGCTACGCGATCTCCTACCTCCACCGCACCAGCCGGGAAGGCTACAAAGCCGGCGCGCTGGCCAACGGCCTGAAACAGGCGAGCGGAGAGCTGATCGCCATCTTTGACGCAGATTTCATCCCCCCGGCCGATTTTCTTCGCCGGACGGTGCCGTACTTTGCAGACTCCAGCGTGGGGATGGTGCAGACGCGCTGGTGCTACCTGAACCGGCACTACTCTGTGCTCACCGAAGTGGAGGCTATCCTGCTTGACGGACACTTCGTCATCGAGCACGGGGCGCGCTCGCGCCGCGGCACATTTTTTAATTTTAACGGCACGGCTGGCGTGTGGCGCCGCGCGGCAATTGAGGACGCCGGCGGCTGGCAGCACGACACGCTCACCGAAGACACCGACCTTTCCTACCGCGCGCAGCTTCGCGGCTGGAAATTCCTCTACCTGCCCGAGATTGAGTGTGCTTCCGAACTCCCCGTGGAAGTGAACGCCTTCAAAGCGCAGCAGGCCCGCTGGGCCAAAGGGCTGATTCAGACGGGGAAGAAAATCCTGCCTCGGGTGCTGCAGTCGAAGCAGCCGTGGCACGTGAAGATCGAGGCGTGCTACCACCTGACCGCGAATATCAGCTACCCGCTGATGATTCTGCTCTCCACCATGCTGCTGCCGGCGATGATTGTCCGCTTCTACCAGGGCTGGTTCCAGATGCTGGTGATAGACTTGCCGCTGCTCCTGGCCTCGACCTGCTCTATTTCGAGTTTCTATCTGGTGGCGCAGCGCACGCTGTATCCGAAAACATGGAAGCGTACATTTCTGTTCCTGCCGTTTGTGATGGCTGTGGGCATCGGACTGGCGGTGCGGAACTCGATTGGTGTGATGGAAGCGCTGTTCGGTCGGCAGAGCGAGTTCACGCGCACGCCGAAATACCGCATCGAGAATGCGCGGGACACCTGGCTGCGAAAGGCCTACCGCAATCGCGCGGGCTGGACTCCTTACCTGGAGATCAGCCTGGGGCTGTATTTCGCGGCCACGGTGGTCTACGCGATTCAGTACGAGAATTATGCGACGGTGCCGTTTCTGTTGCTGTTCGTGGGTGGATATCTCTACACCGGCCTGATGTCGCTCGGCCAGCCGTGGTTCGAGCGGTTGCACTTTGGCGTGCGCCGTCCCGCAGAAGTGCGCCCCGCCGCCACTGGCGCCCCCAGTTTTTAGTCGCGCTGCCATAGTCGCCTCCGGGAGGTCAGCGTATGTCAGCTTCGGCTCGGGCCGGAATTCCTTCTGGGGAAGCCCTGGAGCTGGCACGGCTCATCAGCTACCAGGAAGTTTCTGTCGTCAGCCGGAGCCTGGTGCAGCGCGAGTCTTGCACCATCACGTTATTCGCATTCGACGCGGGGCAGGAGCTAGTTGAGCACACCACGCCGTTTGACGCGCTCGTCTACATACTCGACGGCGAGGCGGAGATTACCATCGCGGGCCGGGCGCTGCGGGCGCGCGCCGGAGAACTCGTCCTGATGCCCGCGAACCAGCCGCATGCATTAAAGGCTGCGGCGCGCTTTAGGATGCTGCTGACCATGGTCCGCGGTTGAGCGCGTGTTGTGCTCCTGCCACAGTCATCCCATCAAGACCGGTAACGGAAGCCGAGGGCGAAGCGTGATTGTTCGCCCGCTTGGAGTTCGGCCAGAAAATCCCAGCGGCTCAGGTAGCCGCCGATGTCGGCCATCTTGACGCCGAACAGTCCGTTCACGTCGGTTCCGCCCGGACCCACGATGAACGTGGAGGTGACCCCGCCGTAGACGGTGGTGTGCACCGTCCGCCGGGCCGATGCGGCGGCTCAAGGCGGGCGCCAGGGTGATGAACGCATCGGGGGCCATGCCGGCTTGCAGCGGAAACAGGAACGAATTGAAGAAGCCAATGTTCAGCGGCAGCCGGTCGGACTGTGCATACAGTGTCGCGCTCCAGCCCAGTCCGGGCAGCGCGGTGGCTCCGCCGTTGAACTGCCCGGCCAGTTCCCCGAAGAAGTTGAAGTAGCCGGTCGGGCCGTATTCCATCCGGGCGAAAAGTGAATAGTCGTCACCGGTAACGTCGGCCGGCACCAGCAGCGCAGCGGCACGGTTCTGCGCGAGCGAAATACCGTCGAACAGAACGGTCTGGGCAACGGCTGCCGGCGCGCAAATCAGAATTGCGAAGGGCAGTGCGCAAGCAGGTGAGAGCGTGAATTTCCGCATCCGTCAGTCCTTTCTTTCAGGCGCATGGATTTGAGCTGGGCTTACCCTTCTAAATGCGATTTCTGCGCCGGTTGTCGCCCGCCCGGAGGCAAGGAGTTCCACGAAAGTAACCGCGCGGCTGACTGATACGCATCGGCGCTGCAGGCACTGCTACCCGGTTGGCGTGGTTCTGCCTTATAGTGCGGTCAGCCCGAAGACTTTCAGCCGGCGCCGCAGCGCGACTGGCTGCCGCAATTCAGGAGGCGGATTGAGAGCCGTTATTACCGGAGGAGCCGGATTCCTAGGGTCGCACCTGTGCGACCGGATGATTGCCGAGGGATGGGACGTGCTGTGCCTCGACAATCTGGTGACCGGCGTGGACTCCAACATCGCGCACCTGCTGAACCATCCCCGCTTCCGGTTTCGCCGCCAGGATGTGACCACCTACATTGACGTGCCCGGGCCGGTGGACTACGTGCTTCACTTCGCTTCGCCCGCCAGTCCGGTGGACTATCTGAAACTGCCCATCCAGACTCTGAAGGTCGGCGCGCTGGGCACGCACAACTCGCTGGGCCTAGCGCTGGCCAAGCAGGCCAAGTACCTGCTGGCTTCCACTTCGGAATGCTACGGCGACCCGGAGGTCTCCCCGCAGAGCGAGACCTACTGGGGTCATGTGAATCCGATTGGGCCGCGCGGGGTGTACGATGAAGCCAAGCGGTTTGCAGAAGCCATGACCATGGCCTATCACCGCTACCACCGCGTGGATACGCGCATCGTTCGCATCTTCAACACCTACGGCCCGCGCATGCGGCTGAACGACGGCCGCGCGCTGCCCAATTTCGTCCATCAGGCGCTTTCCGGCCAGCCCCTCACCGTCTATGGCGACGGCACGCAAACGCGCAGCTTCTGCTACGTATCGGACCTGATGGAAGGCATCTGGAGGCTGATGCAATCCGACGAGCACGAGCCGGTGAATATCGGCAATCCGCAGGAAATCACCATTCTTGAATTCGCCGAGCGTGTGCGCGAGTTAACCGGCTCAAAATCGCCCATCGTGTTCAAGCCGCTGCCGCAGGACGACCCCAAACGTCGCTGCCCGGACATCACCAAAGCGCGCATGCTCTTGCAGTGGGAGCCAACGGTGGGCCTCGACGATGGCCTGCGTCTGACGCTCGACTACTTCAAGAAGCAGGCTGTAGCAACACAGTTCAGTGACCGGTAACGGCTGGCAGGCAACTCACACTTCTGTAGATGTGGCTGACGACAAGACCTGTGCATGGTTCTACGATTGAATGCAGGGTCGCGTCCCTGATGGTCCTGAAACGGCTTGGGCTAACAACTGGGCTCTGGTTCCTTGTCATCTATCTCTCTTCCTCACCAGCCGTTCTCTCGCGGTGAGAGTCTGCTCGTTTTTTCCAGGCATGCCTGTCAGAGCATTTCAGACACGAGGTCTTGTTGCATAGCCCTGGCGGAACAATCTGATTCCAGGCCCTGTCAGGGACTTGAAAGTCTCGACCATCGCGCACCCCGCAGGCTTTGCATCTTTGCCTTGGCAACTCACGATTAGCGCAGTACTCGGGCACGGCGTAGTTTGCAGGCAGGTGGTTCTCTGCTAGCATAGGGGATTGTTCCTACGTCCTTTTCCCGAGGAGAGAAGATGGCGCAGCGATGTGAGATTTGCGGGAAGGGCCCGCGCTACGGAAACATCATCAGCCATGCGAACAACGCTCGGCGGCGGCGTTGGCACGCCAATCTGCGACGGGTGCGGGCGCTGGTGGACGGCGTGCGCAAGCACATCCGGGTCTGCACCGCCTGCCTGCGTTCGGGCCGTGTGGTCAAGGCCGCTTAGCCGTCCGCCGCTGCCGTTCCGTGCATCGAGGCATTCGATTTACCGCGCAATCCGCCGCCGCTTTCGCTGAGAGCGGCAAGCTCGCTGTCCAAGGAGCCGCCGTGCTGAACCGTCAACGAGTCTCCGCCGCGCTCATCATCCCGGCTTTGTCCCGGCTTGCCGCGACGGTGCTGCTTGCCGCCGCGCTGATCGTCGCCGCCGCCTGCAAAAGACAGGCGCCGCCCGGCCCCGACGTGTGGGCCGTGGTCAACGGCAAACAGATCCAGCGCGACGAGGTGGAAAAACTCTACCGCTCGCAGCTCTCCATGGACCAGCCCCCACCGCCGCACGAGCAGGCGCTTTCGATGAAGCTGGCCATCCTCGACGAGCTCATCAACAACGAAATCATGCTCGAACGCGCGCGCAAGCTCGGCATGGAGGCCACCGACGGCGAAGTCGAAGACAAGTTCATCGAAATGAAAGCGCCTTACACCGAAGACGAATTCCAGCGGCAACTGAAGCAGCGCGAACTGACTGTCGAAGACCTGAAGCGCGACCTGCGCCGGCAACTGACCGTGCAGAAGGTGTTCAACCGCGAAGTCTTTTCGAAGGTCAGCGTCACGGACCAGGAAATTGCCGAATTTTACGAGCAGAACCGCGAGCAGTTTAACGTGCGCGAGCCGCAGTATCGCATCGCCCAGATTGTCGTCACCCCGCGCCCGGACCCGGGCCTGCGCAACCGCAAGAGCGACGACGCGGCCAGCGACGCCGAAGCCCGCCGCAAGGCCGCCAGCCTGCTCCAGCAGATTCAAGCCGGCGCCGATTTCAGCCAGCTCGCCATGGACTACTCCGAGGACCCGACCACCGCCTCGACCGGCGGCGACCTCGGCTACATCCCCGACTCTTCGCTGAACAACACCGACCCGGCCGTGAAACGCATGATCACCGGCATGCGCCCGGGCGAAGTGAGCAACGTGGTGAATATGGGCGGCACCTACCGCATCTTCAAAATGATTGCCAAGGAACAGGCCGGCCAGCGCCAGCTTGACGACGTGCGCACCAAAGAGTTTATTCGCGACGCCCTGCGCAACCGCAAAGAACAACTGCTGCGCGCCGCTTTCCTGACCGTTGCGCGCGAAGAAGCCGACGTCACCAACTATCTGGCGCGGCAGGTGCTCGAATCTGCCGGCAAGCTGCCTGCTTCGGGGTCGTCCGCGCCGGCGGCGGAATCAAAAAGCGGACAAACGCCCGCGCCGGCGCCACAACAGTAATTATCCGGAATTCACAGTCCGGGCAGTTGCAGTGGCGCAAGTCTTCAGCTTACGCCGCGCTTGCGGTGAACAGCCTGCGCGTACCTCGGCACCGGGCCACCGCGGTGCTACATGAGACGCCGAAAGCGGGAAGTAGGAAGTCTGCCGCACGGGAATAAGCTAAATCCCCGCCGCGGAACCGGCGGGCTGCACCGATTCCGGATTTCGAGTTTCCTATACCGAGTATCGAGGTTCAGGTGGCTTTTCGTTTCACGGTGAAGGAAGTCTTCCCGCTGGCGACCGGAGGCGTGGTGGTCGAAGGCCGCATCGACTCGGGCCGTGTGTGCGAAGGCCAGCCGGTAGCATTTCGCAGCGTGGCGGGCCGGCCGGTGGCGGCCTGCGTGGTAACCATCGAGCGCTCCGCCGACCGTCAGCTCATCCCCGAAGCCGCCGCCGGCGAGCAGGTCCGCCTGCTCCTGCCCGAGGTCAGCCCTGCCGCACTGGCCCCCGGTGTGGTGATCGAAGCGACAAAAGAATAAATCGCCCCGGCCCTTCCGTCCTTTCTTCTTATGAGATAACTGCCAGCACTTCGCCGGCGTTGACAGCCTGGCCTTCGGCCACCAGCAGGCGTTCGACGCGCCCGGACTTCGGCGCCTTGATTTCGTTCTGCATTTTCATCGCTTCGACCACCACCAGCCCCTGCCGTGCCTGCACGGCTTCGCCCTGTTTCACCAGCACGCGGACAATTTTGCCTGGCATCGGCGCGGTAATCTGCTGCTGCCCTTCCGCCTCAAGCACGCCGCTGCGGCGGCCGCGCCAGGTGCGCGGGTCCGTCACCTGCGCAGAGAACTCCTCCCCGCCGGCCGCCACGCGCAGTCGGTCTACCTCGGGGTGGACGCGAACTTCGTAAGCCCGGCTGCCCAGCAGCACGGAATAGACGCCCTCGGAGATTTCCACCACGTCGGCTTCAACCGGAGCGCCATCGAGCACCGCCTGCCAGCGGCCTTCGCGCCGGGCCAGCTCGACGGTGCGCTTGCCTTCGCCAATGCGGACTTCGAGTTTCATCGCGGCCCGCCCGGGCCTTCCGGGGCTTCCGTGGGCGGCGCGTGATTCGTCAGGTCGAGCGCGCGGCGCAGCCCCTGCGCCAGCGTTACCGCATCGGCGCGGCCCCAGAAGTGCAGAAAGAACAGCCGCGGCTGCTCGTCCAGAAGATGATTGTGCAGGGCGGTAACTGCAATGCCCGCTTCCCTGAGCGCACGCACCACCGGCTGCACCTCTGCGGCCAGCAGGACGAAATCTCCGGTCGTGACCGCGCTGCTGCCCACCGCCTGAAAATTGATCGCCGTGGCCACGCCCATCCGCGGGCCGATGTCCGTGCCCTCCGCGGTGATTTTCTCCGCGCGCGGGATGCTGAAATGCGTCACGCCCACCGAGCTTCGCCCGCGATGGCCCAGGATCTGCCGCAGCCGCAGCTCGCTCGGCGGAATCGAGTCCGTCAGCGTGGGCAGCCTCGGCGTGCGCGGTGCGCGCGCGCCCAGCGGCGTCTCGGTGGCGTCCAGCGCCGAACGCAGCACCCGCGCCAGCTCGACGGCATCGCCGTGACCGCAGAAGTGCGCGTAGATTATCTTCGGCGATTCCCCGACCAAATGATTGTGCACCGCGGTAACCGCCAGACCGCCGTCCACCAGCCGCCGGATGACTTCCCCAACTTCTGTTTCCTGCAGCACAAGGTCGCCCATCACCAGCGCGCCGTCGCCGATGCGCTGAAACGCGGCCCAGGAAGTGAGCGCGAGCGTCGGCCGCAGCTTCACTTTTTCGATTTTTACCTCGAGGTCGTCGCGCGGGAACGCCACGCGGTAGACGCCGTCGGCTTCGTCGCCTTCGCGGTCCAGCGCGCGCGCCACGGCCTGCCATGCCCCGCCCGGCTCCTGCGCAGCGGCCACGCCAGTCTGCATCGTCTCGGCCGGCGCAATCCGTTGCGGAGTGCCGGGCCCAACCATCAACAAGACGGAGTAAACGAACGCAGAAAACATACCGGCCCTACCTCCCGAAAGCCGCCACTATCCTACCAACTCATGAGCCGGCGCGGCAGCCGGAATGCGCACCGTCACTGCTGCTCCTCGGGCGGCCGGATGCGCCGGAACATGGCGAACAGCAGCAGGTCGTAAATGATTTTCAGCCCGCCACCCACGAGTAGCGGCGCGCCCAGGCTCAGGTGCTGCATCACATAGCCCGCGAACGATGGCGCTGCGGCCCAGCCCACGTTCCGGGTAAGGTTTGCCAGGCCGCTCGCGGCCACACGCTCCTCCGGAGCCACCACCGCCACCACATAGGACTGCCGCGTGGGCACATCCATCTCCACCAGCATCTCCCTTAACAGGAAGAGCGCGACCGCCCAGCCGAACGTCGGCGCCAGCGGCAGCGCCATCAGAAACAGATTGGATGGAAGATGCGTGAACACCATCGTGTTCACCAGTCCGATGCGTCGGGCCAGCCACGCTGCCGCCAAGTAGGACAGCGAGTTCGCCACGCGCACTGCAAAAAACAGTGGGCCCAGTGTTTGTTCCGCGACCCCGAAACGACGGAAAAACCAGTAGGCGACCAGTGCGCCAGTCAGAAAGCCCCCGCCCAGACTGTCCAGCGCAAACAGAGCGGCCAGCCGCGCGATGACGCGCCGTGAGCCCGGTGAGATACGTGCCGGCGGCTGTCCTGAAGCCGCGGGCGACTCGATACGGCGCGACAAAAATGCGTAACAGGCCAGCGCAAGCAGGTGCAGCCCCGCATAGGCGCCGAAAACTGCGCGATAGGAGTCGAGCCGCTCCAAACCGAAAGTGCTGCGCAGCATATATGGCGCCGCGCCGGCCAGTGCTCCGAGCGCATGGCCTGCGTCGAGCACCAGGCTGTACCACGCCATTGCCCAGGTGCGCCGCTCGGCGCTGACCGTGACGGGCAGCATGGCCTGTTCGAGTGCATAGGCCGCGCCGCGGTCCCGCCCCATGCCGTTTACCATTCCGAGAAATGCGGTCAGCAGGATCCCCGGCAGTTGCTCAATCACGACGAGGCCAGCGCCGCCCAGCGCGCTGAGCAGCGCCAGACCTGCCAGCGTCCGCCGGCGGCCCAGCCGGTCCGCTCGCAGGCTGACCACCAGCGTGCCCAGCGCGGTGCCGACCAGCCCAGCGGTAATCACCGCACCGATGGTCGTCGCAGAAAAGCCGATTTGTGAGAGGTAGATGCCCAGCAGAACGCCGCTCAGTCCGACGGCTGCGGAGCGCAGCAGGGCCGCGGCATAAATCAACAGCAGATCGAGTCCGATACGCACGCCGCAGTTGCTGCCCAAGCTAGAGCCTGCCCCAACCTGGCAACTAATTCCCGTTTTCTTTTCTTGCTCTGCGGATTTCCTGCTGGCACCAGGCGTAGAGCGCGTCGTAGATGGGCATGCCGAAGCCGAGCCGTTCTTCGTCGCTGATGTCCAGCAGAGCGAAGCCGTGCGCGATCGCTTTCAGCCCGGCCGATTCCGCAGCCGTGGTTTCTTCGCCGGGGAGGTCTGCGCCGTGGACGATTTTCGCCAGGCGGTCGAGTGCGGGGTCGTGCAGGCGAAACTCGCGGATCAGCACCTCGAAGGTGCACAGGCCGTCGCGGTGAGTGAACTTCAGGTCGGAGTTGCGCGGCATGTCAAACGGCACGGCTTCTTCGCGCGCAGCGCGCTCGAGCACTTCGTCTTCCGGCGCGAACAGAAACTCCGCCTCGGGGTCAATGAACCGGCGAATCAGCCACGGACACGCCACCCGGCCCACCTTAATCTGCTCACGCGTGATCCATTTCATTGGTCAGCTCCTCAGCCGCGCGGGTCGCGGTTGATCAGTTCGCGGCGGCCTTCGAGCTTCCAGCGCGATTCGGGCTGCGTGGCTGCGGGTTTGCTCTCTGCTGCCGTACCGTTGCGCGATGCTTGCCACAGCGCCGCGGCCAGCGCAGCAGCATCCTCCGCGGTTCTTATGCCGTCGGTCATTGCGAACCGTTTCGGCTCGCGGAGGATACGTTCCAGCCACTCGTCCAGCCAGCGGGTGTGGAACTCCGCGCGGACAAACTCGGGGTCGGCCAGCAGTCGCCGGAACATGGGGATGTTCGTGCGCACGCCGGAGACGTAATATTCATCCAGTGCGCGGCGCATACGGGCGATGGCTTCGGCGCGGTCAGTGCCAAAGGCAATCAGCTTGCCCATCAACGGGTCGTAGTCGGTGGGCACCACCGCGCCGGGATAGACGCCGTCGTCCATGCGGATGCCCGGCCCGGCGGGTATCCGCCGCGCCAGAATTTTCCCCGGCGAAGGGAAGAAGTTGTTCTCCGGATCTTCGGCGTAGATGCGGCACTCGATGGCGTGGCCGCGCAGCGCCACGTCCGCCTGCTGCAGAGGCAGCCGCTCGCCCGCCGCCACGCGGATCTGCAGCTTCACCAGGTCGAGCCCGGTGACGGCTTCGGTGACGGGATGCTCAACCTGCAGGCGCGTGTTCACTTCCAGGAAATAAAAATTTCTCTCCGCGTCCACCAGGAATTCGCAGGTGCCGGCGTTGGTGTAGCCTGCCGCCCGCGCCAGTCGCACCGCCGCTTCGCCCATGCGCCGCCGCAGCGGCGCGTCCACCACGGGCGAAGGCGCTTCTTCGATGACTTTCTGGTGTCGGCGCTGGATCGAGCATTCCCGCTCGCCCAGGTAGAGAACGTTGCCATGGTGGTCGGCCAGGATCTGCACCTCGATGTGCCGCGGCTGCGCGAGGAACTTTTCCAGGTACAGCCGCGCATCGCCGAAGGCGTTCAGCGCTTCGGAAGACGCATCGCGCCACGCCGCAGCCAGCTCTGCGGCTTCTTGCACCAGCCGCATGCCTTTGCCGCCTCCGCCGGCCACTGCTTTCAGCAACACCGGATAACCGGTCTGCCGCGCCACCTCCTGCGCACGTTCGAACGTTTCAATCGGGTTGAGCGCGCCGGGCACGGTCGGCACCTCGGCCGCGCGGGCCACCTGCCGAGCCGCAGTCTTCGATCCGAGCTGCTCCATCGCTTCCGCATCCGGGCCGATGAAGGCAATGCCCGCTTCGCGGCAGGCGCGCGGCAGTGCGGGATTTTCTGCCAGGAAGCCGTAGCCGGGATGCAGCGCGTCGCAGCCGGCGCGGCCGGCAACGTCCATAAGCTTGTCAATGCGCAGGTAGCTTTCCCGCGAGGGAGCCGGGCCAATAGGGTAGGCCTCGTCGGCCAGCCGGACGTGCAGCGCGGCGCGATCCACGTCGCTGAACACCGCAACCGCCGCAATGCCCATCTCGTGGCAGGCGCGAATCACGCGGACAGCAATCTCACCCCGGTTAGCAATCAGGATTTTGCGGAACATGGCTTCCCCGCGGCCCTTGGTGAAGCCGCTATTTTAGCACGCCCGCTAGTCGGGGACCGGCGCCGCTCCGCTTTCCAGCAGGCGGTCGAGGTAAGCACGCAGCTCAGCTGCGCTGACCGCACCGGTGATGCGCGCGACGATGCGGCCTTCGCGGTCAACGATGGCCGTAGCCGGCAGCGCGTTGCCGCGGGTCAACTGCTGCACGTGGGCGAATTCGGCGCCCTTCCACACAGGGAAGGTCAGCTTCAGCTCGCGGACAAACGGTGCGATGCGCGCCTCGGTGGCCTTGGCGTCGAGCGATGCCCCGATAACCACCACCCCGCGGTCCTTGTACTCCCGGTAGAGTTTGTCGAGCAGCGGCATCTCTTCCCGGCAGGGCACGCACCACGTGGCCCAGAAATTCAGCACCACAATCTTGCCGCGGTAATCTGCCAGGCAGCGTTTCTCGCCATCCAGCGAACGCAATTCGAGTGCCGCCGGAGCGGCAGTTTCCTGCGCGGCCGCGCAGGTGGGCAGGATCAAGAGAAAATTCAAGACAGCCAGAAATGTGCTTGGCCGCAGCATCGCATTCCCTCGATCACGAAGCCTTCCGGAAACACTCGACAGCGAAACCAGCTTGCAGGGGCACGGCATCCTGCGCGCCGGTACTCCCTTGACCAGCGAAACTGTCCTTCACAGCGGAATGTTGCCGTGCTTCTTCCTCGGATTCGTGTCCCGCTTGTTTTCGAGCGAGCGGAGCGCGGTAATCAGCTTCAGCCGCGTCGTGGCCGGTTCGATGACCGCGTCAATGTAGCCGCGCTCGGCGGCCACGTAAGGGTTGGCGAAGCGTTCGCGGAACTCGGCGATTTTCTTCTGCCGCAACGCCTCGCGTTCATTATCCGGCGCGCGTTCGAGTTCCCGCCGGTACACGATGTTCACTGCGCCTTCCGGACCCATCACCGCAATTTCGGCGGTGGGCCAGGCGTAATTGACGTCGGTGCGGATGTGTTTCGACGACATCACGCAGTAGGCCCCGCCGTAGGCCTTGCGGGTAATCACGGTCAGCTTCGGCACCGTGGCTTCGGCAAAGGCGTACAGCAGCTTCGCCCCGTGCTTGATGATGCCGCCGAACTCCTGCTGCGTGCCGGGCAGAAAGCCGGGCACGTCTTCAAACGTCACCAGCGGGATGTTGAACGCATCGCAGAAGCGCACGAACCGCGCGCCCTTCACCGAGGCGTTGATGTCCAGGCAGCCGGCCAGCACCGCGGGCTGATTCGCCACGATGCCCACCGGCCGACCGTCAAGCCGCGCGAAGCCGACCACGATGTTCTTCGCGTAGTGCTCGTGGACTTCAAAAAAGTAGTTTTCGTCCACCACGGCGTGAATCACGTCTTTGATGTCGTAGGGCACCATCGGGTCGGCCGGGATAATCGAGTTCAGCGAAGCGTCGGCGCGGTCGGCCGGGTCGGCGGTCGGGCGCCGCGGCGGGTCCTCGAGGTTGTTCGAGGGAATAAAGCTGACCAGCTCGCGAATCATGGCCAAACATTCGGCGTCATCGCGGGCAACGAAATGCGCCACGCCGCTGGTCGCATTGTGCGTCATCGCGCCGCCCAGCTCTTCTTTGGTCACCTCTTCGTGCGTGACTGTTTTGATGACGTCCGGCCCGGTCACAAACATGTACGACGTCTTCTGTGTCATCAGCGTGAAGTCAGTAATTGCCGGGGAATAGACCGCGCCGCCGGCGCACGGCCCCATAATCGCGCTGATCTGCGGGATCACCCCGCTGGCCAGCGTGTTGCGCAGAAAAATATCGGCGTAGCCCGCCAGCGACATCACCCCTTCCTGAATCCGCGCCCCACCGGAATCGTTCAGGCCGATGACCGGCGCCCCATTGCGCATGGCCAGGTCCATAATCTTGCAGATTTTCAGCGCGTTCGATTCGCTCAGCGACCCGCCGAAAACGCTGAAGTCCTGCGCGAAAACGTACACCAGCCGGCCTTCGATGCGCCCGTAGCCGGTGATAAACCCGTCGCCCAGCGGCCGGTTCTCGAGCATGCCGAAGTCGGCGCAGCGGTGCGTGACGAACTTGTCCAGCTCTTCAAACGTGCCTTCATCCAGCAGCAGCTCGATGCGCTCCCGCGCGGAAAGCTTGCCTTCCTTGTGCTGCCGCTCGCGGCGTTCGGCGCCGCCGCCTTCTTCCGCCTGCGCGCTGCGCCGCCGCAGCTCGGCAAGCGGGTCGGCCGTTTCCCTGTGGGTGGTCATGATGGTTCCCTTGTGCGCAATTGTACGCCATCCCGCTCGGCGGACGACGATTTTCCCCACAGCCGCACGGTGAGCTGCGCGGCCAGATAGACCGCGCCCAGCAGCGCCAGCGCACCGAAGATGACCAGCGCCAGCGTCGCCGCCGCTTTCTCCAGCGAGCGCGGCATCTGCTCCAGGCGCAGCGTGGCCCGCTCGAGGAACAGCACCGCCGCCAGCGTCACCCCGACGCCGAACAGCACGGCCACGATTCCGCCCGCCAGCCTCTTCATCGCCGGAAGCATACAAGGAGCGGTGACATGTGGCTAGTGGCGAGTGGCTCGCAGTCCGTTGCGCAGGCTTCCACCTCTGCAGGGTTCAGGCAGCCCGCCAGCGGACCTGCCCCACGCAAGCGGCGCGTCAGTGCAGGCCGGACCAGTCGTCGGCGATGAGGATGGAGTTGCCGGGATTCGCGGGGTCGTACTTCACACTCACCGGCTGCCCGGCAATCAGCCGCTCGCGGCAGGCGCGTTCTTCCAGTCCGGTGATGTCCTGTGCGGTTTCGTAAGTCACGCCGGAAATCGAATACGAGTAATAGACCACGGTGCGCTTGCTGTCCGCCGCCGCGGAGGCCAGAGTCGGAGTGCCGCCGCTGGCCGGCGTAGTCTCGCCGCGCTCAGCTGTGGCGATGTCGAGGATATGGCCTTCCGCAATGCGCCCAACGCGGTTCAGGTAAGAGCGGCGGCGGCGCTCGAGCTCGTCGGCAGCAGGTTTCGAACGCCGCAGCCAGTAGAAAACTCCCGTCGCCGCCAGCAGCACCACCGCCGCGGCGAGCAGAATCGGGGGCCAGCCGGGACTCTCGAGGTTCAATGTGCAGTTTTGCGCGCGGCTTCCGGCTCGACGATTTCGCCGAGCACCTCGCGCGCCTTCTCCCAGTCCTTCAGGAAACCTTCCAGCCCGCGGTCGGTCAGCGGGTGCTTGAACAGTTGCTCGAAAACCTTGAACGGCATCGTGCCGATGTGCGCGCCCAGCTTGGCGGCTTCCACCACGTGCATCGGATGGCGCAGACTGGCGGCCAGCACCTGTGTCTGGAAATTATAGGCGCGGTAGATGGTCATGATGTCGCGCAGCAGCGCCATGCCGTCGCTCGAGATGTCGTCCACCCGGCCCAGAAACGGGCTGACGAAATACGCCCCCGCCTTGGCCACAATCAGCGCCTGCGCCGGAGAAAACACCAGCGTAATGTTGATGCGGACGCCTTCCTGGCTGAGGATGGAAAGCGCACGCACGCCCGCGCGCGTCATCGGCACTTTCACCACGATGTTTGGGTGCCAGGCGGCCATCTCCCGCGCTTCGCGCAGCATGCCTTCGGTGTCGGTGGAGACCACTTCGGTGTTCACCACGCCGTGTTTCACGATTTCGCAGATTTCCAGCGCCAGCTCCTTGAACGGCTTCTTTTCCTTGGCGGCCAGGGTGGGATTGGTGGTCACCCCGTCAAGCACACCGAGCTCGGCGGCCTGGCGGATTTCGTCCACATTGGCAGTGTCCAGGAAAAATTTCATCTTCACCCCCTCGCCGGATTGGATGATTCGCACCCCGGCGACGGCTCAGTTCTCGCGCGCCGCATCACAGGCTGATGAAACTGCCAGCCTGCAGGGCAGCGGTTTCGGCCCCTGCGCACCGGCGCCTCCATGCATGGTGTTAGTCCCGCGGCGCCACCGGGTTGCGCAGGATGCCCACGCCGCTGACCTCCACTTCTACAACGTCACCAGCCTTGAGCGGCCCGACGCCGGCGGGCGTGCCCGTGGCGACCACATCGCCCGGCACCAGCGTCATCATCCGCGAAACCCACCGGATTATAACATCCACCGGGAAGATCATCTCCGTCGAGCGGCCGAACTGCCGCCGCTGTCCGTTCACTCGCGTCTCCACGGTGGCCGCGGCCAGATCGAACTCCGTCTCAATCAGCGGCCCGAGCGGGCAGAAGCTGTCGAAGCCCTTGCCGCGGGTAAATTGCACGTCCTTTTTCTGCAGGTCGCGCGCCGTCACATCGTTCAGGCAGGTGTAGCCCAGAATGTACGCACTCACGTCATCGGCATCGCTGAGCTGCGAGCAGGTGCAGCCGATGACCACCGCGATTTCGCCTTCGTAGTCCACCCGCTCGGAAATCGCCGGCAGCAGAATCGGCTCCTCGGGCCCGATGACCGCAGAAGGCGGTTTCAGAAAAATCAGCGGTTCGGGCGGGACAGGATTGCCCAGCTCGGCGGCGTGCTCGCGGTAATTGCGTCCCAGGCAGACAATTTTGCTCGGCACCACCGGCGGCAGCAGCTTCACTTCGCGCAGCGGCCAGAGCTGTTCCCCGAGCGTCCATTTTGGATCGGGCCCGGTGAATGGCCTGCTGAAAATATCCCCCGCGATGGCGCGGACGCGCTCGCCCTCGATGACGCCGTACTGCGGCTCCGGCCGCGTCCCGGCGGCGCAGGCGTCAATGACCATGGGCTGAAACCGGCAAAGTTTCATCGTCGCACCTGCTGTTCTCCATAGTCTGCTGGGATTCGCATGCCACTGCCCGGGTCTTGTGGGTCGCGGCTTCAGCCGCGACAAAAGCCGCTCCTTATCAACCCATCCTTGCGGGCTGCAGCCCACCGGCCTCGCTTCGACACAGGCTGCGAGGCACTGGGTCAGGCGCCGCCACTGATTCCTTCTCCGTCGGAATCTCCACCGTGACCGGCGCGCCGGGCGGGCTTTCGTTGCCGGCGCGGTCCGCCGCCGTCACACTGTAGAAGTAGCGCCGGCCGGGCGCAACCTGCGCGTCGCGAAACACGGGCGTGAGCAGCAGCTCTGCGCTGATGCGCGCGCCGCGTTCGCCCGCCTGTTCGCTGCGATAGACGCGGTAGCCGGCCAGGTCCGGCTCTGCCGAAATGCTCCAGGAAAGTTCGACCGCCGCCGGCGCACCGATCGTCGCCGGAACGAGCACCGCCACAAGGCCTTCGGGCGGCGCGGGCGCGAAGGTGTCGCGCGCGGTGAGCTCGACCGGCTCCGAGCGCGCCGATTCCACCGATTCGGCATCGAACTGCGCCACGCTGCTCACCCAGTAGGTGTACCGGCGGCCAAACTCCGCCTGCGTGTCGCGGTATAACGGCGTCGGCGTCACGCCAATCATGCTGCCTGCAGCTTCTCGCCGCGAGGCGGCAGCTTCGCCCGGCGGCAGCTCTTCAGTCGTCTCAGCGCGGTAGACGCGGTAGCTGGGCGCCGCCGGCAGCCGCGCGCCGCCGGTGGTGCGTTCGACGGCGCGCCAGCGCAGCTCGACTCCCCCTGCGGTAACCGTCGCGGTCAGTTGCGCAGGTCGCTCCGGTGCCGGGAAGATGCGCACGACGACAACGTTCGACTCTTGCGAAGCATGCCGTTCGCTGGCGCGGGTGCGAACAAGGTAGGCAATCTGCACCCCGGCGTGCTGCGCCAGCAGCTCCGGCGGAAGCGGGTCGGTGAAGCGCACCTGCCCGTCCGCGATGTAGGTATCGGCCAGCGCGCCCGGAATCGTCAGATACGGGCTCGTTGGAGCATCTTCCGGCGCCGGCACTCCCGCTCCGGTGTAAAACCAGCGATAGATTTCTACGTCCGGCGCGCTGCCGAGGTCACGCCCGTCGGCGGCGCGCGCCGGCAGCGTGAACTCGAGCACCACGGCATCGCCCTGCTGCCGCCCCGCCAGGTCGGCGACCGGCAACGGCACCAGCGGCCGCCTCGGACGCGGTTCCCCCGGCACCCCGCAAGCCGCAAGAAACAGAACAAGCAAAGAAACGAACGACGCGAACCGGGCAGCCGCGCGGGAATGCAAGCGAGCAGGAGGCCTGGCCGGTTTTCGAGTTTTCATGTTCGAGTTGCTACAGGATGTAGCGGCTCAGGTCCTGATCCTTGACGATCTCGGCGAGCTGCTTCGAGACGTAGGCTTCGTCCACTTTCACGTTGCGCCTGCGCAGCTCCGGCGCGTCGAACGAAATTTCATCGAGCAGCTTTTCCAGAATCGTGTGCAGCCGCCGGGCGCCGATGTTTTCCGTCTGGGAATTCACCTGCGCGGCGAAGCGCGCGATGGCAGCGATAGCGTCCTCGGTGAATTGCAGCTTCACGCCTTCGGTTTCGAGCAGCGCGGTGTACTGCTTGATCAGCGCGTTCTTCGGCTCGGTCAGAATGCGCACGAAGTCTTCTTCGGTAAGCGAATTCAGCTCGACGCGGATCGGAAAGCGGCCCTGCAGCTCGGGGATCAGGTCCGAGGGTTTGGTCACGTGGAAGGCGCCCGCCGCAACGAACAGGATGTGGTCGGTACGCACCATGCCGTAGCGGGTATTGACGGTGGTGCCCTCGACGATGGGCAGGATGTCGCGCTGCACCCCTTCCCGGCTCACGTCAGGGCCGTGGCCGGACTCCCGCCCGGCGATTTTGTCAATCTCGTCTATAAAGATGATGCCCATCTGCTCGGCGCGCTCTACGGCGATGCGCGTCACCTGGTCCATGTCAATCAGCCGGTTCTCTTCTTCCTGGATCAGGTAGTCATAAGCGTCCGACACACTCATCTTGCGCTTCTTCTTCACCTGGCCGAAGAAGCCGCTGAGCATCTCTTTCACGTTGATGTCCATTTCCTCGACGCCCTGGTTGGTGACGATTTCAAACGCGGGCACCGAGCGCTCGCGGACCTCCAGCTCGACCATGCGGTTGTCCAGCTTGCCTTCGCGGAATTGCGCGCGCAGCTTCTCGCGCGTGCGGCTGGCCTGTTCGCGCTGGGCGGCGTCGGAGTTTGGCCCGGTGAGTTCAACCGAAGTGGGCATGGTGGGCAGCAGCAGGTCGAGCAGGCGCTCTTCGGCCGCCTGCTCGGCGCGCTCGGCCACTTCGTCCAGCTTCTCTTCGCGCACCATTTCGATGGACATCTCCAACAGGTCGCGCACCATGGACTCCACGTCGCGGCCCACGTAGCCCACCTCGGTGTACTTCGACGCCTCCACCTTTACGAACGGGCAGCCCGCCAGCCGCGCCAGCCGCCGGGCGATTTCCGTCTTGCCCACGCCGGTCGGCCCGATCATCAGGATGTTCTTGGGCAGGATTTCTTCAGCGATTTCCGGCGGGAGCTTCTGCCGCCGGACGCGGTTGCGCAGCGCGATGGCCACGGCGCGCTTGGCGGCGTCCTGCCCGATGATGTATTTGTCCAGCTCGGCGACGATCTGCCGCGGCGTCAGCTCGTCGAACGAAGGCGGCGCGGGCGGCTCGGCTTCGGCCGCCTCGCCGGGCATCAGCAGCACACGCTCTTTTTCTGACTTGCTCATAGCTCTTCCAGGATGAAATTTTGATTGCTGTAGATGGTGATGTCGCTCGAGATGCGCATCGCTTCCAGCGCGATCTCTTTCGCGTTCAGCTTGGAATGGCGCGCCAGCGCCCGCGCCGCCGCCAAGGCAAACCCGCCGCCCGAGCCGATGGCGCAGACGTCGTCGTCCGGTTCGATGATATCGCCGTTGCCGCTCAGCAGGAACGTGGATTTCCCGTCGGCCACCACCAGCAGCGCATCCAGGTGACGCAGCACCCGGTCGGTGCGCCACTCCTTGGCCAGCTCCACCGCCGCCCGCGCCAGGTTGCCGTGGTATTCCTGCAGTTTGTTTTCAAAGCGGCTGAACAGCGAAAGCGCGTCGGCCGTCGAGCCGGCAAAACCGGCCAGAACCTTGTCGTTGAACAGGCGGCGGATTTTGCGCGCCTTGTGCTTGACGACCGTGTCCCCTAGAGTGACCTGGCCGTCGCCGGCCATCACCACCTTGCCGTCGCGCCGCACGCAGAGCACGGTGGTGCCGTGCATCCTCTGCCGCTGCTTGCGCGGTGTCTGAGCACTCGGTTGGCTCCGCTGGCCCATAGGCGTTCCGCCATTATACAGGAGGGCCGCGCACCGATGCGAATCCGCGGCATGCTAGAATCGCGGCGATGCGGCTTTCGCCTCTCAGCTTCCTGTTGTTCGCTCTCCTGGCCATTGGCACCACCGCTGCTCTGTCTGGAGTCGCCCGCGGCAAGGCCGTTGCATTACCCGCGCAGCTCGAGCTGCCGGTACAGAAAGAACTGCTCGACCGCATCAGCTTCTGGGTCGAACGCTTCATCGAAAACTATGAAGGCTGGGCGGCGGCGGAATCGTTCGAGCAGACCCGCTGGGGGAAAAAATCCCGGCCGGAAGCCCGCCGGGTGATTCTCAGCGACTACTATCTGGTGCGGCTGCCACCCGGCGGCGCGCTGCGCGAATTCCGCGACCTGGTCGCGGTGGACGACAAGCTGCTCCAGTCGCCCGAAGAGCGCCAGCAAAAATGGCCACAGCTGGCGGCCGCTGCCACGCCGGAGGAGTTCGCTGCGCTCATTACCGACCCGGCGCGTCACCGGATGGATCCCGGCCAGTTCGCCAACCTCGCCCTGCTGGTCACCCGCTTCGCCGAACGCTATCGCGACCGCGTCAAATACTTCTTCGCGCCGGAACGCGGCGACCTCCCCCCGGAATTCGTGCTGGTCGGCTACCGGCAATTCGCCGGTGAAGGTCTGATGGACCTGGCCGGCAAGGAGGTCTATCCCTCCGGCGTGGCCTGGGTGAACGCCAACCGCGGCTCGATCACGCGCATCGTAGAAGACCTCCGGCAGAAAAACACCGAATACACGCTGACGGTCGAATTCGAGCACCACGAAAATCTGGGCGCCTGGCTGCCCGGCTATGCCATGGTACGCATTCTTGAAAAAGGCCGGCTGCGCTGGCAGAACGAATACCGCTACCGAGACTACCGCCGCCTGCCTTCCGCCTCCCGCGCCAACAGCACCGGTGCGCCGACCGCCAAGCGCACGCCGTAGTTCGTGTTGGCGTCGCCGTCACGCGCCTGGCAGGAGCGCCTGCGCCTCCTGGCTTTGAAAATTTCAGCACCTCGCCTGTCGCTCCGCAGCGGGCTGCGCCCCGTACGTCAACTTTGCAAGGCGCGGCTGCCCCTCCCGCTGCGCTGCAAGGGCGAGCACCTCGTTCACGCTTGGGACAGTCCCGAGGCGAGAGCGTCGAAGAAGGCGTTCAGTTCGGTCGGTTGCGTGAAGATGTTGGTCGAGATGCGGATGCGGTCGGCTTCGCCCGCGGGATTGCTGCTGCCGGCGATGCGAATGTAGCGCGCGGCGCAGGCGTCCAAAACCGGCTTCAGGCTGCCGGGCGCGGCCTCAAAGCTGACCAGTGCGCCGAAGAAGCGGTCGTCGCTGGCGTTGGCGATTTTCAGTTGCGGGTATTCGCGCACGCGGTCGCGCACGCGCGTGGCCAATTCGTGCTGCCTCGCGTAGATGCGTTCCGGGCCGATTTCACGGAAAAAGTCGAGTGCAGCTTTCAGCCCCACCATCACCGACAGGTTCGAGGTGCCCAGGTTCGAGAAGCGGTAGGCCTTCTGCTCGAAGTTGCGCCATTCCCCCGAGGCGATATTCACCCACAGCTTCTCCAGGTGCTCTTCACGGACGTACAGGAAGCCGGTACCCTTCGGCGCCATCAGCCATTTGTGCGGGCTGGAGGCGTAGAAGTCGCAGCCCATCTGGTGCAAGTCGAGCGGCAACTGGCCGATGGCGTGCGCGCCGTCCACGTGCGTCAGTACGCCGCGGCGGCGCGCCATCGCGCAGATTTCCTTCGCCGGCAGCACCACTCCGGTCACCGTGGTGATGTGGCTGAAGACGATAATCTTCGTGGCCGGCGTCAGCGCCCGCTCAAACAGCTCGACGATCTGCTCGGCCGAAGCCGGAGGCTTCGGCAGCGTGACGTAGTTCAGCTTGACGCCGTAGCGAGCGGCCTTCTGCTCCCAGCAGCAGCGCCCGCCGGGGTGCTCCTGGTCGGTGAGCAGGGCTTCTTCGCCGGGCTTCATGTCCAGCCCGTTGCAGACGACGTTGTTGGCTTCGGTGGCGTTGCGCACCAGGGCGAGTTCGTCGAGCCCGCAGCCGATGAACGCCGCGAGCTGTTCGCGCAGCTCGCGGATGCGCGCATTCTCCGCGTAGCCGAACCAGGGATAGTCCGGCTCGCGAAAGGTTTCGCCTTCCAGGATGTGGTCCATCATCGCGCGCAGCACGGGCAGGGGCGTGCAGCCCACCGAGCCGCAGTTCAGATTGATGCGGTCAGCGGCCAGCAACCATTGCCGGCGCAGCTCGCTCCAGTAGCGCTCGGGGTCGGAATCGAGCAGCGCGCGGCGGGGCATCGGCGGCGCCTGGTCCGCGAAAATCTGCTCGGCGCGCGCCAGCGGAATGCCCAGCAGCGCCGCGCCAACTGCGGCTCGCCGCAAAAACTCTCTGCGATGCAACATGGTGCACCTCGAAACGAGCAGTTGCCGCGAGTCTAGCAGACGAAGCAAAGCAATCAAAGCAGGCAGGCAAATTCCGCGGGGCAGGCTTCAGCCTGGGCCACGAAGGTCAGGCGCTCAGCTTCTGCTGAGCAGGAATAACCGCGTAACTAGCTGCCAACCGGAAGCGCGGGCTGCAACGGCTGCGAAGCAAAGGGTTCTTGGCCTCCCCCCTGTTTCAGCGGCGAAGATTTTGAACCGCGAGCCGTCCAAAATGGTCGGCGGTGCGCCGCCGGGAGCCTGCGCCACAAGGGCCAGGCCACGAAACGGCACCGGATTTGAAAGCCCGGAAACGTCCGGTAAAACGACCACAAACCTGCCTAGTGGATCAGCTCCATTTCTTTGCCGACGCGTTCGAGGATTTCCAGCGCGCGTTTCAACTCGGCGCGCTTGTGCCCGGCGGAGACAATCGTGCGGATGCGCGCCTGGCCTTCGGGCACGGTCGGGTAGCCGACGGCCTGCGCGAACACGCCTGCGTCGAACAGCCGGCGTGAAAGCTCGAACGCGCGCGCCGCATCGCCCACGATGACCGGCGTAATAGGCGTTTCGCTCATGCCGGTGTTGAAGCCGAGCTTCTTCAGCCCGCGCTTGAAAAACTTCGTGTTCGACCAGAGCTTCTTGATGAGCCGGTCGCCTTCCTCGGAATCAAGCAGGGCGAACGCGGCCTGGCAGGTGGCGGTGACCGAAGGCGGGTGCGAGGTGGAGAACAGGAAGGGGCGCGCGCGGTGGTAGAGAAATTCAATCAGGTCGCGCGAGCCGCAGACGTAGCCGCCGAGCGAGCCGATGGCTTTGCTGAGCGTGCCCACCTGGATGTCCACCCGACCGTGACAGTTGAAGTGGTCGACGGTGCCGCGGCCGCGGCTGCCGAGCACGCCGGAGGCGTGCGCGTCGTCCACCATCATGATGCAGTTGTAGCGCTCGGCCAGCTCGCACAGTTGCGGCAGTGGGGCGATATCACCGTCCATGGAGAAGACGCCGTCGGTAATCAGCAGCTTGCGCCCGGGCCAGTCGCGCGTCTCTTCGCAGATGCGCTCGCAATCCGCCAGGTCTTTGTGCTCGAACACCTTGATGGTGGCTTTCGAAAGGCGGGCGCCGTCAATGATTGAGGCGTGGTTCAGCCGGTCGGAAATAATCAGGTCGTCTTTGCCCAAAATGGCAGCCACGGTGCCGGCGTTGGCGGCGAAGCCGGACTGAAACACCACGCAGGCCTCAGTGCGCTTGAACTGCGCAATCTGCTCTTCGAGTTCTATGTGCGACTTCATGGTGCCGGCAATCGTGCGCACCGCACCGGAGCCCACACCGAGTTTGCGCGTGGCCCCCATCGCCGCTCTGCGCAGCGCGCGGTGGGTGGTCAGGCCCAGGTAGTTGTTCGAGCTCAGGTTGATCACCTCGCGGCCGTCAAACGTGGCCACCGGCTTCTGCTCGCCTTCCAGCACGCGCAGGCGGAAGTAGAGATGTTTGGCCTTCAGTTGCTCGATTTCATCGGCCAGGTATTGCAGTTGCGGTCGCGTGGCAATGGTCATGGTTACCCCCGGAACGTGCAGGAATGGATTCGCGGCGAGTGGCCATTATAACGAATCCACCGGAAACGGAGGAAACGCGATGGGACTTTTCCCCAGAAGCAAAAAGCGGGCGAAGGCCATCGCGGGAGAAACCACGGAGCAACCAGCGCACGGCCAGAAAAGCAGCGACGCACTGCCGCAGAGGCGGGGCGCCCCGAAATCTAGCGCGGAAGCAGAAACGTCAGCCTTGAGCGGCTCTTTTCCTGCGACGGACCGCGCCTGCGACGGCCAGCAGGCCGCTGCCGAACAGCGCCAGCGTGGCCGGTTCCGGAGTTGCGGTCAGGATGATCTCGCCGGACTGGATGTAGCCTTCGGTGCTGCCGCCTTCAAACGAGATGGTGATGCGAATGGTGCCGGTGGCATCGGTGAGGCTTGGGTCCAAACCGAGTGCGGCCAGCAGGCCCGGGCTTAACACGCCGCTGAGCGGGCCGTTGTATTCGAATATCGCCGTGTTGCCGACCATGGCCACCAGCTGCCAAGTGCCGCTGTCGCCGAACGTGCCCTGGAAAATCGTGCCCACAGGCAGGCCGCCGCTACCGTCCGAGGTGATGCTAATCGAGCCGCCGCCATTGAACAGCGAAACCAAATCGGCGCTCGCAAGCTCGCCGGTGGTGAACGTCACCGAGCCGGTCAAACCGCTGATCGAAACGACGTTGTCCAGGTTCGACGGCGTTCCGCCGTTAACCGGGTCGTTGCTGATGTTGTTCTGGGCCACAGCAGTGCCGCCGGAAAACCGCATGGTAATCGTATCGGCCAGCGCAGTGCCCGACAGGGCCAACAGCATCAGCAGCCCGGTCAGAGCCAATCTCTTAAACATCGTTTCCTCCCGATAGCCAAATCCGCGCCTGATATACAACGCGACATTCGGAGCAAGCCCTATGCCATATTGGCACATTGTCAGGGATTGTGATTTCAATGACTTAGAGTGATTCAATCCATCTTGAAGCGGAAACTCCTGGCCACGGGGAGGAAAAACCTGGGAGGGAAATGAAAGTCCTTGCATAAAGTCGGGGGTGGATGGGTAGAAGCGTTACTGCCACGTCTGAAGTCAGGAACGACACCACCAATTGGTGACTGGTTTGAGATCGTGGCTCATGTTTTACAGTCCACGGGCGTGCTATGAGGTATTCAACTCCAAGAATGAAAAAGGCGCCCGCGGACTGACGGGCGCCTGTGAGGCGACCTGGTTGGTTGGAGTAAATCTTATTTACTCTTACCGCTCCTTAGTCGGCGGAGTCGCGCGGTGGCAATTCCCCCCAGGCCGACTCCGAGCAGCGCCAGAGTGCCCGGTTCGGGAGCCTGGCTTACAATGCTGCCGAATTCGACCGTCCCGATGCCGGTGGAGGCGTTGAACGTGATGGTGATGGTGGCCGTGATATTTGACGTGTCCGAAGAGAGGCCCAGCGCTGCGAGCAGCTCGGGGCTGGCCGTGCCAGTCACTGTGCTCTGGAAAATCCACTCGCTGGTACCGTTGGCATAACTCACCAGCGTCCAGGTGCCTTGGCCGGTGAATGTACCGGAGAAGATTACGCCGGCCGGCAGTCCGCCGGTGCCGTTCGAGGTGATGGTGATCGAGCCGCCCGGATCGAAACTCTGTGTGCTTTCGTTCCAGGTGCCGGTCGTAAAATCGACAGTGCCGAGGCTGCCCTGAATCGTGGTGCTGCCGGAGCCGAGCACCGCGGAAACTTCGGTGAGCACAGACGGATCCCCGCTATTGCTGAGGACATCGGTCGCCACGACCGTGCCCCCTTGAAACCTGAATGTCAGCGTATCGGCCTGAGCCACTGCGGGCGTAAGCAGCAGAGCCAATACTAAAACCCCCAACCATGTCCTCATCACACGGACCTCCCGCGATTTGGCGCCCCCTCAAAAGCGCGCTTGCTCTTTAGGACTTGGAGCAATTCCTCTACCACTTTGAAACAGTGCTAACTTCTTTGCTTTCAATGTGAAGGTCTTCCGGACCGGGTAGGCTTAGTGCAACGCTCTTAAGCGAACCTGCAAGACGATGCACTTTCTGAACCCAAATGGCATGGTGAGCTTCGTTCTGTTTTAACCTACTCCGTTACTTGGGCTTTCCGTTCGGATAGAGAATGATCTTGTCCGCTTGGCCGGCCTGCAGCAACTCGAAAGCATTCGGGAACTCCTCGAGGCCAAACTCGGCGCTGAAAAGAGGGTCGAGGTTTAGCCGGCCGGATTTCAACAGCTCGGTCATCTGCACCCAGGTCTGGAACATCCGTCGGCCGTAGATGCCGTGGACGGTGGCACCTTTGAAAATAATGTCGCGCACCAAATCGAGCGTGACTTTTTCGGTGGGTACGCCGAGCAGGGCGGCACGACCTCCGGCGCGGAGCATCTGAAAGCCCTGCTGAATGGCCTGCGGGCTGCCGCTCATCTCAAGAAGCACGTCTACGCCGACGCCACCCGTCGCGGCCAGCACAGCCTCGACCGGGTCGGCCTCTGCGGGGTTCAACGCTAGGTCGGCGCCCATTTTGGTGGCCATGGCCAGCCGGTGCGGGTTGATCTCGGTGGCGAACACCGGGCCACTGCCACAGGCCTTGGCCACGGCAATGGCCATCAGGCCGATGGGGCCGCACCCGGTAACGGCAACCGTCTGCCCGACCACTTCGCCCGAGAGCACGGTGTGGACGGCGTTGCCCAGTGGGTCGAGCACGGCGGCGCAGCGCTGCGGAATGGCCGGGTCAATCCTCCAGATATTGCGCGCAGGTATGCGCACAAACTGCGCGAAGCAGCCGTCCTGGTCAATCCCGATGATTTTCAGGTTTTGGCAGATGTGCGGCTGGCCGACCCGGCACTGGTGGCAGTGGCCGCAGTTGACGTGCATCTCGGCGCTGACGAAATCCCCTTCGGCGACGGCCTGCACCTGGGAACCAACTTTTACGATGCGGCCGCAAAATTCATGGCCGAACGTCAGCGGCGGCTTGATGCGCGAGGCGGCCCACGGGTCCCAGGAATAGATGTGCAGGTCGGTGCCGCAAATCGAAGCGGCAATGACTTCGACGAGCACCTCGTGGGGAGCGATTTCAGGGACGCTGACGGTTTCCAGCTCCGCGCCCCGCGCGGGGCGGGTTTTGCGCAGGGCTTTCATCGTTGCGGGCACGGCCGCAGTCTCGGTTGCGGACACGGGTTCACTCCACGGGCGGCAGGCAAACGGCGATGTTAGCACAGCCTGCGCCCGGCTTGTGTAGCCCCGAGCCCGCCGCGCCGGGCTCGGCACCCCCGAAATTATTGCGCGCGTTCGACGAGGCCGATGGCTTCCAGCGCCCGCAGATACTCGACGACGAGTTCGAGCGGCACCGGACCGTATTCCGCGGAGACAGCGTCGCGAATCTGCTGCGCGGTGCGGGTGCCGTCGGCGAGGTTCAGCACTTCGTAGGCGTACTCGCCGCCCGCGCCCCACAAACCCTGAAAGCGCAACAGGCGCGGGTTGCAGACGTTTTTCGCCCCGCAGCGGTCCTGGAAATAGTCGTAGCCAAATACCGACATCGGCCCCCTCGTGTCCCGATTGCGCAGGAAAACGAGCGCGCCCGGCCCCTCGGCTTCGGCGTCTTCCCCCGCGATGCCGAGCACGACGGCGAGCCGCGGAATCTGTTCCAGGGCGTTTGCCCGAAGGGGAGTCATGGGCACAAATCGCTCGAGCGACATAAGCAGGTTCGACTCGTAGTGAATCGCCTGCCGTTTCAGATTGGCTGCTTCGCGGGGGGACAACTGCGAGGCGCGCTGCAGGGCGCGTCCGAGGCGAAGCAGCCGTCTCGAGTCCAGCACCCAGAGAACGCCGGACTGCTGGTTCGGGCCGAAGCCCGCCAAATAGTACCCGCTCGAGGCGCCGATGAATCCGGCGCGGAGCAGCTTAGTGGGATCAATCTTCGCCGGTGAATCGAAGTTGGTGTGGATGTAGCGGTCGGGCCAATCGTTCAGGTAAATCGCGGGAATGCGCCAGGAGCTGTCGGTGTAGACCTGATGGTCGCTGCCCATGGAAAACGAAGCCATGCGCGCCTGCAAGGGTTCCTTGCCGCCCTCGGGGGCCACCAGCGGAAATTTCGCGCGGCCGGTGGCGGCGAATTCATAGGACTGTTCGTTGACGAATTCCGCGAAGGCTTCGGCGACGTCATTAATAAATGTCGGCAGGCTCATCGGGCTGCGGGTGACGTGAAAGACGGCTTTCGTTTCCGGCCCACCGCCGACCATATCCATGTGGATGACGGCCTTGAAGCGCGCGGCCATCTCCGGTCGTCCGTTCAGCAGTGCCATGGTGCCTTCGATTTCCGGCGGCCAGACGAAGCGCAGCGTGCGCGCCGGCGCGGGAATTCGTTGCTCGCGGATGAGTTTGCTGAGCGCGCGGGCCACTTCCAGAATCGTGGCGCAGCCACTGGCGTTGTCGTTGGCCCCGGGCCGCTGATGGTCGAGGTGGCAACTGAACACGATTTCTTCGTTGCGCAGCGTGTCGTCCGTCCCGGGAATCGTCGCGGTGACCACGTCGTAGAAACCGGCGCGACGCCCGGCTTCGACTTTCGCTTCGAGCAGGATGCGCTCGCCGCGCTCGAGCCGTTGGCGAAACGCCCGCGCGCGCTTCAGCGATACCATGAAGGCAAACGTCTTCGTAGCGCTGAAGCTGTCCAGGTGGCCCCAGCGCACCAGGTTTTCATCCTCGCCCCACCAGGCCTGCCTCTGATTCTGCGCGTAGCTGACCATGCCGGCGGCGCCGAATTTGTCCACCGCCAGCGGCATCGCCGCGCCCGGCTGCGCCGCCACCAGACAGATTTTTCCGCGGACGTCTTTCCCGGTGTAGTCGGCTTCACGGGTACCTTCCCCGCAGTCCACCAGCTCGGCGGTCAGCTCGGCGCTTTCGCTGTCCTGCGCCAGCGTGACGGGCATGGCGCCGAAGCTGGCTAGCCGCTCGCCGCGCAGACGGCGGCCGTTTTCTTCTTCGCGCAGCTCCCACAGCTCGCCGAATTCAGCGTCCCATGCCGGTCGCGCTTTCTGCGTGCCGTAGAAGGTCGTGCCGTCGGCGGGGAATTGGAGAATCTCGACGCGCTCGAGACCGTATTCGCGGGCGCGTGCGGCGATAAACTCGGCCGCAGCTCGAAACTGGCGCGAGCCACGCATGCGGTGGTAGCGCGCGATGGCTTCCAAGTTGCGCTTCGCCGTTTCGCCGGAAAGCTCGCCGGCCAGCGCCGCGATGGTTTGCTCCGGCAGCAGCGGCGGCTGCTGCGCCCGCCCGGGTAGAGCCCCGCCGAGCATGACCACTGCTCCGGCAAAATAAAGAATGATGCTTTGCTTCACTTCCGCCTCCTGAGAAAGCCCTGGGAATGGAGCGCCATTCTAGCGTTGTTGTGCGCGCTGGCGCGGAGGAAAATTGCAGCAACAGCGCAGCTTGGGCGGAACCGTCCTCCCCCTTGCACGCAATGCTCGTGCAAAGTGCGGATTCAGCGCCGCCTCATGGGCTGCCCCAGAAAAATCACGCCACGCGCTGGCCCGCTTCCGGTACAATTTGCCGCGTTTGTGCGCAAGCTGTTTTCCCGAGCCCCGGGGGCTGCCAGGATGGACTTCGGACAGTTGTTGTAGCCCGCCTCTTGAGAGGCGGGGCTCTTGAAGGATGAAACCCACCCTGCATCTTCAGACGCAGGGCTAAAGCCCCGTAAACGGGCTGAAGTGAAACCAGCGGGCTGCATTCGGATCCGCGCACCACGCCTGCGAATTCGGCGCGGCGGGAGGCAGCAGTGGCCATCGGACAACGCTTGCAGGAAATCCGCGAAGGTTTTCGCCCCGCTTTCTGGGTGGCGAACCTCACCGAGCTATTCGAGCGGCTGGCCTATTACGCCGTCTTTGCCGTCCTGGCCATCTACCTGACCGAATCGCTGAAGTTCAGCGAGACCGAGGCCGGCGACCTGATCGGCTTTTTCAGTGCGCTGGTCTGGTTCCTGCCGATCCTGGGCGGGGCACTGGCCGACCGGTTCGGCTTTCGGCGGTCGCTCGCGTTTGCCTATCTGGTGCTCGGCGTGGGCTACTTTTTGCTCGGGTCGCTGAATGCGACGTGGCTCGGGCCGATGCGACAGGCGGTGCCGCTTTCCTGGCTGGTGCTGGTTTTCCTGGCAATCCCCGCGTTCGGGCCGGCGATTGTGAAGCCCTGCGTGGTGGGCACCACGGCGCGGGCTTCAACGGAAGCCGTGCGCTCGCTGGGCTATTCGATCTACTACACGCTGGTGAATATCGGCGGGACGTTCGGGCCGGTGATGGCCTTTGCGGTGCGACGCACGATTGGCATTGAAAACGTCTTTCGTGTCAGCGCCGCCTGCATGCTGGTGATGTGCGCGGCGACGCTGCTGTTCTACCGCGAGCCGCGCAGTGAAGGCGAGCCGCAGGTGGCTTCGGTAAAACAGGCTCTGCGGAACATCCTGGTGGTGATCGGAAACTACAAGCCGGTGCTGGTGATTCTGGCCGCGGCGCTGGCGCTGCGGATCGCTTCGGCAGCGGCTGGATTCTCGGTGGCGTGGTGGCTGTGGGCGCTGCTGCTGCTCTCGACGCTGCCGTTCGTCACCCGTTTCATGCTCTTTCTGGTGATTTTCTCGGGCTTCTGGGTGATGTTTTGGCAGGAGTTCATCGCGCTGGTGCTGTTCATCCGCAACTACGTGAATCCGCGGGCCGACGTCGAGCTGTTGCTGACAATTGACCCGCTGGCAGTGATTCTGTTCCAGATTCTGATCAGCTACTTGATGCGGAAGATTCGCCCGTTCCCGGCGATGACCCTGGGCGTGCTGGTGACGAGTTTCGCTTGGGTAATTCTGGCCGTGGCGGACATGAGCTGGCAGATTGACGGGATTTATCAGATTGGTCCGTGGCGGCTGGAGCTGATCGGCCTGCCCATCTGGGCGGCGCTGGCGCTGTTTGTGCTGGCGGTCGGAGAGATGATTCAGTCGCCGCGCTTTTACGAATACGTCTCGCGGCTGGCGCCGCCTGGGCAGCAGGGCGTCTACATGGGCTACGCGTTTCTGCCCATCGCCATCGGCTCGGCGCTGGCAGGAGTCATTGGCGGGCGGCTGGTGCACTACTTCGGCGAAGTGCGCGGCGCGCCGCAGCAGTTGTGGTGGGTGATTTTCGGCATCGGTATCCTGACCACCGCCCTGATGGTGGTTTACGATAAGATTGTGCAGCCGGGCGTAGCGCCGCCCGCGGAAAACGAATCGTAGCCGCGGCTGCCGCGCTGAACCAGACAGGCGCTTCGGCACCCGCGGCGGACGCCCCGGCGCTGGAACTGTGTCGTTCCTTCGGAACTCGGTTTGATTCGACTGATCGAGTCTTCGGGATCGGCTGCGACCACCGAGAGCGGTCTTCTTTTTCCGCCGGCCGCAAACAGAAATCCGAACGAGGGAAGAATGAAACCCAAGAATCGCGAATCTGCCCTTCTAATTTGCGGAGTGATCCTGGTGGTCTGCCTGGCTGTTGTGATGACCGCGCCGGCGGCAGTGCAATCACCGGCCGAAAAAGCAACAGAGAAAGAATCCGCCGCCAGTGCCACAAATGGCGAAAAGGTGTACGACCGCCACTGCGAGGTGTGCCACTACCCCGCCACCACGGCGAAAAAAATCGGCCCCGGGCTGAAAGGCATCTACAAACGCGGAAAGTTTGCAGACGGCTCCAAAGTGACGGACGCCAGCATGCGTCGGTGGATTGAAAAGGGCGGCAAAAACATGCCCGCGTTTGAGGAAGCCTTGAAGCCGGAGGAAATCGCCGATCTGATCGCCTACCTGAAGACTCTCTGACCGCCCCGCGCATGCTCTGTGCCACGGCGCACTCTGCGTTCTAGTTTTCGGGAAGGCTTTCACATAGAGAGCACCGAGGCGCCGAGAACACGCCGGAAGGATTACTGCACGAGCGCGAGGGCGGCGTCGGTGGTAATCAGCCGGGCGCCACGCGAGGTCAGCTCGTCCACGGCGCGCTTGCCGTCTTCCACCTTGATGGTCTGAATCGCATCGCGCACCAGGGCGACGCGGTGGCCGCGTTCGAGCAGGCCCCGGGCGGTGTGCCACACGCAGTACTCGGTCACTACGCCGAACACGACGATCTCCGGCGCCGAACCGATGACGCCGAGCAGCCGCTCGGTGTTCGGGTTGGTGAATACGTCGAGCGCCTGTTTTTCCACTACCACGTGGCGGTATTTTTCCGTAATGTTCGGCGGCACCGGAGCTGCCGGGCAGTTGGTGATGACGTAGAATTCGGGCGTCAGTGTCTCCGGGATTTTCAACTGCCCGGGGGTGCCGCGCAGGCAGTGCGGCGGCCACTGTTGGAATTCGGCGTCTTCTAGAGTGTGCGCGTCGGTGGAAGAGACCAGAAAAACTTCACCCGCGCGCGCGGCGTCCACCAGCCGCTTCAGGTTGGGAATGATTTTTTCCGCTGCCGGGACGTAGAGCTTCCCGCCCGCCAGCATGAAGTCCGCCTGCGTGTCCACGTCCCAGAAGACGGCCTTCGGTGACATTGCCATCGCTCTCCTTTTGTTGTCCCTTTTTATGTTAACGTGCCGGGCGCGAATCTGCACGCCCGGCGGCGGCATTGGATTGGCGGATGCGCTGCCGGACTTTCTCCTGCAGGGCTTCAAGCTGCGGGCTGTAGCGGACGGGAAATGCTCCGGCGGGTTCGAGCCGGCGCAGCGCCCCGGGCAGTCGGTGCAGTGAACCGAGGCAGCGTTCGCGCAGCTCGGCGAGGGGTGGAGCTGCTGCGATGCGTTTGCCGCCGCGCATCACCGGCACGAGCAGCGGTTCGCCGCCGGAGGGCTGCTCGCCTTCGAGCGTGATCAGGTCCTGGTAGTATTCGCCGCGGGCATCGCTGAAGCGGAACACCTGCTTGCGGCCGGGGTAGGTGGTTTTGGCGTCGCTGAATTTTGCGGCCAGGCGGCGCTCGTTCTGCTCTTCGACTTCGACCAGCTTGTACACGACGCCGAGCGAAGGCGCGTCTTCGGAAGTGACCAGGGCGGTGCCCACGCCGAAGCCGTCAATTTCGGCGCCGCCCTCGAGCAGCGCGACGATGCGATATTCGTCCAGATTGCCGGAAGCGAAAATCTGCACATCGGCCCAGCCGGCGCCTTCCAGCCGACTGCGTGCCCAGCGGCTGTCGGCGGCGATGTCGCCACTGTCCAGCCGGATACCGCGCGGCTTGCGTCCGCTGGCGATGATTTTTTCAATTGCCGCGCGCACGTCGTAGGTGTCCACCAGCAGGATGGAGTGCTCGGGAAAAACTTCCTGGAAGCGGCGGAAGGCTTCCTCTTCCCGCTCGTAGGCCATGATCCAGGAATGGGCCTGCGTGCCGTAGGTGGGGATGCCGAAGCGCTGGCCGGCAAACACGTTCGAGGTGCCCGCGCAGCCCCCGATGTAGGCGGCGCGCGCGGCCAGCACGCCGGATTCGATGCCGTGAGCGCGGCGAGTGCCGAAATCAATCACGTGGCGCTCGCCGGCCGCGGTGGTAATGCGCGCCGCTTTGGTGGCCACCAGCGACTGATAGTTCACTGTCGCCAGCAGATAGGTTTCCAAGATCTGCGCTTCGGCAATCGGCGCGGTCACCCGCAGCAGCGGCTCCGAAGGAAAAAATATGGTGCCTTCGGGCATGGCCCAAACGTCGCCGGTGAAGCGGAAATTTTCCAGATAGTCGAAGAACTCCTCTTTGACGTGCCGGAACGCGGGGTGCTTCCGCAGATAGGCGACGTCTTCCGCGTCGAAGCAGACGTGCTCCAGATAATCGAGTGCCTGTTCGAGTCCGGCGGCCACCAGATAACCGCGGCGCGGCGGCAGCTCGCGCACAAACAGCTCGAACGTGGCGCGGGCCTCGAAGCGGTTCTGCACGTAGCCCGCCGCCATGGTCAGCTCGTACAGGTCGGTCAGCAGTCCGGAATACAGGCGCATGTTTGGTCCATTATGCCATCAGCGGCGGAGAGTCAGTCCTCCATCCACCACTAGCACCTGCCCGGTGATGTAATTATCCGGTTCGAGGAAGAACCGCACCGCGCGGGCCACGTCTTCCGGGCGGCCGAACCGCGGCATCGCGCCGCGCTCGATGAAGGCGTCGTACTTGCCACTGCTGACGCTGGCTTCGGCCATCCCCGCGACGGTCGCTCCGGGCGCCACGACGTTGACGCGCACGCCGGGCCATTCCGTAGCCAGAATTTTCGCGGCATGCACCAGCGCGGCTTTTGCGCCGGCGTAGTTCACGCTGCCGGGGAAGACGGCCACGGCCTGCATCGTCGCCAGCAGCACGATGCTGCCGCCCTGGGCTGAGGCAGCCATCGCCGCGCCCAGCTCGCGCGCCAGCAGCAGCGGGCCGGTGTAGTTCGCGCGCAGCGACGCTTCCATCGTTTCGCGGTCGAGTTCGGTGAGCCTGGCGCGCGCCGGGTCACCGGGAAAGATTGCAGCTCCCGCGAGCGCCGAATCCTTGCCGGCGAGCTCCGCGGCGGCGTCGAGGTAGGCGCGGCGGGTCGAGGCCGCGTTGATGTCTCCGGCGACGAGCGCGATGCGCTGGCCGACCTGCTGCTCGATGGCGCGCTGAAGCGCTTGGGCGCGCTCGCGATTGGCGCGATAGCCGACTACTACGCGCGCGCCTTCCCGCGCCAGCAGCGCCACCGTGGCCGCACCCAGCCCGCCAGTGCCGCCAGCGACGACAACCGTTTTCCCCGCCAGCGTTTTTTCCTCAAATTCGTAGCGGAATTCGCGGTAGCGAGCGGCGAGCTTTTCATCCCAGTAAGAGGAAGCCATTTGTCTCGGCTCCAGCAACTCGCGGCACAGCTCTAGCGCAGGGCGCCGAAAAGACAAAACCCCCGAGACGCCGCATATACCATCCCGTTAGAGCAGGACGCCGCGGGCCTGAGGGTCTTATCCGAAAACCTTTAGGCGGACCCGGCTACTTGCCTAAGACGGCCTTCTTGAAGCTGCCGGCCGCCCGCAGGCGCACGACGGTCTTGGCCGGAATTTTAATGGCTTCGCCAGTCTGCGGATTGCGGCCCATGCGCGCCTTGCGGTGCGCTTTCACGGCCCGGCCGATCCCCGGAATCACGAATTTGCCTGCACCGCCCTTGCACTCCTTCACGGCCAGCTTGAACAGCTCGTCGAACAACTGCGATACGGCCTTCTTCGACACACCGACCTTGTCGGCCAGGTGCGCGACCACCTTGGTCTTGCTCATTGGCTTGGCTGCCATGTAGTTCGCTTCTCCTCTGTGTGGATGTTTTCCCGTCCGGTGCGTTGGACAGGAGGACTATCCCCCGGTGGGGTTGGCCGCGCGGTCGGCGTTTCGCGGAGCCGGAAAGTAGAGCCAGCGTCCCGTGGTGCACCGCTGTCGCGCGTTACCGTGGCGCACTATAGCCGCTGGCTGCGCACAAAGCAAGCCCCCAGCCCAAAAAACCTAGGAAAAATGCGGGTTCTGAGCTGGCGGGCGCTGGCAAGCAGCTTCACCTCGAAGCCCATCCGGGCTCGAAGCTCAAGGTCAGGTGTGCTGGGTTCGATTTCGATGGTTGCGCCGGATCCATCTTCGCCTTTTTCAAAGTTGATTGACGGCTTTTGAGGGAAAGCGTTTTTTCTCTTCGGCCAGAAGAAGGACGACCGACGCCAGGGGGAGGATTTTGGCAGTCACACTCGGCTATCCGCTCCCGGGCGCGTTTTGCATCTCGGCCCGCCGTGAACGTTTTCCGCGCAGGCGCGAATCGCACCCCGCCGGGGCCCGCCGCGAGATACACCGGCATGGCCCGTGCGGTGTTTGACGGTCTGGGCGGGTGGCCGTATAATGTTCAATTCGCAGGAGCTTCGGGAGGCGACATGTACGCGGTGATCCGCAGTGGCGGCAAGCAGTACCGTGTGATGCCGGGCCAGACGGTCAAGGTGGAAAAGCTCGACGGGAAGGTGGGTGCGAAGGTCAGCTTCGACGTGGTGGCCGTGCGCACGAAAGACAACAAGCTGCTCACCGGTGCCGAAGCCGCCAAAGTGAAAATCACCGGCAAGATTGTCGAGCAGGCCCGCCACCCGAAGGAGCTGGTCATGAAGTACAAGAAGACCAACCAATACAAGATTCTCCGCGGGCACCGCCAGGCGTACACGGCGGTCGAAGTCGGCGACATCAGAGTGTAGCAACTTGCAGCCGCGGCTTTGCCCCGCCAGGGCTTGCACGGCGTGGCTCACTTTCAGGGGCTGAAGCCTCGGGAAATGTTTTCAACAGGTCGGGAATCCAGTCGCGCTTGAAGGCGCGACTCGCAACTAGGTTCTGGGCGGGTTTCCGGCAACCAGATTTGAGGGCGGCATGGCACACAAAAAAGGCGGTGGTTCCTCCACCAACGGACGCGATTCGCAGGCCAAGCGCCTGGGCACCAAGCGGGGCGACGGCCAGTTTGTGCGCGCCGGCACCATCCTGGTGCGGCAGCGCGGCACCCGGCACAAGCCCGGTGCCAACGTCGGTCGGGGACAGGACGACACGCTGTTTGCGCTGGCCGACGGCCGCGTGCGGTTTGAAAATAAAGGCCGCATGGGACGCTACGTGAGCATCGTCCCGGTCGCAGCCGAAGTCCCCGCCAAGCAGCCCAAAGCGCCCGAGCCGCAACTGGCCGAAGTCTCTGCCGGTTAGGGCCCGGAGTTTTCAAGGCGTCCCGTCTGAAACTCAGGGCGGGGCGCCTTTGTGTTTCCCAGCGCTGGTGGCGTATCCTTCTCGCGGCGCAGGGGACTTACTGTGTTCATTGACGAAGCCACCATTCACGTAAAAGCCGGCGACGGCGGGCGCGGCTGTGTGGCTTTCCGCCGGGAAAAGTTCGTCCCCCGCGGCGGGCCTGCGGGCGGCGACGGCGGCAAGGGCGGCGACGTCATTCTCGAAGCCACGTCGCACGACAATACCCTGCTCCGCTACCGCTACGACCGCGAATTCCGCGCCGCGCGCGGCCGCCACGGCGAAGGCTCGAACAAGACTGGCGCTTCCGGCGAGGACCTGATTCTTCGCGTGCCCGTCGGCACCATCGTCTTCGACGCGGAAACCGGTGAACAGCTCTGCGATTTCACCGCTGCCGGCCAGCGGTTTGTGGCCGCCCGCGGCGGGCGCGGCGGGCGCGGCAACCAGCACTTCGCGCGGCCGTGGCACCGCGCACCGCGGGAGTTCGAAGAAGGCCGGCCCGGCGAAGAGCGCCGGCTGCGGCTCGAGCTGAAGCTGCTCGCCGACGTCGGCTTGGTGGGCTTCCCGAACGCGGGCAAGAGCACGTTGATTTCGCGCATTTCGGCGGCGCGGCCGAAAATCGCCGATTATCCGTTCACGACGCTGGAGCCGCACCTGGGCGTCGTCTCGGCCGACAGCGAGCGCGGCGGCGAAGGCCGCTCGTTCGTGGTGGCCGACCTGCCCGGGCTGATCGAAGGCGCGCACGCCGGCGCCGGGCTGGGCACGCGCTTTCTGCGCCACATCGAGCGCACGCGGCTGCTGGCGCACTTGATTGACACCAGCGACGCCTCGGACCGCGACCCGGTGCGCGATTTTGAAATCCTCTGCGGCGAGCTGCGCGCGTTCGACCCTGCGCTGGCGCACCGGACGATGATTGTCGTGGCCACCAAGCTCGACGTCACCACGCAGCGCGAACGGCTCGAGCGGCTGCGCGCGTTCTGTGCCGAACGCGGACTGCAGTTTCACGCCATCAGCTCGGTGACCGGCGAAGGCGTCCGCGAGCTGGTGCGGGCGATGGCCGATGCGCTGGAGCGGATCAAACTTGCGCCGGAAGAATCGCATCCCGCGGTTGCGCGCTTGACGGAGGGCCGTTGACGGCAGCGATGACGCACAAGCGTCCGCGGAGCATCGGGCTGCTGGGCGGCTCGTTCGACCCGGTGCACCTGGGCCATCTGGCGGTGGCGCGCGCTGCCTACCGCGGCTTCCATCTCGACGAAGTGCACTTCATCCCTGCCGGGCGGCCGCCCCACAAGCCGAAGCAGGAGCTGGCACCCTTTCCGCACCGCTACGCGATGGTGGCGTTGGCCTGCGCCGACCACTCCCACTTCGTGCCCTCGCTGGCGGAAGCCGGCGCGGACTTCAGCGGCCTTAGCGCGCACTTCTCGGTGGAAACGGTGCGGCGCTACCGCCGCGGATATCCCCAGGCGAAGCTCTACTTCATCACCGGCGCAGACGCCTTCCTGGAGATCCCCACCTGGAAAGACTACGAAACGCTTCTCGGGCTGTGCGATTTCATCGTGGCCAGCCGGCCCGGGTTCCGCATGGACGCGCTGCGGCTGGTGATTCCGCCGGAGCTGCTGGCGCGGAATCCGGCGCGCGACCGACGGAGCATCGCGCTGCGGCATACCACGGTGCACCTGCTGGAGACCGTCGCCAGCCACGTCAGCGCCACCGAAATCCGCCTCCGGCGCCACCGCCGCCAGTCCATTCACGGGCTTGTGCCGCTGCGCGTTGAGGAATACATTCTTAAGCTGGCTTTATACGCGTGATGCCGAACTCGTTTCCCCCGGAGATTGGCTGGGCCATCGAAGCCGCCCAGGCGAAGCAGGCCGCCGACGTGGTACTGCTGGACCTGACCCGGCTGGGCGCGTTCACTGACTATTTTGTGCTCTGCACCGGGTTCAGCGCGCGGCAGGTGCAGGCCATCCGCGAATCGGTCACCGAGGAACTCGACCGCCGCGGCCGCCCGCTGCGGCACGCCGAAGGGCGCGTGGGCGCTGAGTGGGTGCTGCTCGATTACGGCGATTTCATTGTGCACATTTTCAGCGAACGCGCCCGCTTGTATTACGATCTGGAACGGCTGTGGCGTGCCGCGCGCCGCACCCAGTTCCCAGACACGGGAGTCCCCGAAGCCCAACCACGAGACGCCAGGCTATGAACACCGCCGATGAGCCCGGCCAGGCCCCGGTTCGCGCAGACTGGGTGGCACACGACGCGGCTTCACGTCGCGTCCTCGAGCTCGCCCAGAAAGTTGCCGACACCGGCACCACCGTCCTGATTACCGGCGAAAGCGGCACCGGCAAAGACCAGCTCGCGCGGCTCATTCATGACTTAAGCTCCCGCCGCGACGCCCCGTACCTGAAGATTGACTGTGCCAGCCTGCCCCCCGAGCTGGTGGAATCGGAGCTGTTCGGGCACGAGAAGGGCGCCTACACCGGCGCCGTCGAGCGCAAGCTGGGCCGGCTGGAGCTGGCCCGCGGCGGCACCATCGTGCTCGACGAAGTGGCCGCCCTGGCCACGCCAGTGCAGTCAAAGCTGCTGCGGGTGCTTGAAGAGCGCGCCTTCGAGCGGCTGGGAGGCACCGAAACCCTGCGCATCGACGCGCGCCTGATTGCCCTGACCAATGCCGACCTCGGCCGCGCCGTCGTGGAAGGGCGCTTCCGCGAAGACCTCTACTTCCGCCTGAACGTGCTGACGATTCCCGTCCCCCGGCTGCGCGACCGCCCCGCAGACATCGCGCCGCTCGCCGAACATCTGCTGGCGCGGCTGGCGGCGGTGCACGGCCGGACACGGGCGACCCTGAGCGACGCGGCGCGGCGGCTGCTGGAGGCCTATCCCTGGCCTGGAAATGTTCGGGAATTGAAAAACGCCATTGAGCGCGCGCTGATTTTTTCCACCGATGAAATCCTCCGTCCGGAGGATTTCCCCGATGTGCTCCGCGCCGCCTCCGACGCCGTGGCCGGGCTGACCGCCGGGCTGCGCTCGCTTGAAGAAATCGAACGGGAAGCCATCCGGCAAACGCTCGAAGCCACCCGCTACAAGATTACTCGCTCGGCGGAAATCCTCGGCATCAGCCGCAAGACCCTGCTCGAAAAACGGAAAAAATACGGGCTCGATTAGTGTGGCCGGAGAATGCGTCCGCGGCCAGTGCGTTTCTGCGCCCTTTGTGTTAGTGCGTTGTGGAAAAAAAACGAAGCGAAGAAACACGGAGAACACACAGGTAAACTGCCCGCGGGGCCGTGGCCCCGGGCTACACTGGCTGGTGATGCAGCGGGCGGCGTAAGGCCGGCCCTACAAAGCCTGGCCTGCACCACAGCAGAGTCATGGTATTCAGCCTGCTGCTGAAGCAGCGGGGCTTGTGTGCCATTGGCGGGCGGGGAGCAGAGCGGATGAAACTTCGCCTGGTCATGCTGGGGAAGACGCGGCAGCCGGAAATTCGCGCGCTGCTCGAGGAATACGTGCACCGCATCGGGCGCTACGCCGAAATCGAAGTGGTCGAGCTGCGCAGTGCGGCACAGCTCGCCAAGCGCCGCTCGAAAGCCACCGCCGGGCGCAAGCTCGAACCCGCCGCGGGCACGTACTGGGTGCTGCTCGACGCCGAGGGCCGCCGGTTCACTTCGCGCGAATTTGCCCGCTGGCTGGCCGGCCTGCGGGAGCTGGGCACGCGCGAGCTGGTCTTTTTATGTGGTGACGCCGGAGGTTTTCCCGAATCGCTGCGCCCGCTGGCTCATTCCCGGCTGTCGCTTTCCACGCTCACCCTGCCGCATGAGCTGGCCCGCGTGGTGCTCGCTGAGCAACTCTACCGCGCATTCGCGATTCTCGCCGGCCACCCGTATCCGAGATAATGCGAAATGTCTCCTCGCGAAATAGCTGCGGCGGCGCGGCCGCGTCCGTATAATCGTTGCGCGTTTTTGCGCTTCGGTTTCGCACCGCTGACCGGAGCGCGCCGCAGCGAACTTCAGCCATGATGCGGCCTCCAATTCGCCTTCTCGCGCTGGTGCTGCTGCCCGTCTGCCCTGTGGCGCAGCAGCCGGACGCGGCGCGCGGCGAGTCGGAAGCCCGCGCCATCGAGATCCGCGAGCCGGGCGGAAAGCTCCTGAGCTTCCGGTATCTTTCCGGCTCGGCGCAAGTCTTCCTGCGCGGCACGGGCCTGGCTGCCGGCGCCACCGCGAAAGTGGAAGTGGAAAGCCGCGGTGGCTATATTGAGCTGGAACTGAAAGGCGGCGACCTGCGCGGACTGCCTCCGGCGCGGAGCCTGGGGCGCGATTTTCTGACCTATGTGCTGTGGAGCGTCACGCCATCCGGCCGCGCAACCAATCTGGGCGAACTCGTCTATGAAGACGGCCGCGCCGTAGACCTGAAAGTCAGCACCGCGGCGCAGGCGTTCTGGCTGCTGTTGACCGCCGAGCCGGATTTTGCCGTCAGCGAGCCGAGCGCGCAGGCGGTGATGTACAGCGGCGCACCGGCGGACGAAGGGCGCAACGCGCCGCTCATCATCGAGGCCCCGCTCGTCTATCTGACGCACTATGCCGGCTACAACACTGCACCGGCGCCGGCCCCTCCCCGGCTGCCCCGCGAGCTGCTGCAAGCGCAAAAGGCCATCGAGCTGGCAGCTTCGGCGCGCCCGCAGAGCACGAGCGAAGAAACCGAAGCCCCTCCCGAGGCGGCCCGCGCCGCAGCACTTCGGGCGCAGGCCGAAGGTTACTTCCAGCGGGCCGAGCAGGCCTTCCGTGCCGGGCAGGATTCGCGCCGCGTGGCGGAACTGGCGCGCACGGCCACACAACTCGCCGAAAGCGCCCGCGCGCTGGCCACCGGCGCGCAGGGCACGGCCCGGCGGCGCCGGCTCGAGCAGCGGCTGGCCGACGCGGCAGCCGAACTCGGCCGCGTGCGCAGTGAGCTTTCCACCGCGCTGCGCGAAAAATCCGAACTCGAACGCCAGTTGCCTCCGCTGCGCCAGCGCGCGGAAAACGCGGAGCAGCGCGTGGCCGAGCTGGCGCGGCAGTTGAACTCGCTTGAAGCGGCCTTTCAGCGCGACGTGCAAGACCTGCACCGGCAACTGGAAAGCACCGCCGGAGAGCGCGACCGCATCTGTGCGGTGCTGCGCCGGAAACTGGAGTCACTGGGCCGGTGGAGCCTCGAAAATGGCACCCTGGCGCTGACGCTCCCCTCGGACGCCCTGTTCGCTTCGGGCAGCTACGAGCTCCAGCCGGCCGCCCGCGAACTGCTGGCTCGCCTGGCCGCGCTCGGGCCGGTATTTTTCACCGGCGATGGCACGCGCTACATCGGCCACACCGACCGCGTCGGCGAAGACGACTACAACCAGTGGCTCAGCGAGCAGCGCGCGCTGGCCGTTTATCGTTATTTTCTGGAGTGGCAGCTCAGCGCCGAGAGCGAGCCGGCCGGGCGGCAGGCCATCGAACAGCGGCTCGCGCTGTTGCAGCAGATTCTGGAGGTGCCCTACTTCCGCGCATTGCGCGAGCGGCCGCAGCGCGAACAGGCGCTGGCGCAGATGGGCGTGGTGGAAGGCCGCGGCGAACGCGAAGTGGTGGAAGATACCGGCGGGCCGAGCGCCGCTAACCGCCGCGTGGTGCTGCTGTTCCCCGCCGTGGAAGGTGCTCCGGCACCACTGTGTGCGCCGCCGCAGCCGCAGTGAGTTTACTGTGGGGCTGAGTTCCGTCTGTGCAGAGCCCCGGCCGGGCTCAAGCCTGCGCCACAACCGTAGGGGACATGGACAATGTCGCTGAAAATCCAGGTGGATGGCCACGCGCCGACAATAGCCGTTGAGCTTCCCCTCGCGCGGCCGCTCGCGGACTACGACATCGAGCAGGTCGAGAAAGACTCCACGCGCGAGGTGGACGAGATTCTCGTCTCACAGGGTTTTCAGGACCTGGTGGACGACGCCCGCACCGCGCTGAAGTCGCTGCTCGAAGGCAGCGCGCTCGAGCTGGCACAGCTCACCGGCCAGATCTGCAAAGAGGGTGAACGCTACCGTCCCGGCCTGTGGCTGGTGCTGCGCGAACGTGGTGCCGCCGACGCCAAGCCCGCGTCCGAAGCAGCGCGCGCGCAGGCCGCCCGAATCGCCGACGCACTCCGCGAGCGCTTGCAGCTCGCTTGATTGCCGCAGGATGACGCCGTTTCACGTCCCCGCAGCGGCGCAGGCTTTCTGCCTGCTCGGTTGTCTGTTTTGCGCTGGCTGAAGCCTGCGCCGGTGAACAGCACCCGCGTCTGAAGACGCGGGCTACAACTAAAACTGGTCACCTGGAGGTCATGGGAAGGTCGGTGTAGCCCCCGCTTCAGCGGCGGGGTATCTGATGATTCCACGCGGGCAGGCTGCTCGCGACGAGCGCTCACCACGAGCTGAAGGTCTGCGCCACGATGCGCACAGCTTGACGTTTCGCGGCGGCGCGCTCAGACTTGCCAGAGTTGGCTGACCGCTGCGGGCTGCTTCGTTTCATGGCGGAACAAAAAGGACTGCTCATCATTTACACCGGGCCCGGCAAGGGCAAGACCACCTGCGCGCTGGGCACGGCGTTTCGCGCCGTCGGACAAGGCTTTCGCGTGCTGATGGTGCAGTTCATCAAAGGCTCGTGGCACTACGGCGAACTCGACGCCGCTGAGATGCTCGGCAAAGACAAGTTCGAAATCCGGCCAATGGGCCGCGGGTTCGTGAAAGTCGGTGGCGCGGCGACCGACCCGGAAGACGTCCGGCTGTGCCAGCAGGCCTGGCAGTTCGCGCTCGAGCAGATCAACAGCGGGAAGTACGACCTGGTCATCCTCGACGAGATAAATTACGTCATCAGCTATAAAATGCTGGACGCCGGCCAAGTGGCCGCAGCGCTGGCGCGCCGGCCCGAGCGCGTCCATGTGATCTGCACCGGACGCAACGCGCACCCGAGGCTGGTCGAGCTAGCCGACCTGGTCACCGAGATGCGCGAGGTGAAGCACCCGTACACGAAAGGCATTCAGGCGCAGCGAGGCATTGACTACTGATGGCCTGGTTCCGCAGAGAAAAGAAAGCGATTGAGCAGCCGGCGCCCCCCGAAGAACGCCGTGTGCGCACCGAGGGCATGTGGACAAAGTGCGAAGCCTGCGGACAGATTATCTGGAAAAAGGACCTGGAGGCAAACTGGAACGTCTGCCCGCGCTGCCAGCATCATTTCCGGCTCGGTGCGGTGCGCAGGCTCGAGCTGCTGCTCGATGACGCGCAGTGGACCGAGCACGACGCGGCGCTGGAATCTACCGACCCGCTCTATTTCGCGGACAGCCGGCCGTACCTGGAGCGGCTGCGCGAGGCGCAGGAAAAGACTGGCATGGCCGACGCCATCCTGACCGCCGAAGGGCGCGTCAACGGCCGCGCCGTGATCTGCTGCTCGATGGAGTTCGGATTCATCGGCGGCTCGATGGGCGCGGTGGTGGGCGAGAAGGTGACGCGCGCGGCGGAGATGGCGCTCGCACGCAAGCAGCCGCTGGTGATTGTGTCGTGTTCGGGTGGCGCGCGGATGATGGAAGGCGCCATCAGCCTGATGCAGATGGCGAAAATCTGTGCAGCGCTCGGCCGACTCGACCGCGCCGCGGTCCCCTATATCTCCGTGCTCGCCGATCCCACAACCGGCGGCGTCACCGCGAGTTACGCGATGCTCGGTGACCTGAACATCGCCGAGCCGGGCGCGCTGATCGGCTTTGCTGGCCCGCGCGTGATCGAACAGACCATCCGGCAGAAGCTGCCCGAAGGTTTTCAGCGCGCCGAGTTCCTGCTCGAACACGGTTTTTTGGACGCCGTCGTTCACCGCAAAGACTTGAAGAGCTACATCGCCAAGGCCCTGGATTTCTTTCTGGCCTGATTAGTTCGCCAACAAAAATCGAATGGGTTCTCATCCGTGGGCTGCGGAGCGGGTGAAGAATCTCCTGTTCGGTTTTGCGCGGTGCCCCTGCAAATGCGAGCTTCTTCCGGCGAGACACAACGTCGCCCTCAGAATGATGGCGACGCACTGCAGGCACCACTGAACCGCCTCGGGAAGCTCCCCGGGACGGAAGCTGAGCTACAATTGGCGGAATATAGAATAGAGAAGTTGTCTGCGTCTGCAGGCAGTGCGGCTGACCATTGCTCGAATGACCTACCACGAAGCGGTTGAATACTTGCTGGCGCTGGGGCGGGAGTTGGCGGCGCCGTCGCACGCGCGGGCGCAGAAGTTCGACCTGGAAAACATCCGCGCGCTGGCTGCGGCGATGGGCCATCCCGAGCGCGCCTGCCCGTGCGTCCACATCGCGGGGACAAACGGCAAAGGTTCCGTGGCGGCGATGCTCGACTCGATTCTGCGCGCGGCCGGGCTGCGCACCGGGCTGTACACTTCACCGCATCTGGTGCGCATCAATGAACGTATCCGCCTCGCCGGCCGCGATATCGCCGACGAAGAGTTTGCCGTCGCGTTTACGCGCCTCCGCGCGGTGATCGAACACCTGCTCGCCCTCGGCCCCGAAGCCGGCGGATTGCGCGCCCACCCGACCTATTTCGAGTGCCTGACGGCGATGGCGTTTGACTGCTTTGCGCGCGCGGAGCTGGACTTCGCGGTGTACGAAGTGGGCATGGGCGGGCGGCTGGATGCGACCAACATCGTGGCGCCGGAAGTGGCCGTCATCACGCCGGTGGACTTCGACCACGAAAACTTTCTGGGCCATTCGCTCGGGGAAATCGCCGCGGAAAAAGCCGCCATCATCAAGCCGGGGGCGTGGGTGGTGAGCGCCGTTGACCGCCGGGAAGCACGCGCCGAGGTGGCGCGGCGCGTTGCAGAGATGGACGCGCGGCTGGTGGAAATTGACTCCGCCTATCGCACCGAAAATGCGCCGTTGCATGCAATGGCCACCGCGGATGCGGGCCTGGCGCAGCATGTGGTGGTTTCGCCCGCGCATTCGAAAAAACGCTACGAGCTGACCGTGCCGCTGGCCGGGCGCTATCAGGTGCGCAACGCGGTCGCGGCGCTGGCGGCAGCGCGGCTGCTGGCCGAGCGTGGTTTTCCGGTCACCGACGAAGCCATCACGCGCGGCATCGCCGCGGTGCGCTGGCCGGGCCGGCTTGACCGCGTGCAGCAGAACCCCGACGTCTTCATTGACGGCACGCACAATCCGGCCGGCGCGCGTGAGCTGGTGGCCTTCTGGGAGCGGCATTTTGCCCGCCGACGCGTGCTGCTGGTTTACGGCGCGATGCGGGACAAAGCGGTGGACGAAATCACCGGCCTGCTGTTCCCGCTGGCCTGGCGCGTGGTGCTGACGTCACCGCGGCAGCCGCGGGCAATTTCTGCGGCCGCGCTGGCGGCGATGACGCGGCATCTGGAGCCGCCCGGCGGGTTCGAGGTGGTCGCCGACCCCGCCGAAGCGTTCGAGCGCGCGATCGGCGCAGCCGCAGCGGAAGACATCGTGCTGGCCACGGGGTCGTTATATCTGGCCGGCGACCTGCTGCGCCACTGGGCCGCGCGGGCTTCGCCTGCGCCATCGAAGGCACACACATTCGGCTCGCGCGCGGGCTGACCGGCCGCTGACCAGCGCAAGCAAACCTGCCGTATAATCCGCGTAGCTTTTCATCCCCCGGAACGCTCAGGAGGTGCTGATGCAGGTCGCCCGGAACCCTCACCTGCCCGCCGCCACTGCCGTGGAGGTGCTCACCAGCAAGTTGATGGAGCTCAAGCCGAAGCAGAAGTGGATCACCGACGCCTGGGGATATCGCGACGCGGAGCCCAAGCAGGACATCAGCAGCGTGCCGAAGGGAAAGCTGCTGGTGTTCCGCAAGGGACTGGCGTTCCTCAGTTCGGGGGAGACGCTGGGCTCGTTTTCCCGCACAACCGAGCGGGCCTTGGACCTGCTCGCCGAAAAGGCCTTCGGCGCGCTGGGCAGTCTGGCGGTGAACTCGGTGAAAGCCCTTCGCGAACACACCGGCCTGGCCACGGAGTTTGCGAGAACCCTGGATCATCCCGATTCATTTTTCCTTCCGGTGCGCAACCTGGTAGCGGCGCGCGCGGAGACCATCGGAAGCCTGTGGAAAGGCAAGCGGGAGTACCTGATCGCCACTACCGAAGACGAAACCGGCAAGCAGGAAACCTTTTGCCTTACGCCTTCGGTAGCCGACATGCCGGAGGCGCTCATGGTGCTGCGGCTGGCAGCGGAAAAAGAGCTGCTACTCTACAAGCTCTTCGATCAAGAGGCCGGCCGCACGGAAATTCAGCAGCAGCTCGCGCAGGAATGGCAGCAGAAGTACGGCGAGCGCGCCCGGGAACACACCGGCGAAATGGCCGACGAACTCATTCGCCGGATCGAAGCCCGGCTCAAAGAAAAAGGAAAGACGTTCGAAGAGATCGAGGCACGCGTCTGGTCGATGCTCGATCACTTCCGCGCGGAGCCGGCGCTGGCGAAACGCCTGCCGCAGTAGAATCCGGCCGTGTGGTCGCAGCAGGCCGACGAATGCGACACCGGAGGCAGCAGGCCCCTGAGAAGGCAGCGGCATGCACCCGCCCCTGCACGAGCAGCGCTTGAATGCATCTCGCCGGTAGTGGCGACTTCAGATCGCCAGGGATTTTTTCTTCGCAACGGAACGGTGCCAGCAAGGTTTCCGGTCTTGCCCGGCAAGCTCCGCGCCCCCTGTGCCCCTCGGAACAATGCACCGCAGAGCACACGGAGAAGAACTCACTTGCTACTTGCGATTCGGGTACTTCGGGCGCGGGCCGGGCGCTTTGTAGTCCTTGAGCGCTTCCCTTACGACGTCGATAGCTTTTTCGAATTGTGAATCGCGTCCGCGCCGGCGTCGCGCGTATCCTGGCGCACGCAGCGAGCGTCCAATGTCTTGAGCCTGGGTGACCTCGCACAGCGGAGCTTGCACATCGGCGCCTTCGGCCCAGACCGAAGGCCGGCAGTGTGGCTAGCTCGCCGTCCGCCATGTTCCTGCCGGCCGGCCTCCCCCGACGCACCACGGAGCGGGGAGCGCTGTGCTGAGTCGCACGGCCGCCGGGCGCTATGAACTGGCTGCGGGACATCCTGTTCCACCAGTACGCGGACATTCGCCGCGAGGAATGGCCGCGGGCGCTGCTGCTGTTCTCCTATTTCTTCCTGATCATCGCCACCTACTGGATTCTGAAGCCGCTCAAGCGCGGCCTGATCATCAACTATTTCGGCGATGCGCCGCTGCGGTTTTTTGGCACCGAATTCACAGGGGCCGAAGCGGAGCAGTTTGCAAAGATCCTGAACATGATCTTCGCCTTTGTGATTGTGGTGGTGTTCACCTGGGCGTCGCGGCGGCTGGCGCGGCATCAGCTGGTGCTGCTGTTTTCGGGGGCCTGCGGAGTTGCGTTTGCCTTCTACGGCAGCGTGATCGATCGGCCGAACGACCTGGTGGTCTGGTCATTCTACGTGTTCGGCGACATGTTCAACACCATCATGGTGGTGCTGTTCTGGGTCTTCACCAACGACGTCTCCGCGCCGGACGAAGCCCGCCGCACCTACGGCATCATTGGACTGGGCGGGGTGATCGGCGGCTTTGTGGGCGCAACGGTGGTGAACGCCAGCGTAAAGGATTTCGGGCGGTCGCCTCTGCTGTTCTTCTGCCTGGTGCCGATGGCGCTGATTATCGTGATTGCGCACGTGGTGCAGCGGCTGTCGCGCAGGCGGGGAATCGCCGCGGGCGGCCCGGCGGTGGTGCCGGGCACGAAGGAGCAGGCCAGCGTGGCGCTGGCCGGGGCGCGGTTGGTGTGGCGTTCCCGCTATCTGCTGGCGATTGCGGGCATCGTCACCTGTTACGAGCTGGTCTCGAACATTGTGGACTTCCAACTGGCGGCCACGGTCGAGCGGGAGATCACCGCCTCGCTTGAAAAGGACGCCTTCTTCGGCCGCATCGGGCAGATGATCGGCATCGGCTCGATTCTGGTGCAGGTGCTGCTGACGAGCTTCGTGCTGCGCCGCTTCGGCGTTCATACAGCGCTGATGTTCCTGCCGCTGGCGCTGGTGGCCGGTTCGATGGGCTTTCTGGCCGCGCCGACGCTGCTGTTTGCGGGCATGATGTCGGTCAGTGACAACGCGCTGCAGTACTCGATTCAGCAGTCGGCCCGCGAGGCGCTCTATACGCCGACGCCGCCCAACGTGAAATACCACGCCAAGGCGTTCATTGACATGTTCGTGCAGCGTGCCGCCAAGGCGTTCTCCGTGCTGCTGAACCTGGTGTTCGCCGCCGTGTTTCTCCACGGGGTGCGCTGGCTTTCCGCGGTGGCGCTGGGCGTGCTGGCGTTCTGGGTGCTGCTGGTGTGTTACGTGGGCATCGGGTATCGCATCCGCACCGAAGGCACCGAAGTCGCCGAGCAGTGCATGATGGGGCGGATTCAGGATGCGCTCGCCGGCCTGTGGCGGACGCGCACGCCCACGCCGGCGCGGTGAACTCGCCTGCCGGCGGCCGCAAGCGGCTTTGCCTGGGTTGTGCGGCGTCTGCTACGATGGATGGGCTTATGGCTGCCGCTGGCAAAGCTGGGCCGCGCATCGGCGTGCCCTGGCGCACGCTCGAAGAAGAATACAGGGGCCAGCGCGAGGCCTATGACCTCTACCTGGCCGCGGTGCGCACCGCCGGCGGCGAGCCGGTGGAAATTTCACTCACGCTGCTCGAGTCCGGCAAACTATCCGAGCTGGCCGCCACGCTCGACGGTTTCCTGCTGCCCGGCTCCCCGGCCGACGTGGACCCTTGCTGGTACCATGCCGTGCGCAGCCCGCACTGCGGCATCCGCGACGCCTTTCGCGAGCAGACCGATTTCGCGCTCCTCGACGCCGCCTTCGCCGCGGGCAAGCCGGTGCTGGCCATCTGCTACGGCATGCAAAGCCTGAACGTCTACAAAGGCGGCCGGCTGGTGCAGGACATTGCTTCGGAATTGCCCGACGCCATCAAGCATGACTGGCATCGCGCGACCGGTGAGCCCGAGCCGGAGCATCCGGCCGAGTTCGGAGCCGATTCGCGGCTGGCGGAGCTTGCACGCGGCACCGTGACGCGCGTGAACAGCAGTCACCATCAGGCCATCGCCGTGGCAGGACGCGACCTGCGCGTGGTGGCGTTTGCACCGGACGGGATCATCGAGGCGGTCGAAGGCGCCGACGCCGGCCACTGGGTCACCGGCGTGCAATGGCACCCGGAACGGCTGCCCGACGCCGCGCTCACTCGCGCCCTGTTCAGCGAATTTGTAGCGGCAACGCGCCGCGTTGCGGTGTAACGGGCTGCTGAAAAATTCTGCTCGTTCAGCTATTCGCAGGGTGCTCTTGGCGCGGCTGCGCAAAGCCGCCCCCGCAAGCCGCCGGAGCGTTTGGCAAGCTTCTCAGGGAGAGGGAATGATTTCACTGGTCGGAAAAGCAGCGCTTATCACGGGCGGGTCGCGCGGCATCGGCGCGGCGGCGGTGAAAATGCTCGCGCAGGCCGGCGCGGACGTCGTCTTCAACTATCATCGTGACCGCAAGGCGGCCGAAGCGGTCGCCCGCGAAGCACGCAAGCACGGCACCCGCCTGGAATTTCTCCGTGCCGACTTGCGCCGCATGCGCGACGCGGAAAAACTCGTCGGCTTCACCATCGAGCGCCTGGGCCGGCTGGACATCTTGGTGGCCAACGCCGGCATCTGGAACGCCGGCGAGCTGCCCATTGAAAAAATGACCGAAAGGCAGTGGGATGAAATGATGGCCACGAACGCGAAAAGCGTCTATGCAGTGACCCACTGCGCTGTCCCGCAGATGATCCGCCAAAAGGCAGGGCGGATTATTGCCGTCAGCTCGACGGCCGGGCAGCGCGGCGAAGCCTTCCACACGCACTACGGCGCGTCGAAGGGCGCCATCATCAGCTTTGTCAAGGGGCTTTCCACAGAACTGGCGCGGCACAACATCCTGGTGAACTGCGTGGCGCCCGGCTGGGTGGATACGGACATGTCGAAGCCGGTGCTGCAATCGAGAACCGGATGGAAGTTCGCCACCGGCGGCATTCCGCTCGCCCGCGTGGCCACGGCGGAGGAAATCGCCGGGTCGATTCTGTTTCTGGCCTCGGACCTGGCAACCTTTATCACCGGTGAAATCCTCAATGTAAACGGAGGAGCGGTCCTTTGCGGATAAGCCAGCGAATCGCGATTGTGATCTACTTCGGAGCACTGCTGCCGGTTGCCGCAGGCGCGCAGCAAATCCTGCTGCCGGAGCAAAACGCAGCGAAGGCCCGCGGGGTCATCCAGCAAGCCATCGAGGCCCTGGGCGGAGAAGCCTACCTGAACGTGAAAGACATCTATCGTGAAGGTCGCCTGGCGCAGTTCAGCTCCTCGGGCGAGCTTTCCGGTTACGTCCAGTTTTACGACTACGTGAAAATGCCCGGGAAGAACCGCACGGAATTCTACGACAAGCGCAACATTATTTCCGTGATGACACTCGAAGAAGGCTGGGAGCTGGACCGCGGCGGCATCCAGCCCGTGGGGCCGGAGGCGGTCGAACGCTACCAGCGCAACTTGAAAAAAGACGTGCTCGAATATTTCTTCCGCTACCGGCTGAATGAAGAGGGCCTCTCGTTCCGCTACCAGGGCACCGACATCGTGGACTTGAAACAGGTCGAATGGGTGGAAATCGTGGACCGCGACCGCACCTCCATCCGCATCGCCTTCGATCTCAGCACGCACCTGCCGATTCGCACGGTGATTCTGTGGCGCGACCCACTCACCCGCCAGCGCTTCGAGGAAGTCGAGTACTACGCCAACTACCATCCCGTCTCGGGCGTGATGACTCCGTTTCAAATTCAGAAGCAACGCAACGGGGTGAACTACTACCAGGTGTTTTTCAGCACCTACCAGTACAACACCGGCGTGGACGATTCCCTGTTCACGCGGGCCTCACTCGAAGAACGCTGGGCGAAAATCAAGAAGTAGCCACATCCGTTCTCTCGCCCGCGTCTTCAGACGCGGGGATTTTTTTCGCGCTGCAGCTCTTCCGGCGAAATCCCCTGTGCCGCAGCCTGCTGCGCGCGATTCAGCCAGCCTGTTTTTTTCCATCGCTATCCAATTCCTTCCCACATCCGGCAGGCACCTATCCCTTCATGCTCCAATCCATCCATCTGGCGAGCGAATTGCCCCGGGAACTACGGAGGGCGTTTCAGTTCACATCAATTCTCCAGGCACCTCGCCCCATCTCTCACCCAGCTCGAGGCGGCGACGAAAACAGCAGGTGGACTCGATGAAGCCCTTCTGCAGTCACAGGCCTTTGCTCAGCATTCTCGCCCCCGCTGCGGTCGCCTGCTCCGGTTCCGGCCCCGCCGCGAATGCCGCAACCCACACCGCAAACGTTCTCGACAATCCGCAGCAGCGGCCAAGTCCGCAGCAGGAAAAAATCGAGAAGACCCGCCACCAGTGCGAGGCCGCACAGCAGCAGGAGAAAAGCTCCGGCGCGCAGGCGCAGGCCTCGGCCAGCAGCTCCACATCGGCTCCCGCGCAGCTCCGCCAGAACCGCGCGGAGCTTTCCGCAGACACCGCGTTCGAAGGTGAATTGCGCAAATCGCTCGACGCGAAGAGAAACAAACAAGGCGATCGCGTCGAGGCCAGGATCACACAGGACGTCAAATCCGACGGCCAGGTGTTCATCCCCAAAGGCTCGAAGTTGATCGGACGGATTACCCAGGCAAAAGCCCGCGCCAGAGGGGAATCGGCGCTGGGAATTGTCTTTGAGCGCGCCGTCAGCAAGGGACGGTTGGTACTCGATCGCGTGAACTTTCCGCGGGGACTGCGGTGGATCTGGGCACGAACACCGGCGAGGTCCCCCTTGTGTTCCATCTGGCCCGTTTACCGATTCACGACTTACGCACCCCGGCGGGCTTCCTGCGGCAAGGTTTTCCGCATCTCAAGGGATATCGCGGCCGACCGGCCCGCCGCTGCGGCTCGCGTGCGCGGTTAGCCCAAATGGGTGAATGCCAGTTTTGGATTTGAACCGCGCGCCGAGACGGAGTAATTTCAGCCTACTCGTACAAGGAGGAAAAACGCAATGCGCAAGCGGTGGATGGCTCTGGGAGTGATTCTTGCCGTCGCCGGCCTGATCGTGGCCTGCAGCGACTCCCGTTCGGTTGACGACGGCTTCGGCGGCGGCGGCGGAACGGGCAACGTCGCGCTGATGATGGGCGACACGCCGCCGGCCGGCGTCACGGTGCTCTCGTTTGAAGTCAGCCTTACCGGCGCGGTGCTTCAGCCCGGCAACGTCAACCTGATTACCACGCCCATCCGAATCGAAATCAAGCAGCTTGAAGTCGAGCTGGCCTTTCTGAATGCGCTCCAGGTTCCCGCCGGAACCTACACCAGCATCCAGCTTACCTTCGCCAATCCAGAGCTCACGTTTTTGAACAACACCGGCGCGACCATCGCCGGCTGCCCCAACGGCCAGGTCTGCGAAATTGATCCACCGCTCAGCCCCCTGGCAGTGAATTTCTCTGGCGCGCCGTTTCCACTCACCATCCAGGCGAACAGCCCGATCGGCCTGCTGGTGGATTTCGATCTGCAGAACTCGCTCAGCCAGACGCTTTCCGTCGCGCCGGTGATCTCCCTCGCCGTGCTGCCGGCAGTGCAGGGCACCGGGCAGATCGAGGAGATTGAAGACGTGTTCGGGCGCGTCGTCTCGGTGGATGCGGCCAACAATCGCTTTACGCTCGAGCTGACCCTTTCCGGCCAGCAGCTCCTCATCACCGTGGACGCGCAGACCCTCTTCGAAGACTTCGACGAAATCGGTTGCACCGCCAACAACATCACCTGCGTCCAGGTAGGCCAGATTCTCGAGGTGGATATCCGCATCCTGGCCGGCGGGCCGCTCCGCGCACGCAAAGTGGAATTCGAAGACGACGCCAACGCCGAAGAAGTCGAAGGCATCATCGTCGCCGTGCAAAGCTCGACCCAGTTCCAGATGGTCGTGCTGAACCAGGTGCCGGATATCGCGGGCATCGAAATCGGCAACCTGGTCAGCGTGACGATTCAGAGCGGCGCCGAGTTCCGCATTGACGAAGACGGCCTGACCATCCCGGGCGACCTGCGGTTCGACAGCGGCGCCGATCTCCTGGTTGGCCAGACCGTGCAGGTGCGCCGCCGCAGCGGCTCAGCCGGCACCAACGTCACCACCGACCGCGTGCGGCTCCGCCGGACCCGCTTTACCGCCGTCGTGGAGTTGCCCGGCCCGCAGAACTTCCAGGTGAACCAGTTGCCCAGCCTGTTCACCAGCAACGGCGTGAACAGCATTGAGGTGCGCACCTCGCCTGACACCGGCTTCGACAACGTCAGCGGTGCCGCGGCGCTGGTTGTCGGCGACCGTGTCTCGCTCCGCGGGCTGCTGTTCAAGCGCGCCGCCGGCCTGCCCGTGTTGGTGGCCAAGAAGGTCCGCAAACGCTAACCAGTGCGGTTGTAGCCCGGCTCTTCAGACCCGAAGCAGTTCCGGGGGAAGGCACCAGAGGCCAACGCCGCTGAGGCGCCGGGCTACGCCGCCGGAGCGGCTGCAGCTGCGCCCGGCTGCGGCCGCGCGCGGTGATACAGCGCCAACGTCAGCGCGCCGAAGCCCCACGCCGCCGCGGCCAAGGCCACCAGCCAGCCGATGTAGGGCACGTTCGCGGCCACGCGGTACAGCAGCAGGCCCACGGCAAGCTGCGCCAGCATTGATCCGCGCGCAGGGTTTGCGCCCAGCAGCTTCCGGCCGAGCCACGCGCTGAAGATGATGTGCCCCACATACGCCGCTACGATGTAAATCAGCAGCGTGCCGATCCCCAGCGCCAGGCCGACCACGGTGATGCAAATCAGCGCGGCCACGATCGGCGTTCCCACCAAGCCGAGCACCCCGAGCCCCAGCGACGCGGCAATCTGCTCGCTGCGCCGCAGCAAATCCCTGTAGAACCCGGGCATCACCAGGCACAGGAACGCTCCCAGCAGGAACGCCGCCGCCCAGCGCAGCGCCTGCCTCCAGTAAAAGCTCAGTTGGAGATACTGCGGGCCGCGCTTTTCAATTTCGACTTCCAGCGGGCTGGCCAGTCGCGCCCGTTCAGAAACCTCGGGCGGCTTGCGACCCTTGTATTTCGCTCTGCCCTGCACTTCCGCGCCGGCGCCAATGCTGAGCTCGCGGGCGTGCACGGTCAGGTTGCCGCCGACGAAGCCGTTGACCACCGGCCGGTCAATCAGCAGCAGCATATCGCGCGCCACGCGCGCGCCTTCCTGGGTCAGGCGGCTGGCAAGAGCCGTCACGCTCCCGTTGATTTCCGCCTCGGAATCCAGGTTCACGGTTTCAGCAAATGTGGTCAGGTTGTGCTGCACCTGCCCGTTGACAATCAGCGTGTTGGCAAAGGCGCGGATGTCGCCGCCCACTTCGCCCTCGACGCGAAGCATCTGCGCAAAAGCGAGAATGTCGCCGGCGACGCGGCCGGTAACAGTCACCTGTCCGCTGAAGACGATCAGGTCGCCTTCGACCGTGCCTTCAATCTGCGCCGAACCGGCGTACAGGATCAGGTCGTTGTGCAGAACTTCGTCCTTCGCCAGCCGGAAGGTTTCCGCCTTGCGCACTTCCGCGGCGCCGGCTGCGGGCGGCAGCGCCAGTATCGCCAGCGCCAGACCCAGCGCCACCACCGACCAGCCCGTGGTCATCATGTTCGGCCGGCGGCGCATCCACCGCCGCAACAACACAAGTCCCAGTGCACCCATCGTCACCGCCGCCAGCAATTCGATCAACGTCAGCATATCCGGCCATCCCTCCCAGAACACTCCGCCGAACAGCAACATGGTGAGCAGATTGTCTGCGCCGAAGCCGACCTGCTGAAGCTGCTGCTGCCACGGCTCAATGAATTGCGTCCACAGGGTCATCGCCCCCAACCCCGCAAAGCCCAGCGAGACCAACCAGGCCCACCCCGCCCGATCCTGCGGCGGCTCGAGCACCCGCGCTGGCACCGGCTCTGCTTCTTCGGCCAGCGCGCCGCGCAGCAGGTGTGTTTCCCGCTCTAGCGCCGCGAGCAGCGCGCCGCAGTCGCGGCATTCGCGCGTGTGCGCGGCCAGTTCGGCGGCGCGGCCGGCATCGAGCTGGCCATCCAGATAAAGCAGGCAGCCCATCTCGTCAACGTGATTCATGCCGTGCCTCCTGCGCGAAGCTCGCGCGCCGCCGGCTTGCCTTCCATCACCTCGCGCAACTGGTGGCGAGCGCGCAGCAGAACCACACCCACGAAATTGCGACGGATGCCCAGCGTTTCGGCGATTTCGTCGTAGCTCATCTCTGCGTAGTAGCGCAGCACCAGCGCCATCCGCGCCCGCGCCGGCAGCCGGTCGAGCGCGCGGCGCACCTCGAGACTGGTGCGCTGCGCCACGAGCTGCTCAATCTGGCTGGGCGCGGGGTGCGCCAGCGGCAGCGCGCCAGCCTCCTCGGTTTCCAGGTCTTGCCGCACCCGCCGGCGCCGCAGCAGGTCCCAGCAGTGGTTCGCAGCCACCTTGTAGAGCCAGGCGCGAAAGGGCCGCGTCGCATCGTACTGGCCAAGTTTTTCCCGGACCTTCATGAAAATGTCCATCGTCGCGTCTTCCGCGTCTTCTGGCGTCGGCAACGTGCGCCGGCAGAAGCGATAGATGGCCGCGCCGTACTCGCGGTAGAGCTGGCCCCAGGCCTCGGCGTCGCCGGCCCGGGCGCGCGCGATCGACTCCACCGGCTCTGCGCCAGCCATCCCCGCTTCCCGCTTTCTCGTCTCCACCATGAAATACGCAGCCCCCCGCAGGATTCTTACACGCCGAACGACGGGGATTCCTGTGCGGTACTGTACCGCCAGTTGCAATTCGCTCCAAGCCGCCGCTTCAACATCCTGAAAGCTGTAGCCCGGGTCTTTAGACTCGGGGCAGTTCCTGAACACCGAGGAAGACCCTCGCTCCTAAGGAGGCGGGCGACACGTGCCATAACGCAACTTCGGGGCGAAATGTGGCGCACGCGATGCTTCGCCTCGCTCCGGCTGACAGCCTCCGACTGGAATCCGCCCGGAGGCAGCCTCGCGCCGCCGGCTGTACGCGCCGGCTGCGCTGCGGTAAATTCATTTCGTGCGCTGTGCGGGACAGGATTGCGCGCACCGCAGGCTCCGTTCCAGACCAATGGCCGAAAAATTGCCAAGGGTGGTGATTCTCGGGCGGCCCAACGTGGGCAAGTCCACGCTGTTCAACCGCCTGACCGGGACGCGGCGCTCGATTGTCACCAACGAGCCGGGCATTACCCGCGACCGCATCCACGGCGCCGCCGAATGGCGCGGGCGCGCATTTGAAGTCGTGGACACCGGCGGCATCGTGCCCGAAGAAAAAGCCCAAATCCCGCGCGAGATTCTGCGGCAGGCGCAGCTGGCGATTCGTGACGCCGCGCAGCTCGTGCTGGTGGTGGACGCCCGCGCCGGCGTCACCCCGCTCGATGCCGAACTGGCCCGGCTGCTGCGCCGCACTGGCCGGCCGCTGGCAATTGCTGCCAACAAAATTGACCGACCGGGACAGGAAGCGCTGACCGCGCCGTTTTACGAGCTCAGCAACGCTGTCTTTCCCGTTTCCGCCGAGCACGGCTTGGGCGTGGACGAGCTGCTCGACGCCGTCACCGAGAATTTTCCTCCCGGCGAACAACCCGAAGCCGCGGAGGAGCCGGTCAGCATCGCCATCATCGGTCGGCCCAACGTGGGCAAGTCCACGCTGCTGAACCGACTGGCGGGGGTCGAGCGGGCCATTGTCTCGGCTGAGCCGGGCACCACCCGCGATGCGGTGGATATCGTCGTCCGCCGTGGCAGCAAAACCTACCGCTTCGTGGACACGGCCGGCATTCGCCGCAAGGGCAGAACGAAGCTCGTCGCCGAAAAACTGAGCGTGGTGATGGCGCGGCGGCATCTGCAGCGCGCCGACGTCGCGCTGTTGGTGGCCGACGCCGCGCAGGGCGTCACCTCCCACGACGCCACCATCGCCTCCTACGCTGAGCAGTCGGGCCGCTCGGTCATCATCGTCATGAACAAGTGGGACCTGGCGATGAAGAAAGCGCAGCAAGCAAGGGAGGCGCAGCAGGCAGGGGAAAAAAAAGCTGCGCAGGTTGACGAAGGCGAGCTGCTCGGCGAATACTCCCGGCTGGTGCGCGCCAAGCTGAAATTCCTCGACTACGCCCCGCTGCTGTTTGTCTCCGCGCTGACCGGCGAGCGCGTCGGCCGGCTCTACCGGCTGATTGACGAAGTCGCCGAAGCCCGCCGCCGGCGCATCCCGACCGCCGAGCTGAACCGCTGGCTGCGTGCGGTGGACCTCGAGCGCGGCAGCTCGCCCGCCGGTCGCGAATTGAAAATTCTCTACATCACGCAAGCCTCGGTGGCGCCGCCGTCGTTTGTCCTGTTCACCAATCAGCCGGCCGCGCGCCCGCGTTCACCGAGCGGCCACCGCGGCGCGGCGGTGGAGCCTCCGCCCACGCTCCACTTCAGCTTCGCGCGCTTTCTCGAGAACCGCCTGCGGGAGCGCTTCCCGTTTCCCGGCACACCCATCCGTTTCCTCCTCCGCCCGCGCGAGCAGCGTCCTCGCCGCCGAAGCGGCGGGCGACACGACTTCGTTACGCACCTGTAGCCCCGCAGCTTCAGATGCGGGGCAGTTCAATAGTTTTTCGCCGCACCAGCGCCGGGCCGCGCACACTGCGTTGACAACAGCGGAAAACGGCTTAGGATGGCACAAGGAGGCGGCCTGTGAGCAGCGCTGCAAACGCCGCGGCAGCGGCTACCACACCGGAAAAACTCTACCGCATCGGCGAAGTCTGCCGGCTGACGAACACCAAGGCCTTCGTGCTCCGCTACTGGGAGACGGAGTTCCCCATGCTGCAGCCAGTGAAATCCCCGAGCGGCCACCGCCTCTACCGCCGCGAAGACATTGACCTGGTGCTGGAAATCAAGCGGCTGCTCTACGAAGAAGGCTTCACCATTGCCGGCGCCCGGCGGCACCTGGCCGGCGCGCAGGCCAACGGCGACCCCCCTGCGGTCGAATCCGCGCCGCGCATCTCACGTTCACAGCAGCGCGTGTTGCTCGACCTGCGCGCCGAGCTCGAGGCCATCTTGACGCTGCTCGAACGCGGGTGAGACAATTTATCGCGCTGTGCGGTGTGGTGAACCGCTCATCACGCGCCGCTGTTTTGTGCCCGGTCGGGACGTGGCGCAGCCTGGTAGCGCGCACGCTTGGGGTGCGTGAGGTCGCTGGTTCAAATCCAGTCGTCCCGACCATTTTGTTTGTTCCGAGGTTAGAAGTTCGAAGGCCGTTCCGGCAGGGCCGGGACAGGCCGCGTATCCGCCCTTCGCTCCGGGTCCTCTGACTTCCGGCCTCGAAGATCGAGAGACGATGCCGCACATACTGGTAACGAACGACGACGGAATCCACGCCGAGGGCCTGCACGCGCTGGCCGCGGCGATGCGCGAACTGGGCACGGTCACCGTGGTCGCCCCGAGCACGGAACGCAGCGCCACCGCGCAGTCCATCACCCTGCGCCATCCGATTGCCGCCGAGCAGGTCGCCGAAGGCGAATGGGCCGTCGAAGGCACGCCCGCCGACGCCGTGATCCTGGCGCTGAATCGCCTGCTGCCGACTCCCCCGGACCTGGTGGTCAGCGGCATCAACCGCGGCGGCAACATGGGTGAGAACATTTTTTACTCCGGCACGGTCGGTGCCGCCATGGAGGCCGCCATTCACGGCCTGCCGGCCGTGGCCATCTCCGTTTCTTACCGCGAGCAGGAGTTCCGCTACGACGGTGCCGCAGCGTTTGCGCGGCGGCTCGGAGCACTGCTGCTGCGCGAGGGCCTGCCGGAAGGCGTGCTGCTGAACGTCAACGTGCCGGCGGAATGGGACGGCGGAGTGCGCTTCACCCGGCAGTCGCGCCGCATCACTCGCAACCTGCTGAAGGAAGGTACCGACCCGCGCGGTCGGCTGTATTTCTGGCTGCACGAACAGAAGGCGGTGGACGGCTTCGACCCCGATTCCGACTATGCCGCCGTGCACGCCGGCGCGGTGTCGGTCACCCCGCTGCAAATCGAGCGCACGCACACGGTCTCTCTCAACCACCTCTCCCACTGGGCGCGCCTGCTCGAAGAATCCTCCCGCCGCTGACCCCGCCCGGCAGCCGCCGGCCTTCATTCACTTCTTGCGGGCCGCTTCGAGCTGCTGCCAGACCGTCTCGGGCAGCTCGCTGAGGTCGTTGAACTCGCCCGCGCCGCGCAGCCACAGTCCCCCGTCTATCACCACGCACTCCCCGTTCAGGTATTCGGCCATCGGGCTGGCCAGATACGCCGCCAGATTTGTCAGCTCCTCGTGCCGCCCAAAGCGCTTCAGCGGATGATAATTCCGCGCGCGCTCTTCGCACTCTTTCGTCGGCATCAGCCGAGACCACGCCCCTTCGGTGGGAAACGGACCGGGTGCGATAGCGTGAAAGCGAATCTTGTATTTCGCCCATTCCACGGCCAGCGAACGCGTCATGGCCAGCACCCCCGCCTTGGCGCACGCTGAAGGCACCACGTAGCCGGAGCCGGTCTCGGCATAGGTGGTCACGATGTTCAGCACCACACCCGGCTGCCGCGCGGCAATCCACCGCCGGCCCACCGCCTGGGTGCAGTGGAACGTTCCGTGGAGCACAATGCCGACCACGGCAGCAAACGCGTTTGGCGAAAGCGACTCGGTGCGCGCGATAAAGTTGCCCGCGGCATTGTTCACCAGCGTGTCTGCCCCCCCGAAAGCTTTCCACGCGGCTTCGATGCCCGCTTCAACCGCGCCCGGGTCGCGCACATCACCCGTGGCATATGCTGCTTCGCCGCCTTGCTTGCGGATTTCTTCAGCCGTGTCGCGCAGCGGCTGCTCGCGCCGCGCAAAAAGAAAAATCTTCGCGCCCAGCCCGGCAAAGCGCAGCGCCATCGAACGCCCCAGGCCGGTGCCGCCTCCCGTAATGAAAATTGCGCGACCGGCCAGCAGATTCTTCTCGAACATCGTTCACCTCGCCGCGGCACACGATAGCACCTGACGGTCGAACATCGAAAGGCGCCGAATCTTGGACAGACTAGAGGGCGTGCCACATCTGGTCCACGATGCGGCGCAGATTTTCCATGTAGGCAGAGTAATGCTTCTCGGCCTCTTGCAGCGAAGTCCCCTCCGGCAGCGGCTCCGGCGGCGCCAGCGCCGGGCCGAAGCGCAGCCGGACCGCATTTCCACTCCACGGCAGCCATTGCCGCCACCGCGGGCCTTTGCTGCGCGGCCACAGCGCGAACGCACCGTCAATCGCCGCCGGCACGATGGCCGCGCGGGTGTGCAGCGCCAGAATCGCCGCCCCTTTCTTGAACCGCCGCACCGTGCCGTCAATCGAACGCTCGCCTTCGGGAAACAGCACCAGCACCTTGCCGTGCCGGAGCCCGTACGCCCCGGCTTGCATCGCCCGCAGCAGGTTCGTGTCTGGATCCACGGGAATCAAGTTGATCAGTCGCGCCACCCGCCGCATCAGCGCCCCGGTAAAGTATTCGCTGGCGCCCACGAAGAACAGCCGGCGAAACACGCGAAACGGAAGCGCCGCCACCACCGCGAACGGGTCGAGGTAGCTCTGATGATTGGGGCAGATCAGCAGCCCGGTCGTGCGCGCAGCCTCGGCCGCGGCACGCACGTGCTGGCGCCCGCTGATGCGCAGCCGCAAAAACAGCCACAGCAAAAGGTGGATCGCCTTCGCCACCGGAAAAAGCAGCGTGGCCCGGAAGCGGGAGGGCCGCCGCAGCGGAGCCAGCGCCGGGTCGTCTTCCGCCGCTTGGCCGAGCAGCTTCGCCCACGCTTCGGCTTTCGCTTCCGCAGCCGCCTCGGCGCTCCCAGCCGGGCGAAGCGCTTCGACCAGCTCGCGCACGGTGTAGATATTGTGCGCCACGTCTTCGCGGACGCGCACCCCGAATTCCAGCTCGAGCTGCGCCAGCAGCTCGACCCGCTCCATCGAATCGAGGCCCAGATCGAGCTCGAGATTGGCTTCGCCGCGCACTGCCTCTGGCGCGCGCACGTGGCCGCGAATGGCTCCCAGCGCGCGGGCCACGTGCGGGTCGCCCAGCCATGCCGGGTCGTCCTCGCGCGCGGGGCCGGAAATTTCCGCTTCAGCTTCCTGGGCGCCACCTTCGCGCACGCGGCGTTCGATTTCAAACCGTTTCAGCTTGCGCGTGGTGGTACGCGGCAGCTCGTCGGTCCAGATTTCGTAACTCAGGATGCGCTTCTGCGGTGCGAGCTGCGCCGACAGCCCTTCGATTTCCCAGCGCAGCACTTCCTTCATGTTCAGAACTTTCCGCTCGCGCAGCCGGTCGAAGTCCGGCACGACGACGCCGTGTAGCCGCTCAGCCGCCGGCTCTCCCGGCCGCGAAACTCCCACCACGCAAATTTCCTTGATGTACTCGCACTGCTGATAGTGCGCTTCGATTTCTTCCGGATAGATATTTTTTCCCGCGCTGGTGACGATGATCTCTTTCTTCCGCCCGGTCATGTACAGGCGCCCTTCGGCGTCCAGATAGCCGAGGTCGCCGGAGTGGAACCAGCCGTCACGAATCGCCGCGGCGGTGGCGTCCGGACGGTTGTAGTAGCCCCGCATCACAATCGGCCCGCGAATCAAAATTTCGCCGTCGCCCGACTCGGCGCGGACCTCTTCATCCGGCGCCGTCGCCGACCTGGCCTCCCGCGTCACAATGCGCACCTCCGTCCCAGGCAGCGGCTGCCCGCACGAGCCGATGCGGCGATCCCCCGGCCGCTGCACCGTGGCTGCCCCGGAAGTTTCCGTCAGCCCGTAGGCTTGCAGGATGTCTATTCCCATGCGCCAGAAATCGCGCCCGACGGCAGGGTCGAATCGCGACCCGCCCGTCACCAGCCAGCGCATCCGCCCGCCAAACAATTGATGCACCGGCCGGAAAAGTACCCCGCCGAAATTCAGCCCCACACGGCGCAGCCCGCCATTTGCGGCCAGCAGCGCGCGGAACAGCCGGTGCCGCAGTCGGCTGCGCGTCGCTTCCTGCATCACCCGCTGATGAATCAGGTAGAAAAACTGCGGCACGCAGGCAAACGCCGTGGCGCCACGTTGGCCCAGCGCACGCAGCAGCTCGGTCGTGTTCAGCGTCTCCAGGTAAACGACGCTGGCGCCGATGCCGAACGGCAGCAGCAGATTGGCCATCTGCGCCAGCGCGTGAAACAGCGGCAGCACGCCGAGCACGCAGTCGCGCTCGCTGACCGGGATGACTTCCAGCACCGCTTCGATTTCCGCCAGCAGGTTCGCATGGGTCAGCACCACGCCTTTCGGGTCGCTGGTGGTGCCGGAGGTGTAGAGAATCACTGCCGCGTCTTCGCGTCCCGCCGACGATGCCGGCAGCGCGCCGGCGGCTTCGGCCTCCTGGTGGGCGAGGACGCCTTCGAGGCTGGCTAGGCCGGCGGCTTCGCCTTCCAGCAGCACGATGTCCGCCGTCCAGCCGCCCGCCCGTGCGGCTTCCTTCACCGTAGCAACATAGCGCGGCGTGGTGAACAGCACCCGTGCCCCCGAATCGTGCAGCAGCGCGGCCACCTGCTTCGGCTTGTAAGCGGTGTCGAGCGGCACGGCAATCGCACCCAGTCGCAGCGCGCCCAGATACGCCGCGCACCAGCGCGCGTGGTTGTCGGCCAGGATGGCGCAGCGGTCGCCCGCAGCTACCCCGCGCTGCGCCAGGCACCCGGCAACGGCTTCCGCCATCGCGCGCAGCTCGCCGTAGCTGTAGCTTTCGACGCGCCCTTCAGCGCCGCGGCCCTGCGGCGGATGCTGCACCATCACCGCAGGACGCGCAGCGTGCCGGCTGGCCGTGGCGGCGAACAATTCGTAGAAATTGCGAACGTCGGCGAAGCGGCTCATCGCAACGAACGCCCGCACTCCGCTCTTTTCGCGAAGGCTGGGCTGCTCCCACGGTTCCAGTGTGGCAGAATGCCTGCTCCAAATAAACCGCCCCCGCCCCCGTGTCAAGAAAAGATCGCTCAGAACGCTACTCTCCGAGGCGCTTCTGCCGCTGCGCAACAGCGGCGACCCGCAAACCATTGCCTTATGTATTAAAAGAGCAATTCCACGCAACTCGCGCAGCGCGGCCGTGTTTAATCAAAAAGAACGACCTTGCGGAGTCTGGCGATGGCAATGCATACGCGGCAACTTCCTCTGCGGCTCGCCGCTGCGGTATATTCACTCAGCCTGCTGCTCGGCTGTGCGGGCGGGGCACCGCCACCGACTCCGCCCGGCGACGACGCCAACCCGCCGCCGCAGCGGGTCCCGCTGAACGACCTCGGCACCGGCAGCTATCTCGGCTTTTCCGGCGGGCTGTACTCCGGCGGCAGCAACGTCCCGCCCGCCGGGCACACGACCGCCGGCCTTGCGCGTGCCAATGCCATTCGCCGGCTCGACGCCGCCGGCAACCCCGACCCGAATGGCAGTTACATCCTGCTTTCCATCGGCATGTCCAACACCACGCAGGAATTCTGCGGCGGCACAGGCTCGACGAACTGCACTTCCTGGTCATTCATGGGGCAGGCCGCAGCGGATGCGGCCGTCAACAAATCCGGCCTGATCATCATTGATGGTGCCATGGGCGGCCGCTCAGCCAGTTTCTGGGATTCACCCGCCGACCCGGACTACGACCGCATCCGCGACGAAATCCTGGCGCCGCGCGGGCTCAGCGAGCTGCAGGTGCAGGCCGCGTGGATGAAGGTGGCGAATCCACGCCCGACTGTTTCCCTGCCCGCCGAGGAGGCTGACGCCGTCACCCTGCTCATGCAGATGGGCAACATCCTGCGCGCGCTGAAAACCCGCTACCCCAACCTCCAGCTTGTTTTCGCTTCGAGCCGCATCTACGCCGGCTTCGCTACCTCTGCGCTGAATCCTGAACCCTACGCCTACGAATCCGGCTTTTCCGTCAAGTGGCTAATCGAGGCGCAAATTGCGCAGATGGCGCAAGCGCGCATCGTGGACCTCCGCGCCGGCGATTTGAACTACAACACCGTGGCGCCATGG
>FWPU01001334.1_pt1 | contig 74359 bp, 57 predicted proteins | sample 2228361 | NCBI WGS metagenome assembly FWPU01 (sample SAMEA103939777, study PRJEB20133) | metagenome | reverse complement strand
GCATGAGCAGGACGCGTGGTCGTTGGGCGTGGCGGAAGGGGCGCGCGGTGTTGGCCTACGCGGCGGTATGGGTTTGTGCGGTCCGATGGGCTGCATGGGCTGATCAGGGAAAAGACACCGCTCTGCCGGCTGTTTTGCAGCCGGACACGGAGTGGGCGCAAGCGGTATCCGAGAGCGGCGCACCGCTTGATGAATCCGCGCCCTCCCTCCGGGAGATGACGGAAACGCTTGTAGACGCCGGCGACCATGGTGATCTACCGTTTTCTATCTTTGGCGACGGCGGAACAGCCCGCGCCTCGAGACTTGTCTCTGGCGCCCTCGAGGATCACAAACGCGCTGGCGTTATCGGGAAGGCATCGGTTCAAACCGTGATCCTGGCGACCACGCGGAATCACGCGGTCCTTCGCCTCACCACCGCCATAGACGCCACATACACGGGACGACCGATTCGCGGGCTCGGATGGTTTCCCTTTCGCTCCCCAAATGGTAAGAGGTCAACCGGCGCCGGGCCCATCGGGAAAATCTCGCTCTCTATCCGGTGGAAAAAGGATAAGGCGTTAGAACGCGTTGCGGATCGGCCGCTCGAACGTGCTGCCGATATCCGGCAGGGCGTGCTGGCTTTTCGTCCCGACGGAGCGAGAAAACGCGGTCCGTGCCTATAAACACGCGTCACGTCTGCTTTTCCGGAAGCGTGAGAGCCATGGAACGTCGGACTTCTGCAAAGGCCAAGCTGGTCCTGGGAATTGAAACCTCCTGCGACGAAACCGCAGCGGCCGTGGTAGCCGGTGGAAGACATGTTCTTTCCAACGTCGTGTCCAGCCAAGTCGCCTGGCATCGGCCGTATGGGGGCGTGGTGCCAGAAGTGGCGTCACGTCGCCACGTAGAGACGCTGCCGGCCGTAATCGAGGAAGCGGTCGCTCGTGCCGGGATTGGCTGGGACCAAATCGATGAGATTGCCGTGACGTATGGCCCGGGACTGGCCAGCTCGCTTTTGGTGGGATTGTCGGCGGCGAAGGCACTGGCCATTCGCCTGAACAAACCTCTGCGCGGGGTTAACCACCTGGAAGGCCATATCGCCTCGGTATTTTTGACTCGGGGTGCACCGCGCTGGGAGGATGTCGTTCCGTTTATCGCCCTCCTTGTTTCGGGAGGTCACACGTGCCTCATCCGGGTCGAATGGCCCGGTGGGTACCGCCTTCTCGGACAAACAGTTGACGACGCAGCGGGCGAAGCTCTTGATAAAGGGGCAAGCCTCCTAGGGCTGCCGTATCCGGGTGGCCCCGCCATCGAACAGGCCAGCGCGGGAGGCAATCCTGAAGCGGTGGCGTTTCCACGTAGTCAGCCGCGGAAATCGGTTTCCCGATTCCAGGGGTTGGATCCGAACCTGTGTTTTAGCTTCAGCGGCCTGAAAACAGCCCTCCGGTACCATCTGTACGCCCATCCGTTGAAAGACGGCCCCTCGACCGCATTGGCCTCTATTGCTGCCAGCTATCAGGAAGCGGTGGTGGACGCGTTGGTCAGTCGCTGCACGCGCGCTATCACTGACGAACATGCCCTGGCCGTTGGTGGCGGTGTTTCGCTGAACCGCCGGCTGCGGAAAAAACTCGCCGAGATGGCCGCGGCGAAAAAAATCAGGCTTTTACTTGCCGAGCCGGCTTTTTGCGCCGACAACGCCGCGATGATCGCAACGGCTCCCACCGGCATTCAGGGTGAAGAGGCTTTTCTCCTCGACGTTCATCCCAACCTTGCGCTTGGCGAAATCAGGCTCGAAGAAACCTCCTCATAATCATTTCCCACGGGGATACTTCGGTCAGCGTAACGAACCTCTCCTCGGTTCCTCCGCCGTCCCCGCCACCGCGCAACAGCCGAAACGGAACGGCGCCTCGGTCCGACTCCCCACGCTACCGTGTAATCACCTTCGGGAAACCTCTGAAAAGAACTTTGACATAGGGGAGCAGCTTTTCCATATTTTCGAAGATTTTCCGTACGGAACCAAATACCAAGGGCCTCCAGGACACAGGAGGAAACCATGAGAGGGATGTGCCGCAACACGGTTTCGACTGGACTCGTTGTGCTGGCGATTATTTCCACGGTCCACGGGATACTCACGGAATGTGCCAACGGCGCGGAGGAACAACCGAGCGCGAGACCGTTGAAAATCGGAGTGGCCATCCCCTCTGCGGATCATGGTTGGACGGGCGGCGTGGTCTGGTATGCTCGAAAGGCCATCGCGGACTGGCGAAAAAAGGATTCGCATTTGGAGTTCGTGTTGGCGACGGCGGACTCGCCTGCGCGACAGATCAGCGACGTCGAAGACCTGATGGTGAAGAAAATTGACGCTCTCGTCATTCTCCCGCATGCTTCGGCGCCTCTTACGCCGGTCGTGGAAGAGGCCCGCAAAGCAGGGATTTTTGTGGTCGTGGTGGACCGCGGACTCGCACGGGATGTGGCGGATGTCTACATCGCCGGTGACAACCCAGGGTTTGGACGAGTCTGTGGGGAATGGATGGCCAACGCTCTCGGCGGAAAAGGCAAAATCGTTGTCCTGGAAGGCATTCCCTGCGTGATCAACACAGAACGGGTTGAAGCCTTCAAAAAAGCCCTTGAGGCTTACCCCGGAATCCAGATTCTGGACTCCCAGCCGGCCTACTGGCAAACGCAAAAGGGGCTCGAAATCATGGAAAATTATCTCCAGAAGTATTCCAAGATTGACGGAGTGTGGGCGGGTGACGATGACGTCCTGCGAGGCGCACTTCAGGCCTATCGGGAATCAGGCCGAAAGGATATCAAGGTGTTCCTGGGGGGAGGCGGATCGAAACTGATAATCAAACGTATTTTGGACGGCGACACGTTGGTCCGGGCGGATGTCACATACCCTCCATCCATGATCGCTACAGCCATCAGCCTAGCTGTCCATGGATTGCGCGGAAAGGCGCTGGATGGCTTTTACCAAAAGAAGCTCCCGTCCAAAATCATTTTGGCTGCAGAATTGATTACCGAATCCAATGCCAAGGAGTATTATGACCCTGAATCCATATTTTGAACCGCGCTGCCGCGCATGGCCGGTTCGGAATAGCGTGCGGCCCGATGGCGCTTTGGGCTGAGACAAAAGACAAGGAACACGCATTCCCTGTTGGCCGGCTCCTCAACCGTGGGGAACGACACACGGTTCAGCTCCCTGCGGAAGCGTATCATACCTTTCGTCGGTGGATTGATTTTGGCCACAATATCGGATTCTGATGAATGGCCCCTTTTTTTTGCGCACGGCCCTATGGGTAGGGAGAAACAAAGGGGACAGAACCCGTTGTGCCATACCGACTCATCGTGTGAGGGTGAGCGCGCACCGAAAGAAGGAGGTTCGTCATGTACAATAATGGGGAGAACGACACGAGACGCAGAACGCCGCCTCCGCGTCTGCCTTACCGGTTGCCGGGGCAAATGAGCGGCCCAGCGGTGGTTTTGACCCTAATAGCAATCCTTGGCGTTGGAGGCAGTACGTGGTGGTGGTATGGGTGGCGTATCGAACTCGGTGCCGATCAAATTGCTGTTCTTATCCGGAAGACAGGCGAAGACCTCCCGTCCGGACAAATTTTGGCGCTACAGCCTGGGCAGAAAGGAATTCAACTGGACGTTCTTCCAGAAGGACGCCATTTCCGCAATCCGTACACCTGGGGATGGCGCGTGGAAAAGGTGACGGATATTCCTGCCGGGAAACTGGGAGTCGTCACCCGTCTTTTTGGCGACGATCTTCCGAAGGGGGAAATCCTGGCTTCCGAGCGTTCCAAGGGAATTCTCCGAGACGTTTTGACTCCGGGAAAATATCGTCTCAATCCCTATGCCTACCGGGTGGACATTTTTACCGCCTTTCGCATACGGCCAGGCCACGTGGGTGTCGTCACGGCGCTCACGGGCAAAGATGTACTTCAAGACGACATTCCGATGGATCAGCGCAATACGTTTCTTGTGGCCGAGGGACTTAAAGGCGTTCAGTCGGCGGTTCTGGATCCGGGAACCTACTACCTCAATCCGTACATGTATAACGTCAAGGAGGTCAGTCTTCAGAGTCAGCGCTTTGAATTGGGCGGTGAGGACGCAATAACGTTTCTCACGTCGGACGGGTTCACAATCACGGTGGAGGGCACGTTGGAATACGCCCTGGTGCGAGACAAGGTGGCACTTTTGACCCATCAGATTGGCGATTTGGATGACATTTTGAAAAAGATCATTCTTCCGCGAGCCCGAGCTTTCAGTCGGAGCGAAGGGAGCAAGAACCCGGCCAAGAATTTTATCACGGGCACGACACGGCAACAGTTTCAGAACAACCTCGAGTCTCATTTGCAGCATCTCTGCAAAGGGTGGGGAATTGACATCAAATCTGTTCTGATTCGCAACATCACCCCGCCGGAGCAGGTAGCCAGCATTATCCGCGAGCGCGAGGTGGCAGTGCAAACGGCTCGAAAGTTCAAGCAACAACTGGAGCAGGCCAAGTCCAAGGCGGAATTGACGCGCCAGGAGATGCTGGCCCAGCAGAACCGCGAAAAAGTGGAGGCGGATACGGCCCGCATACGCGCTGTGATCAAGGCCAAGCAGGATCAGGCTGTTGCCATGACGGCCGCCAACCAGGCCCTGCAAGTGGCGAAATTGGAGAACGAGGCGTCAGTGGCACAGTCCGAAGCGATCCTGGCAAGGGCCCGCGCCGAACAACAGATTGTGCGCATGCGAAACGAGGCGGAGGCCTCCGTGATCGCCCAGCAAGTCAAAGCCTTCGGCAGCGGGTTCACCTACGCGCGGTACGTGTTTTATGAAAAGGTCGCGCCCCGTGTTCACTCCATACTCACCGGTGATGGCGACGACAGCCTCGGAGGTCTTCTCAAATCCTATGCCCCGGCATCCAAGGAGGTGAAGCGATGAAGCGCGGTTGCCTTGTTACTTTTCTCACGCTAGCGGTGGCCTTGGGTGGCGCGTGGGTGATCTGGCAGTGGGGTTTCTGTCGGTTCTATGTCCCGCCCGACCACATGGCCATCATCACAGCCAAAATCGGCGCGCCTCTACCGCCCGGTCAAATCCTGGCGCAACGAGGACAAAAAGGAGTGTGGGCCGATGTTCTAGCCGAGGGTCGACATTTCCTCAATCCGATTTTTTACGATCACCGGATTGTCCCCGTCACGGTCATTCCGCCGGGTCGTGTCGGCATTGTAACCGCGAAGGTGGGACAGGATCTTCCGCCCGGCGAGTTTCTCGCGGAGGAAGGGCAGAAAGGAATCTGGCGACGCCCTTTAGGCCCTGGCAAGTATCGACTGAATCCGATCGGTTATAAAATAGACATCGTGAATGCCGTGAGCATCCCGATCGGATATGCCGGAGTGATCACTTCGCTTTCGGGAAAGCAGGCACCCGAAGGGGAGTTTGCGAAGGCGGGGGAAAAGGGCGTGCGAGACGATATTCTTCAGCCCGGGCTCTACTACATCAATCCCTATGAGTTTTCCGTGGATGTGCTCGAAATCGGAGTCAGCCAGATTTCCTTCCTGGGACGCACCGGAGGGCACGTGATCACCAAGGCGCAGGCGGTTTCCGAGCAGACGCCTGTGGACCAGCTTTCCAACGTGCGGCTACAGGAGCAGAAGCTGAAACGGAAGGATTATTGGTCCCAGGCGCAGCAAACAGCGATTCCCGAGAAACTCGCCAGACACGCGCGCGGCCGAAAACCAACCCCCGCGCCCGAGACGTCAACGCTGTCCGCTGCCCATCCTATGGCGGCCGAGCCGCAGGCCAGCGGCATCGTCACACTCACCCAGTTCGTCAATTTTCCTTCGCGGGATGGATTCGACATCAGCCTGGACATGACGGTCGAATTCGAACTGTTGCCGCGGAACCTGGCCTGGTTGTATCGGACCTACGGCGATCTGCCGGCCGTCGTAGACAAAGTGATCAATCCGCAAATTCAGTCGGCCGCCCGGCTTAAGGGGTCTGCCTACGGCGCTCGCGATTTTATCGTCGGCGAAGGCCGTGAGAAATTCCAGGCCGATCTCACCGAGACACTCTCCAAAACGCTGGCCGAGCGCAGGATTCTTGTCCACAGTTCCCTGATTCGCCATGTCAACGTGCCCCAGCAAATCCTTGATCCCATTCAGGAGGCCAGCCTGGCCATCGAGCAAGACCTGACAAACAAGGAAAAGCAAAACACAGCGAAAAAGCAGGCTGAACTGAACACGGAACTTAGCTTGATCGATCAGCGCCGCGAACAGGTGCGCCAGGAAACCGAAAAGCTCAAGGCCGAGATAAAGGCCGACGAAGAAAAAACGGTTGCGGAAATCCGAGCGGAGACATTGAAACGCGTGGCCGAAATCAATAAAGAAACCGCTCTGATACAAGCCCAGAAAACGGCCCGACTTGGCCAAGCGGAGGCGGAGGTGGTGCGCATGGTGGAGGGCGAGAAGGCACGCGGATTCCATCTCAAAGCAGAGGCCTTCGGCGACCCAACGGCATACACCCTGTGGGCCTTTGCCCACAATCTGAGCCCAACCCTGACGGTTAACATCATCCATGCCGGTGAGGGGACCCTCTGGACAGACCTGGAGAAGGCACGGCTCGGTGACCTGGGGGGAGCGGGATTTCTGCAAAAGAAAAAAGAGGAAAGGTCATCCTCGAGCCACTAATGAGCGGAAAAGGCGTCGTGGGATAAGGTTCGAGTTTTTGCGGGATTATGTCCGAACAGGCATCGGGCTATCTTTTTGTCCTCCGGAAACGGCCTTCCTGTCGCCTTCCGACTCTGACACGATGCCAGCCCTCTTACCGTTTCGCCGTATCCACATCCACCCGATAACGAGGCCAGTGCAAACGCTGGTTTTCGGCGGAAAACACACAAGAATACGAGAGGCCAGAAAGGGGAGTCTCGTTCGGTACTCCGTCGGGGTGGGGAAAGAAAGCAACCGCTTGCGTGTGGGCAAACGATCTACTCGACCACACCGGCTTCCTCTAAAACACGCCGGAGAGCCTTCAGCGTCACCTCGCTCCGTTCCAGACGGGGTTTGAGATGCGTTTCGACGGATATGTACCCGCGATAACCATCGGCTTTCAAGGCGGCGAGTTTCGGTGCCCAGCGAAAATCTTTACCGGGCTCGGCCCCGCCAAATTCCGGCGCATTAATGCCGTGGTAGTGCATGTGCCGAATGTGGCGACGCATACGCTCAAAGCCGACATCCCAAGGGTCCCCGGTGAGCGCGGGATCCCAGCGCTGCATGTTGATACCGAGCGCCGGCGAATCCACCGCCTCTACGAGCTGCGCGGCCGCTGTACCGCCGTCCGCATAGGAACCCTGTTCGATTTCAATGGCCAAGACGAAATCATTGCGGCGAGCCCGTTCGGCGGCTTGGTTCAAGGCTTCCACAACCCGCTGCGGCGGTCGGAGTTCACGCGCCTTTCCCGCCGGACGTTCAAAACCGAACACAAGGATGAGCCGACATCCAACCATTTCCGCCAGGCGAAAGGAAGCATCGAGTTTGAGACCCAGTTGATGAGGAACGGACCAGTGATCCACCGGGCACTTGAACAGTCCCGGGCTGATGGCGACAAATTCGATGCCGTCGTAGATCCTGCGGAGGGTAGGAAGCAGTTCGAAAAACGCCTCGGGATAGAACGGTGCGCGCTCCAAGTACACACGCCGCAGTTCATAGGAACGGATTCCCCAGTTCCATCCGATCGACACCGCCGTCTCGAGATCGTACGACAGCTCATCCGTTACAATGGCCAACATAGCGCCTCCCTTTTTACCGCGACGGACAACGCCTTGCGTCGCCGGGATGGCCTTGCCATACGACGAAGCAGAAGCACAGCCGTGAACGCAGGTCGCGTCACCCACGGTGACGCCGTGAGAGAATAGGTCACGCGTTCCTTCTGTCAAGCCCCTCATTACGGAAACGGTGGAGGAGACTAATGGCGCGTGGCGTCTCTTCACGGGACAGGTTTGACACCGGATACGCGCCTTCCCTCCACCCACACGCAGGTGTCCCACAACAATATTCTCCCTTTTGTTTTTTCCCTCCCTCTGCCTGTTTTTCCCTAGCGTAATCGGTTCCTCGCACCGCATCGCCTGCGCCGTCCGCGAAGCTATGGTCCGGACAAAGGGGAAAAATCCCCATCACGTTGGCGCTTTTTATGGGTCAGACAGTGGGGATTATACGCGCGATTCCGTTGACGTGTAGAATTTGACAAAAAGGCGACGACGGGTTAGTTATAGAGTCCTTTGTTGGGAGAACAGTATTCGATGCCGGAGAGTACACCCGAAACACCCGCACAGGATGCAGCGCGTGACGCCCCGGAAATGCCCCCGCAACCGGTTACGGGGGGTGAAGCAACAGCAGGGGTTAGACCTCCACCGGGATTCCAGGAAAAGAAAACCGAAAGGCCATGGTTTGAGGCGGTCAAACTGGCCGCGCTGAACCAGTGGCAGCGGACCGAGGCGCTTCGGGGTGCGGCCCGTCGGGCGGTATCTGGCATGCATGCTTGTGCCGCCGTACGCGTACTCGACGGAGTGCTGCATTGGACGCGCGTTCTGTATCCGCCCGATTGCTGGGATACTTTTGTTTCCCGGATGCCGACGGTGGGCCATTTTAGTCTGGGTGCGGCGCAATTATTGACATTTTTCTTTTTTTTGCTTGCGGGCCTCAAATCGGGCCGATCGGTATTGATCGGCCAAGGGGTCCTCTGGGCAACTCTCCTTCTGGTTTTGCAATTCGCCGCACACAAATTGGAGTGCGTGACAACAGACTGGGTACGGAACACACCCAGTCGGCTTTCGTCTGCGGTTTTACCTGACTGCCTCACATATTTTTTTGTGCTCGTGGGGTTGGCAACAGGGGGAGGCGGGGCCGTTGTGGCGTGGCAGGTTGGGCAGTGGAATGTGATTTTTGTCGGTCTGGGGGGGCTACTGCTGGGAAAGGCGGCCGCCTTCCTTGCGCTTCACCCTGTGCTGCTGAATGTGACAACCGGGGACGCATTACGACCATCCGAGGAGGCACTCGGCCTTGTTCAATTCGCCGGGAAAGTGATGGTGCGGCTCGCGCCGGTGGCGTACGGCCTTGGCAGCCTGTGCGGAACACTAGGCCTTTTGCTGGGCACGCTCGGGTTGATTGTGATGGAGCCTGCTGCAGTAGGATCCGGACTCCGGTTGCCCGGATTTGGACCATTGTGCTGGGTGACCCTTTGCACGGCATGGCCGTTGGCGAGCTATTTGGTTTTCGCGTTCGCCCAGTTGCTTGTTGATTTTTTGCGTCCCACCGTCGGAGGAAACGCGTCAAAAGGTCATGGCGCCAGAAGGAACGTCGCCGACTCCATTTCCTCGCAGTCGATCTCCTGAAACCGTCTCTGCAGTCGAAATACGCGCCTTTCCTCGCTGTCCGTAACCGTCCCTCTTTGCCGCTCGTTTTCAGAACAACAGGGTGCGTCCCCGAACACGCGCAGCACCCCGCCGATCCGGGAACATCATCCGACCCCTCCGCCTGCCGAACGACGTCTGCCGTTCCAAGCGTTTCCCATGGGAAACGGCCAGTGCTCCGAAGCATTCCCTTTGAGCTTGTCTCCTCCCTCCTTTTCCTCCATCCTGGCACACAACCGATTGACGGACCTTTTTGGAGTGGCCGGGTTTTATTTCCCGCCCATCCTTTAGCGGTTCCCGGATGGTTTTTCAGCCGAAAACAAGCCCTCACGTGCAACAGGCGGGAGTATGCCGCAGCCTCGTCAGCCCCGACGGTGCGAACGAGGAGGAAACGGATGCACAGGCGGTTCACATCGTGTTGAAGCCATGAGTGTGCCGGGGAATCGAGGAACACACACAGGACATGCGGCCTACAGGCGTGGTCCAAGGGGAAAGACGTGGTTCCTCGCGACAAGCGCCGCCGTCGTCCTGTTTTTCTGCTCCGGGTGCGGTTTGTATTCTGAGCGTCGGTTGTATCACGTTGCACGCCTGGGCCTTCTCCGCCTTCCGGATTTTCCGCCGGATGCGACTGTGGCTCCCCTGGAGGAGGCGGAGTTTTTTATCGGTAAAAGCGCAGGCTGTGTGCGGCTGCATTACTCGTACACCGGTCCGGATGGGAAACGGAAGGAGCAGCCCTGTGTGGTATGGCTTGATCGGATTTGCATCCGCTGGGAGGTGAACCGCTGTGAACGATTGCCGACCCACGAGGATAGTCGGCAGGGGGAGCCGGCTTCCATGACCCGCGACGGGTTGTGAATCGATCGTACACAACAGGGGAGACACGATCGAAGCCGCGGCAGGGAGCGAACGTCCTGATTCGCACTCGCACAGGCGGTGTACGTGCCGAGTCTATCAGAGGAATCGCCCCAGAATCGTGCGGCTTTCGGAATCAAGCGTTGAGACGTCCGGAATATCGTACTGGACACCAGCAAGATCGGTGATACGAAGGCGATGGCTCCCGAGATAGTGGATGGCCTCCCGGGGGCTTTCCGTGCGAAATACCCGTTCGCCGCGGTTTGTTTCGACCCGCCATTGCAACACAAAAGGGGACCGCTCCGCGACTTCCACAATGCGGGTGATGCGGGGAACCATGTAGCGGGAGACGAGCGCGGCCCGAAGGGCTCTCTCGGTTTCAGCCTCCAGGTCTCCCAATGCGGCCAGCATGCCAAGCAGTTCTCCTTTTGCATTCGTGAGCTCAAGGAATTGATCGGGTCGGCTCAGGGGAAAGGCCAGGCGGACTTCCACATCGTGAACCGTGGGGCTGTCGCCGATCTGTACGGAAAGTCGTGCCGCCTCCGCGTCCCACTGCGCGCAGATCGTGTGCGGGTTCAGCCACGGTACGAACCCTCCTTCGGGTTCCGAGAGGTCGCTGGGGGACATGGTTCGATTTTCTCCCTCTTGCCGTTATCGGCTGAGGGCGATGGCCGCGCTCATCTCGAGTTGCGTTTTCACTAGTTCGTAATACAAACCCCGTCGGCTTATCAGCTCGGCATGGGTGCCGACCTCCCTCACCTCGCCTTTGTCTAACACGACAAGCCGATCGGCTCCGCTCAGGGTGGGCAGCCGATGAGCAATCGCAATAGTCGTTCGGCCTGAGGTGAGGCGCCGCATGGCCTGCTGGATTTTCTTTTCCGTTTTTGTATCCACCGAGCTGGTCGCTTCATCCAGAATCAGAATGCGCGGGTTGTGCAGAATGGCCCGGGCAATGGCCAGACGTTGCTTTTCGCCGCTGGAGAAATTGCTGCCGCCTTCCTCCACCTCGGTGTCGTAGCCGTCCGGGCGTTCCATGATGAACTCGTGTGCGTTGGCCATTTGGGCTGCGGCGATGACCTCACGCAGATCGGCGTCCGGACGTCCGTAGGCAATGTTTTCTAGGATTGTTCCGCTGAAAAGGAAGGGCTCCTGAAGCACAACGCCGATCTGACGGCGAAGGTCCTTTAGCGGAATACGACGGATATCTACGCCGTCCATCAGAATCTGCCCTTCGTCCACATCGTAAAGCCGCGCCACAAGGTTAATGGTTGTGCTTTTGCCCGCTCCTGAATAGCCGGCCAGTCCGACAAATTGGCCCGGCGTAATGGTCAGATTCATGCGGCGGATCACCGGCGTGTGCTTTTCGTACGCAAACGTCACGTCGCGCAGCTCGATGGCGCCGCGCATAGTGGGTAGCGGAATAGGATCCGTGGGTTCCGCCACTTCGGCTTCCGTGTCCAGGATTTCGAAAATACGTTCAGCAGCCGTCATGGAGCGCGTAAACCATTGATTGACGCGTGTGAGGACGCCCAGCGGCCCGTACAGCATGGGGGCGTATCCCATGAACGACACCAGCGTACCAGGAGTTTCGCGGCCATGGATGACAAGCGTTCCGCCGACAAGCCAGACGAGATAACCACCGAGCCCCATGACAAATTGAAGCAAAGGCATGAGACTGGCCCACGTCTGCTCGGCCGTGACCATGGCGTCCCGGGCGGCCTGATTGTGACGGCCAAATCGCGCGATCTCTTGATCCTCACGGCCGAAGGCCTTGACGACGCGGATGCCGCGGAGGGAATCGCTGAGTGCAGCGGATAGGCGGCTGAGCACTTCCCAAAGCCGACGGAATCGTGCCATGATTTTTCGCCACACGCGTCGTGTAAAAAAAACGACAAAGGGAGCCGGCACAAGAACCAGCAAACCAAGCTTCCAGTTCATCCAAAACAGCATCCCAGCCACCAAAGTGGCTTGCAAAAGGCTGATAACGCTCCAGACCACCCCATCGACGAGAAACCCCTCCAGATGGTGGCTATCGCTATTGACGCGGCTCATCAGCGCGCCGGTTTTGTGCCGGTCAAAATACGCCAATGACAGGTATTGAAGGTGATTGAACACGCGGGCGCGCAGGTCGCGACTTACACCGGAACCGATCACTACAGAAAGCCGTCCCTGCATCACGCGCAGGAGTACAAGAAAAAGCTCGACCCCTACCCAGGCTCCAACCAAAAGGGCAAGCCGAAAAAGTCGTTCCCCGAACGCGCGCGGGGTGGGAGGGACAAGCGCCTGGTCGAAAATCTGTCCGTAAATCAAGGGTGGAAGCAACCCGATCAGTCCCATGAGTGCCAAAATGGCGCAAAGGGCGACAAGATGGCCACGGTAGGGCAGTGCCAGTCTAAGGACACGCAGAAGGGTACGCCCGGGATTCACACAGATGGGGCAGACATACATGTCGGGCTTCAGCGGCAGGCCACATGTTCCGCAAAACCTCTGCTCGTCGAGCGTATCGAGTTGTTCCAGAAAGACCGCAGCCTTTTCCGCAGAGAGTTCCGGGATGGCTTCGCGCGGCAATGTCGTGTCCCGATCCGGATGGTTTTCATGGGGAGAAGCGGCCGGCCTGCGTTCAACATCCGACGACGACGCCAATCCCAGGTGATCGCGTAGTTTTGTGAGAGCGGCTTGGACCGCGCGATCGGTTAGCCGGGAACATCGGATCAGTTCGCGCAAGCGTTCCCCACGGTGAACAAGCACACTGCCGCCGCCGACCAGGCGACGATAGGTTAGCGCAGTCATGCCACGAAAAGGTTCCACTCCCGTCACCCGTCGGCCATCTCCCTCAACGGCGATCAAGGCATCCCGTGCGACGACAAGCCAGCGTTCCGTAAAATGTCCGTCGGGACTGAGATCCGCAGGGAACGCCGCGAGAAGCTTGTCCGGTGGAAATCCAGCCTGGGCGAGGACGGCCACAAGTCCTTCGGACATCTGGCTAACACGTTGGATGCGGCTCACTCCGGGCCGACGCGCCTTGCGAACCGAACCATTCATGGGTACGTGTCAATGTACACATCGGGCTTTCGTTTCCACAAGATGAAACCGCATGTGCGTGGGGAAACGGAAGACACAACCGCCGCACGGGTCAGCCGTGGCACGGTCAGGGACGGTTGATCGCGTCGGGGGTTGGAACACGGCGAAGTGCGTTAGTGTCAAGGAAAAGTGGCTGGGTGAGTTACATCTCGAACCGCTGGACCGGCTTCCCTTTTGGCCGAAACGCAACCCGGCGTACGGGGCACGGCAGGCTGAACCGTTCTGCTGGATGTTCCACGATCAACTCCACGAGTGGATCGGAAACGACAGACAGGGGATGGTGACGCCGGTGCTCAAGGAAAGCCGACGTCGAACGCTAGAACCCCGACCGTGGAACCATTCAGAACCGCAACACACGGGCCACATCATACGCTGGCTCCGGCTTTTGAGCGCCGTCTCGCCCGCGGCTCACATCGTTTCCTCCAATCCCTGGGGGATGGCGGCGGTTTCCCCACTCAATCGCACGGCACTCTACCGCGCGATGTTTGCGGCTGGCCGAAAACCGGCCCAGCCCACGCCAGTTCCCCAAAGGGGAACGGCTTTCGCCCTCGATCTCTCGGACCAATACCTTTTACTCAACTTGGACGATATCCTTTTCCCCTACCTCTACCCCAATCCGGTGTCCAAGGAAACGCGAACGCGGGGGAGCTTATACTTGATTTTTTTGGGGGTTCGTGTATTGTGCAGTCGTTCGTTGTTTCGAGGCCCGACCGTCTGGCGACAGCGAAACCAAGGGAAAGACGAAAGGAGTCAGAAATGGCCGCACAGGTCGATAAGGAAGCATGTACAGGATGCGGAATCTGCGTAGATGAATGTCCTGTCGAGGCGATAAAATTGGTAGACGATAAGGCCACTGTTGACGAGGACGCGTGCACGGAATGCGGACAATGTGTAGATGCTTGCCCAAACGAAGCGATCAAAATTCCATAGCCCGACGTATCCGTCTATCCTGCGAATAGCCTGCGGAAAATCGATCGTTTGGCCTTTTGCCCCATCCTGACGGGGTGGCTTGTTTTTCCCGTGGGTACGAGAGCTTCGGCCTCAAGCCGTGCGGCCGGCCGCAAGGATCAAGGCCGCGGTAAGCGTGAAGGGACGCTTGGTCAACCGCATCGCGTCCTTCACACATCGCATAGGCAACGCGGCCACTGTAAATGGGAAAAGCCAAGGCTGAGATGGGTCTGTAAATGGACTGTGGCTTTCACAACCGGCAACACTACCGCCGCAGATCTCTGTCGTACACGTTCGCAACACGGACGCGCGAAAACAGGCTGTTCAGACCTTCCGAATCCCGCTGTTCCGTGACACATTTTCAAAAAGAGATCGCTATATTCCGCACAGTGCGCTGCGGCTCACAACAGGCATGCATTCACACGGCGGGTGCACCGATCTAGTACAGCCACAGCGGGTTGCACAATCGATTCTCGTATGGGGGGAGGGGGGAGTTTGCATCTCGTCTCCGTCTGTTACACCTATGGCGTATCCGTGCTGGGCATGGCACCCTCGTGCCTGGACGCAAGACGCACAGCGCTTTTTTCGGACGACTCCGGTATGGGTTTTCTCTTTTTTTTATGCGCTTTTCGAACTAACCTTTTAAGCCCTTTGCGGAACATAGCTCGCAAGGCGAGGCGGCCCATTGCCACCCGAGTTTCTCTGGAGACATCCGCCATGCAAAAAATACCACGAGGCTATCTCCTTCCCAGTGCCGCTTTGACGTTAAACCGGAACCTTCTACGGTTCTACAAATGGAGCGGCAAGCCGCCTGAGATCGGCGATGTGGCTTACGGCACGATCGTCCGCGTGGGGCAGCACTCCTCGCTCGAAAATCGCTGGGGCCGCATCCACATGATCCACGACGGGACCCGTGCTATTTTCGTGTTTGGAAACCGATACGCCCCCGATTTTTACGAAGGAGTGATTCCGAGCCGGATGGAACCGGAGGTGGACCTCCTGGCTCGTTCCGGCGTGATCGGTCTGGTCCGGACGAAAAACTCACGGATCAAGGATCCCTCGCGCGTTCGCGTCCATGGTTACGTGTGCGACACCCGTGGCGACATCGTCAATACTCGTCGTTATCCGCTCATCCAGCCACGAAGCAATGTTCGAACAGAACCCCGTGCGCGTTTGATCGTAGTATGCGGGACTTCCATGAATTCCGGAAAAACCTTGGCGGCAACCGCCTGTTGTTGGGCGCTCACCACGGCACGGTACCGCGTTCGGGCCTCCAAGATTACCGGCACGGCCAGTCTACAGGACATCCTGCACATGAACGATGCTGGCGCAACGCCTTATGCCGATTTCAGTTATCTTGGATACCCCTCTACGTACCTTCTCCCCATAGATGAGGTCCTCGAAATTTTTCAGAAGCTCGATCTCAAATATGCCAACAACCCCAACAATTTCTGGGTTGCCGAATTGGCTGACGGCATTGGCCAGCGGGAGACGGCTGCCCTTCTTTCCTGTCCAGCGGTGCAGCGACGCATTCACCGATTGATTTTTTGCGCAAATGACGCTTTCGGCGCAATCGGTGGCCTCCGCATGCTACGGGAGACCTTCGGTCTGATCCCAGACGCCCTTTCCGGAGTCTGTTCGAGTTCCCCGCTTCATGTGCGGGAACTACAGGATTTCACATCCATCCCGGTCTTTAACAGTGCGCAGCCGGATATCCGGCAACTGCTGAAAATTCTCGTACCGTCCGAGTCCACAATGGGCGGGGACAATGCCCGCGCGCTAGAACCTGGAAGCCCATGCGAACGGATATCCAGAACGGAGCGGCAGATGGCCATACGGACCGGAGAAGACACTGGCCGCCTTCCTCGGCCCACTGCCCCTGACATTTGAAAACGATTTTCTCTACCGGACATTTCCATGGGGAGAATGCCTGCGGACGCGTGGGGCGAAAAATAGGCGGAAACAGCGAAGGTCGTATCCAGGCGGTCCAACGGCATGACCGAGACCTTTCGGCGGTTCAGCCAGCCACGAGGAGATAGATATGACAACCCCTCGTCCCAAGAAGACGCCGCTGAACGACTGGCATCGCGCCCACGGCGCACGCATGGTGGAGTTTGCCGGCTGGGACATGCCTTTGCAGTACGCCACGGGTATCCTGCGGGAACATCTTGCCACACGCAAGTTTGGCGGCCTTTTTGACGTGACTCACATGGCGCGATTCTCCCTCCGGGGCCGAAACGTGGTTTCGTTTTTGCAGCATGTACTGTCCAACAATGCGGAAGCCTTAGACCTCTGGGAGGCCCAATACACACTGCTTCCTACCCCCACAGGAGGCGTACTGGATGACGCCTACCTCTACCGTTTTGAATCCGATGGCTATCTTCTTGTCGTCAATGCCGCTAATCGCGAAAAGGATTGGGTGCATTTACAGGAAAAAGCTCGCGCGTTCCCGGGCGTCATTTTGGAAGATCTGACAGAAGCGCTCGGCATGATCGCCGTTCAGGGGGCAATGAGTCGTCCCCTTCTGGAGTCCTGTCTCGAAGGAGGCACCTTGCCGCGCCCCTTTCGCAATGCGCTCGCTGAGGCCCGAATGGCGGGAACCATCGTGCGCATCAGCCGTACGGGTTATACGGGCGAACCTATCGGCTACGAACTGTTCGTACCGTCCGACCGGTTACCTGTCCTATGGACAGAACTGTATGAAAAGGGACAGGCTTTCGGGGTGATACCTGCTGGATTAGGCGCACGCGATACGCTGCGGCTAGAGGCCTCGCTTCCACTCTATGGACATGAATACGGCCAGGATGCGGATGGCCGCGAAATTCCTGTTTTTGCCGTCCCGGTGGCCGCCGTGGCCGTGAGTTTTTCAAAGCGAAAAGGCACCTTCATCGGCCGCGGTCTATTGGAGCGACAGGGGGAAGCTCTCAAGATGTGGCGCGAAGGACGTCGTCCTCCTCCATCCATTCTCGACCGAATGATTCGTCCGGTTGCGCTTTTGGATCGGGGCGTGGCCCGTCCCGGAGACATCGTGCTTGCGCAGGGGAAGCCCATCGGCACCATCACCAGCGGCACCACCGTCCCTTACTGGATTTTTGAGGGGCAAGGCGCGACTATACGGATCACCGATCGGTCCGACCGACGCGCTCTGGCCCTGGCTTATCTGGACGCGGAATGGGGACCGGGACACGATGTGCACGTCCGCGTGCGCGACCATACCGTGCGGGCGCAAATTGTCCGATGGCATGGACGGTCGGATGCCCCTCCGTACTTCCGCCCCATTCCTGTGGGAGTGGCGCGCCCGAGTCGGGAGCCCGCCGAAGGCGACGGATGGGTTCGGGCGCGCATTCTGCTCCGTCGTGCACTGGACAATCACGTGTGGCGGCAACATCACTGCATCAATCTGATTCCTTCCGAAATGACGCCTTCTCCTCTGGTGCGTCTTCTGCAAGTTTCGGATCCCGCAGGCCGGTATGCGGAACACAAGGAATTTTTGGCCTGTTTTGAGCAAGAGGTCTTCTACTACCAAGGAACGGAATTCATCGCCTGGGTTGAGGAACGCCTGGCCGCAGAGTTGGGGCGTTTTCTTGGCTGTTCACAGATTGAGGCACGAGCCATCAGCGGACAGATGGCCAATATGATCGTTTTTAGCGCCCTGGTGGATCACAAAAATCGGCTAAACCGGCGGCAGGAGGCCGAACGCATCCGGCTGGTCGTGACCCACCACATCGCCAACGGGGGACATTTGAGCGCACAGCCCATGGGCGCACTTCGTGACTACGTCGCCAAAGATCCCGTCACCGAACGGTATGCGGTGCTGCATTTCCCAGTCTGCCGGGACAATCGCTATCGGATTGACCTGGCAGCCACGGCCGAAATGTTGGATCGAGTGGATCCGGAGCTCATTATTTTTGGCAAAAGTCTGGTGCTCCATCCAGAACCGCTGGCGGAGGTTCGGCGGATGGTGCAGGGCAAACCCCACCCGCCACTGATGCTGTATGACATGGCCCATGTTTTGGGACTGGCAGGCCCGCATTTTCAAGAACCGTTTCGCGAAGGGGCGGACGTGGTGACGGCTTCCACGCACAAAACCTTTTTTGGCACGCAACGGGGAATCGTCGCCATGAACGCCGCGGAAGGCACCCCGGCATATGAATATTGGAAGGCGATTCGACGCCGGGCATTTCCGGGGATGGTCAGCAACCACCACCTTGGCTCTCTGGTGGGTCTCCTCCTGGCTGCCATTGAAATGAACACATTCCGCGATCAGTACCAGCCCCAGGTGATGGCCAACGCCAAGGCGTTTGCCCGGGCTCTCAAGGAACAGGGGTTGGATGTGCAGGGCGATCCGGCTGTGGGTTACACGCAGACGCACCAGGTGATCGTACGGGTGGGGTATGGGCAAGCCTGCGAAATCGCCCGGCGGTTGGAAAAAAACAACATTATTGTCAACTACCAGGCCATTCCCGGCGACGAGGGGTTCACGGCCAGTTCCGCCCTTCGGCTCGGCGTGGCCGAAATGACGCGGTTTGGCATGAAAGAAAAGGATTTCGCTGCCTTTGCCGTGTTATTGGCCGACGCCGTGCGCGGGCGTCCCGTGGCAGCGGAAGTCGCCGCGTTTCGCGCGCCCTTTCAAACGCTTCACTACTGCTTTGACGGCTCTGCCTTGGCCGCGGAAAAGGAGCGCCTTTTGCGCACGTTTTAGCGAGCCGGACATGAGTGTTTTCCGGCCTGGGATTCCTCGCGAAAAACGAGAAAAACGGCCTTGCATCGTCAGAGGTGAACGTGTAAGTACCGGACGCCACGCAGCAGCGTGGTGACCGGAGAAGATGGAAAACGCAACATCCTAAAGGAGGAGATTCCGTTCCATGACGCCCGATGATCGCAAATATACCAAAACGCACGAATGGGTAAAAATCGAGAATGACTGCGCCGTGGTCGGCATCACCGATTACGCCCAGGAGTCGTTGGGAGATATCACGTTCGTGGAACTGCCCGCGGTGGGCGACACCGTCGAGCAGGGTGAAGAGTGTGGCGTTATTGAATCCGTTAAAGCGGCCAGCGACTTGTACGCGCCCGTCAGTGGGGAGATCGCGGAGGTCAACACCTTTCTCGAGGAGAAACCCGAAGCGATCAACAGAAGCGCGTACGAAGACGGCTGGATTTTCAAGCTGCGCGATTTCGACGAAGACCAGGTCGAGAGACTGATGGACGCCGACCAGTACGAGGCCATGCTGGAGAACGAGGAATGAGCTATGTGCCGACCTCCCCCGAACAACGCCGGGCCATGCTGGAGGCGTGCGGGGTACAGACTGTGGAGGATCTATTCCGCGATATTCCAGCGGAATTGCGGCCTCGCTCGTTCCGCCTGCCGGCCCCGTTATCCGAAATCGAGGTGCTAGCGCGGATGCGGGAACTGGCCGCCCGAAACTATTCGCACCTGACCAACTTCATGGGAGGCGGATTTTACGACCATTTTATCCCGGCCGCTGTGGACGCTGTGGTGTCTCGCAGTGAATTTTATACGAGCTATACCCCCTACCAACCTGAACTCTCGCAGGGAACCCTTCAGGCGATCTACGAGTACCAAACCCACATATGCCGGCTGACAGGTCTGGACGCGAGCAACGCCTCGCTGTACGACGGCGGAACGGCACTGTACGAGGCCTGTCAAATGGCACTCCATGCCACGGATCGCAACCGCATCGTTATTGATGGCGGCGTCAATCCCGTATACCGCAAAATACTCGAATCCTACACGGCAAATCTTTCCCTTTCCCTTCATCAGATCGCACCAACCATCGGGCCAGCTGACCGGGCTGCCATCTGCGCTGCGCTCGATGAGGACACGGCTGCCCTGGTGCTGCAAAATCCCAACTTTTTCGGTGTCGTGGACAATCACGCCGATCTGGTCGCCGAATGCCATCGCCGGGGCATTTTGGTCATTCAGAGTGTATATCCGATTGCGCTGGCCTGTATTCGGGCGCCGGGTGAAATCGGGGTGGACATCGCCGTTGGGGAAGGACAATCCCTCGGTATCCCCCTGGCGTTTGGCGGTCCCTATCTCGGCTTTCTGGCCACGACCCGATCCATGGTGCGGCGCATGCCGGGCCGTCTTGTTGGCCGCACGGTGGACCGAGACGGACGGGAGGCCTTCGTGCTTACCCTGCAGGCCCGTGAACAGCATATTCGGCGCGAGAAGGCCGTTTCGAACATTTGCACCAACGAGGCCCTGTGCGCCTTGCGGGCCCATGTTTATCTCAGCCTTCTGGGCAAGCGTGGACTTCAGGACGTGGCACGTCTGTGCCGGGCTAAAACGCACTACGCTATGCAACGGCTGCGGGCCATCCCCGGCCTTACGGTGTACGATGCAAACCCGGTCTTCAATGAATTTGTGGTCACGCTTCCGGTCGATGCGGGCGAACTGGCTGGCCGCATGGTCGAACACGGAATTGCCCCAGGTCTTCCGTTAGGCCGGTTCTATGATGGGTTTGAAAACTGTCTCCTCATCGCCGTCACCGAAAAACGATCCCGGTTTGAAATCGGAACACTTGCCGAAGCCCTGGAGGCTACCCTATGCCGCTGATTTTCCAAAAATCCGTTCCCGGTCGGCATGGCGTCACCCTCCCTCGATGCGATGTGCCGGAAGCGTCTCCTTGGCCGGACGTTTATCGTCGGGAGCGGGATCCGGAACTGCCCGAACTTTCCGAGTTGGACGTGATGCGACACTTTTCCGCACTGGCGCAGCGCAACTACGGCGTGGATACGGGGTTTTATCCACTTGGTTCGTGCACAATGAAATACAATCCCAAGATCCTCGAACACGTCGCCAAACTGGAAGGCCTTGCAGAACTCCATCCGTTCCTCCCGCAGCTCCGTTACGGTGGAATGTTGACCCAGGGCGCACTCCAGATTCTGTACGAGCTGGAACAATTCTTGTGCGAAATCACGGGCATGGATGCCTTCACGCTCCATCCTCTAGCCGGTGCCCACGGCGAATTGACCGGCATGATGATCGTGGCCGCTTACCATCGCGATCGGGGGAATGTCAAGCGCGAGGTCCTCATCCCCGACGAAGCGCACGGCACCAACCCCTCGAGCGCGGCGATTGCCGGCTACACCGTGCACCCCATCCCCACCGATCCCGCTACGGGTATGCTCGATTTGGACTCCCTGCGCTCCCGGATCAGCGATTCCACGGCGGCCATTATGGTGACAAACCCGAACACCCTTGGTATTTTCAACCGCCACATCGGCGCGTTGGTGCGCCTTGCTCACGAACACGACGCGTTGGTTTATTACGACGGGGCTAATCTCAATGCGGTCCTCGGCAAATTCCGGCCCGGCGATGCCAACATTGACATTGTACACGTCAACCTACACAAAACGTTCGGCACCCCCCACGGGGGAGGCGGCCCGGGCGCGGGACCTGTAGGCGTATGCAAGCGGCTGGAGCCCTACCTGCCGATTTCTCGCCTCGTCAAGCGCAATGACAATACCTTCACTCTCGACTACGATCGCCCCAAGTCCATTGGATACGTCTCCCCCTTTTACGGCAACTTTCTCGTGTGCGTTAAAGCATATGCCTATATACTCCTTCTTGGCGCTGAAGGCCTCATCGAGGTGAGCGAACAGGCGGTCTTGAACGCCAACTATATCCTCAACGCCTTGAAAGATGTCTACGACGTTCCCTTCCCGCGGCCCTGTATGCACGAGTGCGTGCTTTCGGCTCGAAACTTGGCGGAACAGGGAGTGCGGGCTGTGGACGTCGCTAAAGCCCTCATGGACAGAGGGTTCCATCCTCCCACGATCTACTTCCCACTGATTGTCAAAGAGGCGTTGATGATCGAACCGACAGAAACCGAAAGCAAAGAAACGCTCGATGCCTTTATCGCTGCCATGCGGGACATTGCCTACCAAGCGCGTACAGACCCGGAAGCCGTCCGACGGGCGCCTGTGACCACCCCGATCAGCCGTCCCGATGAAACCAAGGCCGCAAGGGACATGGATTTTTGTTTCACGGGATGACACGACAGAAGGCGGGTATCGAGGAGGGAATGCTCCGGAACCGAGGGGTCACGGCGGCAGCGGAATATAGTATAGGCGGCGCTTGCCTGCGAAGCACCGAATCACGCGCAAGAGAAGTCCCGGTGAGATCCGATATATCACGCCACCGGAGAAGGCGTCTGCGTCCACCTGTTTCCCTGTTTGGCTGGCACGCGTTCAACACCGCGGCGATCAACGACGCGCGTCTCCGCCGGTCACGCACGAACGCGAAGAGAGGCGCGTGGCGGACTCCCCTATCCACTCCCCCTTCGTCACCTCCCGCCGCCGGTTTGACTCCTGGCGGCGTTCCGGATACTCTATTCCCAACGATCGGTTTGGCTGTTTTGTGTCTCGGAGGCGTCATCGGCCGTGGCAATGCCGCCCTATACAATCGAACTTGCTCCGTATTCCCCCGAATGGCCGAAACGATTTACGCGTGAGGCGGACGCGTTGCGTCAGGCTCTTGGGCCTGTGCTGATCCACATCGAGCATATCGGCAGCACCGCCGTTCCCGGCGCTCGCGCCAAGCCGATCATTGACATTGCCGTCCTCATTGCTTCGGTCGAACGCATGCCGGAACTTATCCCCGCCCTTACGACCTTGTCCTATCAATATCTGGGCGAATTCGGCCTGCCAGGCCGACATTTTTTTATCAAAGGCGATCCCCGTGCGTACCATGTGCACATCGTGGATTCCCGCACGGATCATTGGAGACGCTGGATCACGTTCCGGGACATTCTCCGACGCGATTCCGTACTTCTGAAACGGTATGAAAAGTTGAAAACCTCTCTGGTCGAAATCTATCACACCAATCGGGAAAAATACACAGCGGCAAAGTCCGCATTCATCAATGCCGTGGTGGAAGGGCGTTGTCCTCCTGCGTAAGGACACGGTTCCCTGCGGTTCGCACTGTACGGGCCATTGTTGACGTCCCGGCCGGCAGCCGCCCTTCGTCCCAGAGGTCGAGAGGCCTTGACGTTTGACCTCGAAATCCTTATCTGCTCCGTATCCCGTCTTACGACAAGACCGCACGGATGTGTGGAGACATGAAGAGCGATCACGCCGTGCCTAAAACATGAAGGAGCGTGCACCATGACAACAGGATCCAGAAAAGATGCGGAAAGCGGGTGGGTCGGCTATCGGCCTCAAATCAAAATTCTTGACTGTACGATCCGCGATGGAGGGCTCGTGAACGACCACCAATTTTCGGACGAATTTGTGACGCGCATCTTCCAGAGCGACAAAGATGCCGGCGTGGACTACATCGAAATGGGGTACAAAGCCTCCAAACGGATCTATGCTCCCTCCCAGTTCGGACCGTGGAAGTATTGCGACGAAAGCGATCTACGCCGCCTTCTCGGCGAAGGTCCCCATCCGCTTCGCATTGCCGTGATGGCCGATGCAGAACGAACGGATTATCACGCCGATATCCTCCCAAAGAAGGACAGCGTGATCGATTGCGTGCGCGTGGCCTGTTACATCGATCAAGTTCCTCTTGCCCTTGACATGGTCAAGGACGCGCACGACAAAGGCTACGAAACGACGATCCAGTTGATGGCGGTTTCGGTGGTCAGCGAACAGGATCTGATAGACGCCCTAGAACTGTTTTCCAAAAGCCCGACGGAGGCTGTCTATCTCGTGGACAGTTTCGGCGCCCTTTACTCCGAACAGGTACGACGGTTGACGGAGTTGTATCTGCGCATTCTCAAAGGCACGGGAAAGGATGTTGGCTTTCACGGACATAACAATCAGCAACTCGCTTTTGCTAACACCATTGAGGCTTTAATCACCGGAGCCAACCGCTTGGATGCCACGTACAGCGGTTTGGGCCGTGGCGCAGGGAATTGTCCGCTCGAACTTCTCATCGGCTTTTTGCACAACCCGAAATTCCGTCTCCGTCCCGTACTTGAATGCTGCCGCGACATCATGATCCCGCTCTCGCGCCACATAGAGTGGGGCTACAGCATTCCTTACGCCATCACGGGCCAGCTCAACCAGCATCCTCGCGAAGCCATTGCGTGGAGGGCTGGCAAAACGCCAGACGATTATGTCGCCTTTTACGACAAAGTCGTCGAGGAAGAATAGTCGGAACGCTTCACAACCAAGGCGTGTGTAAAAGGTGTCTGCGGACGATAAGGCGGAATCTTTTCTAGGCGAATGGGATGGATAAGTCGTCCCCTCCCCCACTTAATCCCCCTAACGACGAGGTAGTCCAGACCGGAGGACGTGTTCGTACGGCCAGCGATCGCGATTCCGTTCGCCCAGGGCGCGGAAAGAGGCCGCTTGGAGAGCATACCGCTGGATCTGATCCGGATAGGTGCGGCGTGTGCGGATGGCCTCCACAAGTTCACGGCCGAGCGACCGAGCGCGGGCTTCCGCCTTTTCGAAAACCGCCGGGCCTTCGCAGAGCCCGACTCCCACACCGCCCACGTAAAACACGCCCATGGCAACAAGGGTATCGTCGAGATACCGTATGACGGGTTCATACGCGGGGCCGCCGGAAGTAGCCAGCGCCGCGCCGTATTTCCCAGAAAGACGTTGGCCATGAATGAGAAAGGATAGACGGTCGAGAAACGTCTTCATCTGGGCGGTCACATTTTGGAAGTAGTTGGGAGAGGCAAGGACGATACCCTCAACCTTATGAAGCCGTTCGACAAGTGCCGAAACGTCGTCGGCATGCACGCACTGGCCGCGGGCATGACAGACGTCACACGCCCGGCAATACCGAATGGCCAACGCGTTGAGGTCCACGACGTCCGCAGAGGCTCCGGCCGCCTGTGCACCGACCGCAAGGGCTCGGACGAGTCGCAGCGTATAGCTCTTTTCCCCACGAGGACTTCCGCAAATCACGATACAATTTATGGCGCATCTCCTTGGGTTCGGTGGCCGACCTGGCGGCTCTGGGGGACTGCGGCGGTTAGGTGCTCCACAATGGCTTGGGCACGTGCGCGTCCGATTCCGGGCACGGCGCAAAGCTCATCCACGGTTGCGCGAGCCAGGCGGCGCACGGAACCGAACCGGCGAAGCAACTGCTCTTTTTTTCGTGGGCCAACGCCGGGAACCTCATCGAGCACCGACTCCCGAAGACGGCGGTTACGCAGGTGTTGATGATAGCGCAGCGCGAAACGATGGGCCTCGTCCCGAATGCGCGTGAGAATGAGAAGAGCGGGAGAATCGGCAGAAAGGCGGACAGGTATAGGGGAGCCGGGCGTGTGGATTTCTTCCAGCTGCTTGGACAGTCCGACCACAGGAAGTTGCCCGTATCCGCAAGCGCTCAAAGCCCGCTGGGCCGCGTGAAGTTGCGCGACGCCTCCATCCACCAGGAGGAGGTCAGGCGACGGAATTTCGCCTGCGGCCACCCGACGGAAGTGCCGTTCGACTACCTCGGCCATCATACCCGGATCATCGCTGCCGGCCACGGTACGGATGCGGAAGCGACGGTATCGTCGGCGCCGGGGCTGCCCGTTCTGGAAATGAACAAGACCGGCCACCGCGTGAGAACCAAACAGGGTGGAGACATCCACGGCATCAATCCTGCGTGGCACGCGCTCGAGCCGTAAAACGGAACGGATCTCCGAAAGGCCACGTTCCATCTCCTGGCGGCGCCTGTCGGCGGAGGAAACCATGCGGGCCCGTTCCTGAACGGTATGTCGCAAATGATTCAGCATGTCCCGCCACGCCGCCGCCTGTTCATAGTCATGTGCAGCAGCGGCCTGTTCCATCCGGCTTTGAACATCCTGGAGATAGCCCGGTCGTTCTCCGCGCAGAAACGCACAGGCTTCCTCCCAACGCTGCCGGTATTGCTCCGGCGTCACCTTGCCGAGGCAGGGAGCCGAGCAATATCGGACAACGTCATTGATGCAATGGGCATGGGTGTTCGCGGTTGGAACGCGGGGTGTGCACTTGCGTAAGCCGAAACGCTTCTCCACAAAATCGAGGGTCGCGCGCGCGGCTTGGGAGGAGGCGTATGGGCCGAAATAGCGCGCGCCGTCTTCCCGACGAATGCGGCACGCAACGAAACGTGGAAACGGCATCTCGGGAGGATCGGCCCTCAGGAGGAGAAATCGTTTGTCGTCCTTGAATCGAATGTTGTACAGCGGTTTGTAGTCCTTGATGAGTTGGCCTTCCGTGAGAAGGGCGTCCGCCGCGCTACGCCGAACCAGCCATTCGATGTCCGCCACGCTGTGAATCAGGCTACGCAACCATGGCGAACCGCGCACACGTGCCCCTTCGCGGAAATACGAACGGACACGACGTCGAAGCGACACCGCTTTGCCCACATAGATGATGCGACCGCTCCGGTCGCGCAGGAGGTAACACCCGGGCCGATCCGGAAGCTGGCGCAACTTCTTCCGTATCCGTTCCGGCAGACTCATTCAATGGACATGATAACGTACTGAGAATGCGTCTCGCCCCGGACGCGCACCAGGATCCGTCCGTTGCGAACCGTTGCTTTCACAGCGGCGACAAACGCCTCCACGGAGGCCACCTTGCGACGTCCGACTTGCGTGATGAGATGGCCCGGTGTAATGCCGAGGCTGGCGGCCTGACCCCCTGCTTCGACACGCGCCACCAGCACGCCCTCCCCCATGCTGTACCCGAAACGGGCAGCGAGATCCGGCGTAAGATTCTGCAACACCATGCCCAGCTTTTCGAAAAGTTCCTCGGCGCGCGCCGGCAGGAACCCCGCCTCGGACATCGGCGCCGTGACGACCGTCAACTCCTTGCTTTTTCCATCCCGCACAATGCCGAGACGAAAGCGGGTTCCGGGAGGCTGAGAGGCAACGAAATTGCGAAACGCACTGGAGGAAGTGACTTTTTCCCCGTTGATTTTCTGGATCACGTCTCCGTCGGCAAGACCCGCCTTTTCGCCGGGTGACCCGGGAACAACCGAATCCACCAAAATGCCCTCCGCCGCATCCAAACCGAGTTGCACGGCCAGATGTTCATCCACGTCCTTGATGGCGATGCCTATGTACCCCCGCACGACTTTCCCGGTCTTGACGAGCTGCTCCTTGATGGCCGCCGCCATGTTGATGGGAATGGCAAATCCGATCCCCATATACCCTCCGCTCTGACTGTAAATGGCGGTGTTAATGCCTACGACTTTCCCCTCGATGTTGAGCAAAGGCCCCCCTGAATTGCCGGGGTTGATGGCCGCATCGGTCTGGATAAAATCCTCATACTCGGCGATTCCAATGTTACTCCGACCTTTGGCGCTGACGACACCCACGGTTAACGTTTCCGTCAGTCCGAAGGGATTGCCAATGGCAATCACCCACTCACCAACCTCAAGCGCAGACGCATCGCCCAGCTCCAAGTACGGAAGGTCCTGGCCGTCAATTTTGACGACGGCCACCTCGGTGCGCGCATCGCTGCCAATGCGTTTGGCGTCAAACTCGCGACCGTCATGGAGTTTGACGCGAATTTTGTCCGCATCGCCCACGACGTGATTGTTGGTCAAAATGTATCCGTCACGCGAGATGAGAAAACCGGAGCCGGCGCCGCTCTGGCGGAATCGGCGGGGACGCATTTCCGGATGCCCAAAAAAGCGCTCAAAGAACTCCTCGCCGAAAAAACCGAACGGATCGTTGAAGGGCACACGACGCCAGCCGCCGATCTCGATATTCTTTTCGACTTGAATAAACACCACCGCCGGGATGGCCTTCTTGGCGACTTCCGCAAAGGCACGGCTGGTCCGGCGTAGGAGGTCCAGTTCTCGATGATCCGTGGCGCTCCATGCCGGAAACGTCATCAGCCAGGCGGCGAAAGCCCCTTGAGCGGCGCGTGCAAAAAACACATGTCGTTGCGAGGTCATGGAATGGTATCCTTTCCCTTCGTGTGACAGCGGCGACCGCACCGATCCGCCGGGCGCGAATGACGCCAGGTCCGCAGTCGGTTCAAACCGTCACCGTGGTAGAGCGGTATCATTTTTTGTTTGCATCGTATCGTTTGGCGGAGCGCGATTCAATGGCGAAGTGAGCGCACCGTTCCCTGCACCCCTTGACGTGCACGAAGCGACGGAAGGAAAATGGATCAAGACACCCCCCGCCGAGTGTTCACCACTCAGCCGGCGTGGGACGTCAAACACGATGCCTCATCCGTGAGACGCAAGCGGAAATACGCGATCGTTTGTTGGAGACCCATCTCGAGGGGCACCGTGGGACTCCATCCAAGGCGCGTGCGGGCCCACGTGATGTCCGGCTGTCGGACCTTCGGATCGTCCGCGGGAAGCGGCTTGTGGACAATGGGCGAGCCACTGCCGGTCATAGCGATAATCAACTGGGCGATTTCCAGAATGGTGCGTTCTTCCGGGTTCCCGAGATTGATGGGATAAGTCTCCGTGGACAAAGCCAGAGCGTAGATGCCACGGATCAGATCCGAAACAAAGCAAAAACTCCGCGTCTGTTGCCCGTCACCGAAAACCGTCACCGGTTCGCCGCGGAGCGCTTGCGTGATAAACGTGGGCATGGCTCGGCCATCTTGCGCCTGCATGCGAGGGCCGTAGGTGTTGAAAATGCGCGCGATACGGGTAGGCAAGCCGTGGATTCTGTGATACGCCATGGTCATGGCCTCGGCAAATCGTTTGGCCTCGTCGTAGACCCCGCGTGGTCCTATGGGATTGACGTGGCCCCAGTAGGTTTCCTTCTGCGGGTGTTCGAGCGGGTCTCCGTAGACCTCCGAGGTCGAGGCCAAAACGAACACCGCACCCTTGGCCCTGGCCAACCCGAGCGCCCGGTGTGTGCCCAAAGCCCCAACCTTCAACGTCTGGATGGGAAACCGCAGGTAATCGGCGGGACTTGCCGGAGAGGCAAAATGGAAAACATAATCGACCGGACCCGAAATATCCAAATAGTTCGTCACGTCCTGACGAATGAATCGAAACCGCGAATTTCCCTCCACGTGCCGGATATTCTCTCGGCTACCGGTGAGTAGGTTATCGATGCAAATGACCTGATGCCCTTTTTCCAAAAGCACGTCGCACAGGTGGGATCCAAGAAAGCCGGCCCCTCCTGTCACCACCGCTCGAGCCATACATCACGCCTCTCTATGTCGCGCATCGACGAGCACACGGTCGAGTAACGCGTAAAGTTCTTCAAGGTCAGCAACCACAAAGTCTGCACCCGATCCCCCATGTGGCACCGGAGACACCAACACAGTCCGGCAACCCGCGCGGCGTCCGGCTTCGACGTCACGGGGCTGATCGCCGATCATCCAGGACGCCTGCAAATCCAATCCGTGGCGATGAGCCGCCTCCACGAGAAGACCGGGTGCAGGCTTCCGACACGTGCAACCGACATTGTCATGGGGGCAGTAAAGAATATCAAGAAGTTTCACGTTGCAGTCGGAGGCGAGCGCATCCTGCAAGCGCTGATGGATATCCTCCACCGCCTCTTCGGTGAGAAGGCCCTTCGCGATGCCACTCTGGTTGGTCACAATAACCGCTTCGTAGCCGCGCTCGTGAACCAGACGGAGCACGGGGATAAAGCCTGGCAAAAGGCGGAACTCCTCCCAGCACACCACATAGCCCGCGCCAGGAGACTCGTTCACAATACCGTCCCGATCGAAAAACACACATGGTCTCAGGGATGCCGCCATCGGACGCGTCCATCGGACTCCACACAAAGTTCGCGCTCGGTGAATCCTTGGGAACGTACCATGCCACTGCGATACGCGACGAGTCGAATCGTATGGGGGCCAGGCCGCAGATCGGGCCGGAACACCTCCAGCGTAAAGGGCGCGTGGCCGCGTCCGGAGACGACACCACGACGGTCGAGCACCCTGCGGCCATTCCAAAGAACCACTATGCGACTCAAAACGGAAGCCGGTCCGCTGGCGATCCTGGCCGTGACACGCACGGGTGAAGACGGGCCAGAACGGTCGAGTCCTAGAAGCGTGACCTCTAGGGGCGGAGCCCATGGGCAAGCCAATGGGTCCCCAACCAGAAGGATCTGCAGAGGACAACGAATGGCTTGAAAAAAACTTTCGATCATGGTGCATCCGGACGCATAATGCGCGTAGAAACGTGCAGCGGGGAATTTCTCCCAGGCCGAGTAGGGTTCTGTCACGGCACCTGCCGAAGCGGTGACGCCAGCTTCAATCCACGCCGATAGTTTGCTTTGGCTCGGCTCATGAAACACGGCCGCGGAACTGGTCAGATGCTCGGCCATGGCACCGGGCAGGAATCCCTGTCCGAGAGGAAAGGGGAGCGTGGCGGTTCCCATCATAACCCCCAGAATATCCGTTCCCCCGGCCGGGTAGGCGTTGGTGATGACCGAACGTACACCCAGAGCCTGAAGTTCCAGGGCCGCCGACGCAAACTGCCACGCACGGCATCGAGATCGGATATCCGCGCTGGTGACGAAATACACCGTTCCCCCGGGTCTCGTTCCATCGGACGCACGGCCGCGCTGTAAGCAGCGCAGAACCACGTCGCGGCAAACGCCACGCACCCCGGTGTATCCGAGCATCATGCTGGGCAGCGGGTAGTCCGAGGCGAGACTTTCCCGCGCAACATCAAAGCTCTGCGAGGAAAGAGCGTTCCCGCTGGGCTGTGACGGCCCGGCAAAAAGAGGAGAGATCATGCGTGCCTTCTCTATGACATCCGAAGTGGGGATGCGGTTGCGTACGAAGGTGATGCCTTGGAGCGACATCGGAGGGGTCGTTTGAACGGCGACCGGAAAATCTGTCGAGTACACCCAGGCGAGAATCTGCTCGTCCAGGCCGCGCTCGCGGACGGCACGACAGGCCGGGTCCCAGATATGACGCGTGAAATCCTGTGGCGTGATGTGGAACGGCTGCCCAACCTCAGGAAGCGGCAGAGATAGCCGCACGACGTTGCTGGTGGGAATGGCGCGCAGCCGGGCAAAGGCATCGGCGACGGCCGCGGAATCCGGCGATTGCCCGTTGACCAGGAGGAGAACCTCGTGTGGCCCGATGGCGCCTCCGGCGCGGGGCATCCCCAGCCCGAATATCACCAGAAGGCCAGCCTGTACGACACCACGCATGCCTTTCCCGCCTACCGCTGTTGAATGCGGAAAAACTCCGGCGATGCCACAGACCTGACGGGATACCAACAATTCGTATACGGCACCGGCAGCGGAAGCGTATTCGTGGTCAAGTCCATCCCGTGAGTGGACCCATCGAGCAGGTTGCTGAGGCCCTGCAGGACCTGAACCTCCGCGCCCACGTCGCCCACGGATCCGAGAATGCAAACGTTGCTTTCGGCGGTCACGCGGCGGAAGATGATGGGGGGATACCACGCGTTGGTGCCGATCCGATCGGTGGTCAATTCAAACGCCAGGTCACAGGGCAACCCGTCGAAAGGAGGGGACGGCGGGTAAAAGCCCGGCTGCCATCCGCTCCCGGGAGGAGACTTGTACACGGATTGGTCGTTCCAGCGGCGCACGAAGGGCGCGGTCTTCCACCCCCAGCCCTGGCGCAGATCCCCAAACGAATTCGTGAAAATGGTCAGGATCATCCGCCCATGTGTGGTGCCGCTCGTTTCCTCCCAAAGGCCGCCGTTCGTGATGCCCGCATTCAGGAGATCCACGTAGCACGGGTATTCATGCGCGTACCATGGGAGACCCTTCCCGAATTGAGTGACCGTTCCATAGTAAACGCCGTGGCAAAAAGAAGCGGACGCGGTGATGTTCATTAACTTAACCTCGTGGTGGGATGACTTCACCAAACGGTCCCAGTTGGGACTTGGTCCGTCAACCTGCTTAGCCCGAAAACGGCCACGGCCCTGGGCGGAGGAGAAAATGGAACGCCGTCCTCGCTGACAAAATTGGTCAGATAAACGATATAGGAGCCCCACCCGTGAAAATCGGTAATGCGGCAACCGTCAGAAACGAAATCATCCCCTCGTCGCATGCCTCCTGAGGGAACCCCCTGCCGGAAGGAAGCGAGGTTTTCGCCCCACGTCATGTCGGGCGGCTGGAACCACCTCTTGGCCCGGCGCCAGACCACGTCGCTATAAGAAGACAAAAGCCAGATTGAGCCAGTTGGTTCCATGCGAGTGGCCGGACTCCACCTGGGGATCCACTTCCCCATTGATCTGCCAAATACGCGTATCGGCTCCCCATTGAGGCGGTTCATCCCGCGCGGAATCCCACCATCCTTTCCCCGGCAGATCCAGGATCACATAGTCGCGTACCGTGAAGCGTCCGGGTCTGAGCGTGATAGACCGGAGTTCGTTGCTGGGATGGCTGTAGAGAGGACCTGATCCGTCCGGGTCAGGGAAATCCGACCCCATCCCGATGACGATGTTTGTCATGAAGCGCGAAGGATCCACATCCGGGTTGCCCTGATTATCGCCCAACATGGAACACCAGATGTGGAAATCCGTCAACAGGCTGCTAGTTGGGCAACGAAAATCGTCGGCCAGGACGCGTCCCTGGTCAACTTGATCCACACAGATATCCAGTTCTCGGGTGGTCTAGTCGCGAAGTCGGGACTCCAGTCAGTCCATGCGATGCTCAGCGTTAGGCTGGCACCCAACAGTGCGCCGGCCCAGCGTGCCCACGTGCGTTGGCGGACCATTTTTCTATTGTGTTCCGGTTCTCCGGTTCCCACGAGCTTTTTTTGGCATAATGAGACGCGTCCATGCAAGGTCGAACGCGACTTTATTTTTTCGATTCCGCGGGGTGTCTGGTGCTCGCCAGGGGGAAGGGTCGCAGGATGGAAAACGCTTTGGCGTTGCATGCGCGGCCGCCTTTTTGCTCCAATCGCCATGGCGGAAACGAATAGGCGTAACTATGCGGTCTAGATTTGTATATGGACTGATACTGAAGGCGATGTGGATCGCTTTTGCATGGGCGGGCGAACCTGAATGGCCACCGATAATGGGTTCGAACGAGCTGGTCCACCTGGAGCGCGCGTTGCACAATCTGAACATGACACGCGTGGATTTGGGATTTGCCAAGGATGTCGGCAAACCTCGATGGGCGCTTTCTTGGATTCGCCGGCTTCTTGCCGAGCCTTTGGGCCTTTCCGGCGAAGCGGATGCGCTCCTGGCCGCCGTCGGCCCGCTCGACGGTGAAACGCTCCGGACGTGGATAGGCCGGGCACTTGAGTTACCGGTGTGCCCTCCATACGCACCATCCGACAAGGTACTGTTACTACAACCGGGTCTCCTCCCCGCCCGCCTCCGAAAAAGCGTGGAGGGCTTTTGTGCTAAGGCCGTTGCCGCATGCGGACTTATTCAAGAGGCGTGTGTTGCCCTCTCGCCGGAAGAACGGCGCGAGGCCGCAGTGGGATTTCTCGCGGAAACATTCATGGCCGAGGACGATCCCGATGTTCGCCGCCTGCTTGAGCACCGGTACGGCGTGGAACGCGTGCAGAGGGCCATCCGCGAAAGCCAGGTCGTGGATCCGGAACCGGCGGCGCAGCGTGTCCTTGCTTTTCGGGAACGGATACGCCTGGAATATCTGCTCGCGGCCGCCGGACAGTTGCATGCTACAGCCCGCGCCGTGCAGGCGGACGCTCACGCGCTTACCGAATGGCCGGCCCATCCGCTGCGGATTCCCACAGAACTGGGCGACGTGTGGGTGGGGTCCACCAACGCCGACCTCTACACGCAACCCGCGCTTTTGATCCTTGAACCCGGCGGCAACGACCGCTACACGGAGAGCGCCGGGGCGGCCGATGGCTTGGCCGGACAGGGATTGGCAGTTGTGGTGGACTTGGGGGGCGACGACACGTACGCCCGCACGGACCCGTGCGGAACCGCAACGGCACTTTTTGGGGTTGCGGTTGTGATCGAAGTAAACGGAAACGATACATACCGCTCGCGCTGGATGGGACAAGGGAGTGGCATCCTGGGAGTCGGATGGCTGCAGGATGAGGCCGGCAATGATTTCTATCAGGCACGTGCCATGGGCCAGGGAGCCGGATATATGGGAATCGGGATTTTACAGGACATCACCGGGAACGACACCTACGACATCGGACTGATGGGGCAGGGATTCGCGGGTGTCTACGGCATCGGGCTGCTTTGCGACCACGCCGGCAACGACCGCTATCACGCGGGCCGCGCAATGCCAGACCACGAGCGACACGAGGATCGGTATCTTTCTCTAGCGCAGGGCTTCTCAATCGGAATGCGCCCTTTCGCCGGCGGAGGCGTGGGAGCGCTCGTGGACCTGGCCGGAAACGACGCCTACGAGGCAGACGTTTTCGCACAGGGAGTCAGCTACTGGTATTCGGTGGGAATGCTTCTGGACCTATCGGGACATGATACCTATCGGGTCTTTCACTACGGCCAAGGCGCGGGAATCCATCTTAGCCTGGGGCTTCTGGCAGACGGCAAAGGAAATGACCGATATGACGGCGCCTTTTTGGTGCAGGGCCAAGCGCACGACTACGGAGTCGGTTTGCTGGTGGACGGCGACGGCCAGGACACCTACGCGGCCGATGAATGCGCCCAGGGACAGGGCCTGTTCAATTCCCTCGGCATTCTGCTCGATCGCGCCGGCAACGATACTTATGGTGCCCGACAAGCTGACCGCGCGCAGGGCATCGGGCACCATGGCGACACCCGAGAGTACGGTAGCCTGGGACTCCTCCTGGACTTGGACGGAGCCGATCGCTACGCCTGCGCAGCGCGTGATGGATGCCGGCTTGCCCGACCGCATGTCGGAATCGTATATGACGTCCCGTAGCCCAAGGTTCGTCCCATCGGGACCGAGCGAAGAGATCGTGACCTCGCGTGGATTCTTGCTGCGCCGAACGGAATGGCGTCACACCGCGATTGGATTTTTCCTTGCCGTGCTCCCGCTTTCGGGACGATGGGCACGGGCAAACGAGCTCGATGGGGCGCAGGCCCCGCTCGAGACACTTTTTTTTCATGCGCAGCGCTACGCCACCACTCCAGAAAAAAAAGCGAATAAAAAACGCGCGCGAGAAGCCTTGTTCGCCCGCAAAAGTGAAGCCCTTGCGTACCTTGTTAGCCAGGCGTATGTGTCGAATCTCTGGTATGGGATTCTGGCCGAGCAGGTTGCCCGTGAACTGAAACCGGACGAGGCGGTTCCCGTGCTTGAGCAAAAAACAAAATCTCAGCACGTGCCGGTGCGCAAGCTGGCGGCCTTCCTGCTCGGGCTCTACCCCGCACCGGCCGATTCCACTGCTGTTCTCACGCTTCTTTCGGACAACGAGGTTGCCCGTGTCGCCATCCGCACGCTCGGCAAATGGCGCGTACGGGAGGCCGTCCCGCGGATCATTCCCTTTTTGAGAGCAACCGACGAACGCTGTCGGATTGCTGCGGCCAACGCCCTCGGCGAAATCGGAGACCAACGCGCCGTCCCGCATCTCGTGGAGGCCCTACACGACCCCTATTTCACTGTTCGCCGCGCCGCCGGGCGGTCCCTTGCGGCTCTGGGTGAGCCTGCCGAGCAAGCGTTGCTCGATGCCCTGCGGACGGCGCGCGGAGCATGGGAGCGGGAAATCGTTCGCACCCTGGGCGAAATGAAGGCGCAACGTGCGGTGGGCGCCCTGAGCGAGCGTCTTACCGCCGACGAAAATGGACTGCGCGAAGACGCTGTGCGCCATAGCGCCTGAACGCGCAGAGGAATGGGAACGCCGAAGCGGCATCAGGCTGCGTGCCATCGGCCTCGAGGCATCCTCGCCTCGCTGACCGTCACGCAACCGTGACCGCCTGGACAGCCGCCTACCGACGAGGGAATGCCTGATACGTTGCGGCCGCGTCCCCCGAGCGTGTGCCCACAGCTCATACAGGGGAAAACCCTCTGAGGCGAACCGGCCACAGACTTTTAAACTCTCGGCCCTTGCAACGGAGAGCGCTTCCGCGATCCCGCATGCGGGTGAGCCGACAAGGCCGCGGTGGTTCCTCTCTGGTCTACCGGGAAAACCCAGGCCCACCATGATGCCGCGAGGTCAGGAGGCCCCGGCAGCCGAAGATCGCACCCGCGTCGGGGCTACCAGCAGGAGTATCCCTCCGGGAAGGCTGGCAAGCGTGGTGAGAACCCGAGCGGTCACAGCCATGGCCACGGCGTCAGTCGGAGACAGGCCGGCGAAATGAAACAAGGCCGGATACAGGGCTTCCTGAACGCCGAGTCCGTCCACGGAGACAGGAAGGCGCGACACGACTAAAATGAAAGGAATCGCGACAAAAAACGACCCTATGTTGACACGCAGGTGTAGGGAAACGGCCGTCAAGTAGTTGCAGACCACCGGAAAACCGTGTTCGAGAAAAGAGAGCATAAAATACAGGAGAAGAATGTTCGGGTGGGCGCGGTAGCGCTGGTAGGCCAGCAGCAGGCGATCCGTCCGTTCGGCAACGTGCCTCGGTAGGCGACCGATCCACGCAGGCCGTGGGAGCCGGAGTGTGACAAAAAAAAGCCCGACCGCCAGAATAAGTGACACCGCAGCCGCAGCCAATACCCACACGGGCTGCCGAACACGGAAAGCCAGGATGGAACAGCTCGACAGAAACAGAAGCAAAAGCAGCGCCAAAAACGCCACCAGGCGTTCTACGATAATCGAAGCGGCAATTTCTTCGCGCGATCCATGGTCCACCGTAAGGTTGAAAAGTCGGATGACATCGCTCCCGAAGCTGGTGGGAAGGAATAGCCCGGCAAAGGAACCGATAAGATAGGCCCGCAGGGACTCTGAAAAGGGGACAACCACACCCAAAGCACGCGCAAGAAAGGTCCATTTGATCGCCATCATGACCCGATCGGAAAAGGTCAAAGCCACCACAACGATAGCCAGGGGAAGACGAATCTGACGGAGTGTCCGCACGAACTGTGGACCATCAATAAGGAAACCCACGCCCACCAGGAGGGTTGCGCCGAAACCCAGCCGCAGCAGCATCCTCGATGTTAGGCAAAATCGCTTCACCGTTTTTGTTCCAGCCGTGGTCAGGCCGCGTACGGCGGTCTTGCGCGATCGTTGGAATTTCAGTATGAGCACTCCTCCTGTGGTTCGCAAGCAGGAACGCCGCCCCTAGGGGTGTGCGGCCACGTTCGAGCACACGGGTTGAGGAATCGGAACAGCCTCGGCCGGATCAGGAGAAAAGATTCATGCGCATCGGAGTCATGTTGCGGGCCATTGACGAGCGGGGAGGCATTGGGGTGTACACGCGGAATATCGTCCGCGAGCTTTTGAAACGGGACCGCGCAAACGAGTATGTCCTCTATTATCGCACGCCGCAGCACCTCGGGGACCACGCGCCGTATGCCAACGCCACGGAGCGGTTGATCCGTGGCGCAAACAAGGCCCTCTGGGATCAGGTTCTCATTCCGCTGGCGTGTCGGCGCGATCGCGTGGATCTTCTGTTTCATCCGAAATTCACTGCGCCTCTGCTGGCCCCGTGCCCCGTTGTTATGGTTCTGCACGGTTCGGACTGGTTCATTCCCGAGCACGCAATTTTCTACCGCGCCTTGGACGTCCGATATATCCGCCTGATGATGCCGCTTTACTGTCGCCGGTGTGCGGCGCTTATCTCCGTGTCAAAACTCTGCACGGAGGATTTCTGTCGCATTTTGCGTATTCCCGAGAAGAAGATTCGAACCATCTACCTTGCCCCTGCCCGACAGTTCCGCCCCATATCTGATCCCTCCGAACGGGAGCGAATCCGGAAAAAATACGGATTGCCGGAACGGTTTCTGCTGACACTTTCCGGCTACGATCGCGGTGTGCGGAAAAACATTGGGGGCATCCTCAAAGCATACCCGTTGATATACAATCGTCTCTCCATCCCTCTCGTCGTGGGCGGACGCCAGTGCGAACGATTTCGGGCAGAGTTTGGCATCCCTTCCGACGGATACGGACGCCACATTATTTTCCCGGGCTGGATCGATCAGGCGGACCTCCCGGCCGTATACTCACTGGCTTCGCTCTATCTATATCCCTCCCATCTGGAAGCCTTTCCCATCCCTCTCACCGAGGCCATGGCATGCGGAACCCCGATCGTGACATCCGACCGCAACGGGCTGCGGGAAATCGCCGGGGATGCCGCCTATTACGTGAATCCGAATGATCCCGTCGCCATTGCCGAGGGGGCGCTGCGTGTGTTGACTGACACCTCGCTCCGAGACCGCCTCCTGGCCGCAGAACGCGAGCGAGCCACCCTGTTTAGCTGGGATCGCACCGCGCGCGAAACATGGGAGGTCTTGACGGCCGTGGGTTCTCGGACTCTGCGCTGACCCGGAAATTTCCGCAAACGGCGATTCCCCCGCCTACCGAACGTCACTGCCTTCGTCGCCGTTCCGCCACGGCCTCGCGGACGTATTCGATAATGACTCCCGTGGGCGTGCCAGGGCCGAACAGCCTTCCGACGCCCATCCGGGTGAGCGCCACGACGTCCTCCTGCGGAATGATCCCGCCGCCGAAAAGAAGGATGTGTCCGGCCTGCCGTTCCGTGAGCAACTGCAGAGTTTTCGGGAACAGCGTCATGTGTGCGCCGGACAGAATAGAAAGCCCGATGGCGTCCGCGTCCTCCTGGATCGCGGCCTCTACAATGCGTTCCGGCGTCTGTCGCAGACCGAGATAAATAATGTCAAAGCCGGCGTCGCGCATGGCCGTCGCGACGATTCGAAGGCCGCGGTCATGCCCGTCCAACCCGGGTTTGGCCAAAACCACGCGAATGTTTCGCTCCATAGCCCAACTCCTCCGGACCGAACGGTGGAACCGTCCGGTCCGGTTCGCGGCCGTGGCTAGAACCAGGCGGGTTCCTGGTATTCTCCGAACACCTCGGCCAGGACGCGGACTATTTCGCCTTCGGTGGCGTAGGCTTTGGCGCAAGCGATGAGCAACGGCATCACATTCGCCTTTCCGGCGGCGCCCTCTCGCAGAGCCCGGAGCGCGTCTTGCACACGTCCGTTGTCGCGCTCCTTGCGAAGACGCCGCACAGCCGTTATTTGTTCCTGGGCCACCGATTCGTCAATACGGAAGATGGGAATGTCCCGTTTCTCCTCCTGCTCCACAAACGCATTGACGCCCACATGAATACGTTCTTGGCGTTCCAGCGCCTTTTGGTGTTCGAACGCCGCCCGCGCAATTTCTTTCTGGAAAAACCCCTCTTCGAGGCAGCGCAACACACCGCCGCGGCGTTCGATCTCGGCCAGGTATCGCTCGGCTTCCTCCTCCATGCGGTCCGTCAGGTTCTCCAGGAAATAGGAGCCCCCGAGTGGGTCCACCGTGTGGGTAACCCCGATTTCGTGGGCAATGATCTGTTGGGTGCGAAGGGCGATCTTCACCGCCTTTTCCGTCGGAAGCGCCCAGGTTTCGTCCATCGAATTGGTGTGCAGCGACTGTGTCCCGCCGAGAACCGCGGCTAGCGCCTCAAAGGCCGTGCGGACGATGTTATTCTCGGGCTGTTGAGCGGTAAGAGAGCAGCCCGCCGTCTGGGTGTGGAATCGCAAACGCCACGATTCGGGTTTGCGCGCTCCGTACCGTTCCCGCATATGCCGGGCCCACATGCGCCGTGCTGCGCGAAACTTCGCGATCTCCTCAAAGAAATCAAGGTGCGCGTTGAAAAAAAACGACAAACGTGGGGCAAACGCATCCACGTTGAGGCCTGCGCGGATACCCGCTTCCACGTAGGTGAAGCCGTTGGCTAGGGTAAAGGCCAGTTCCTGGACCGCGGTGGCCCCGGCTTCGCGGATATGATAGCCGGAAATGGAGATGTAGTTGTACTTCGGCAGATACCGCGTGCAGAACGCCATCATGTCCACAATCAGCCGAAGAGAGGGGCCAGGCGGAAAAATCCACTCTTTCTGCGCCATGTACTCCTTGAGAATGTCGGTTTGGCACGTTCCCGCCAGACGCTCTGTCGGCACACCCTGCTTCTCGCCCGTGGCGATGTACATCGCCAGCAGGATAGGCGCCGGGCCGTTGATCGTCATCGAGGTTGTGATCCGTCCGAGATCCATTCCCTCGAATAAAATCTCCATGTCCCGGAGCGAATCCACGGCCACCCCGCACTTACCCACCTCACCCTCCGCCAAGGGATCGTCCGAGTCCCGTCCCATAAGAGTCGGCAAATCAAACGCCACGGAAAGTCCCGTCTGCCCGTGGCGGAGGAGAAAATGGTACCGCTCGTTGGTCTGCCGTGCCGTTCCAAACCCGGAAAACTGCCGCATGGTCCACAAGCGCGCGCGGTACATGGTACGGTGAATGCCCCGCGTAAAAGGATAGTCGCCGGGGAACCCTAGCTTCTGAGCGTAGTCCGTCTGTGCCACATGGGCCGGTGTGTAGAGGTCTCGGACCGGAAAACCCGACCCCGTGACAAACCGCTTTTGCCGCGGCGAAAGCCCCTCGCGGTCCCGTTCGACAGCCCAGCGCTGGTGGATGGCCTCCAACTCGCTCAAAAACGACTCCGCGTACATGCCCACGGTCATGTCCTCCATCGGGCGATCATCCTCTCGACGACGTCGTAGGGAGTCTCCCGCTTGTCGTGGATGCGTTGCACGTGTTCGGCCCAGTCCGTTGGAGGGAACTGGCGCGCCAGGTTTGTCCGGATCCGGGCTTCCAAAAGACGCTCCAGGTGATAGTGGGTTTGTTGCTTCCGCCGCGTGGTCAGCCGCCCGTTCTGCGTCAAAAATTGACGGTGGGCCTGGATACCTTCTAGAAGCGCGGAAACACCCTGCCCCGTCGTCGCGGCGGTCTGCAGCACCGGGAAAGGCCATGCCGCATGCGTTCGTTTCCATTCCAACGCCATCTCCAGTTCCCGAACCGCCTGAGATGCACCATCGCGATCTGCCTTGTTGACCACGAAAATATCGCCGATCTCCATCAGCCCCGCCTTGGCCGCCTGGATGGCGTCCCCGAATTCCTGCGACAGGACAACCAACACCGTATCGGCATGGTACACCACATCCAGCTCTCCCTGCCCGACACCGACGGTTTCCAACATGATCCACTCGCTGCCGAACGCATCCAGAAGGACACTGACGTCACATACCGCCGGTGCGAGTCCGCCCGGAGATCCGCGCGACGCCAAACTCCGGATGTACACGCGCGGGTGGCCTGCCACCGTTTGCATCCGAACGCGGTCACCCAGGAAGGCGCCTCCCGAAAACGGGCTGGACGGATCCACCGCCAGAATACCGACCCGGGCCCCTCCCTCGGCAAGGGGGTAGGCCAGGCGGTCCACGAGGGTGCTCTTCCCGACCCCGGGCGGTCCGGTGATGCCTAGCCGGAAGGCACGCCCCGTCCGAGGATACAACGCGCACAGGATCGGCCGCTGTTCTTCGGGGGCATATTCCACCCGCGTGATCAGCTCGGCAAGGGCACGGATATCGCCCGCGAGGAATCGGTCGAGAAGCTCCATCAGCATTTAAGGATACCGCGTCCTGCCTTGTGCCGCAAGCCTAAGGAAAAGCTGGGTCCATACGTCCGCGACCCAGAGTCCGCTTGACAAATAAAACAAATCACACGGCGGCAAACAGCGCTTTCCCGAAAAACCAATACGGGGCCTGTGCCGCTCCCTTTAGGCTTGGCCAAAAACAAACCGTCCGCTACGTTTTTCAGCTTAACCGACCGCCGCGTAACAGTCCGCACCGCGTGTCGAATACGTATGACACAATCCGCTCTCATGCTGGACGCTCAGGGGATCTGCAAGGACTATGGGGGAGTCCGCGTGCTCGACCGGGTGGATATCCAATTGCCGGCCGGTGAAATCGTCGGGATCATCGGCGAAAATGGTGCCGGAAAATCCACCCTTCTGAAAATCCTCGCCGGGGTGGAACCGGCTACGGAAGGAGAACTGCGCGTAGAGGGATGTCCCGTCCGCCTCTACTCTCCCGCGTCGGCTCATCGGGCGGGAGTCTACTTGGTCCCGCAAGAATTCCGCCTCGTCGACACGCTCTCTGTGCTCGACAACCTTTTTTTGGGAAGCGAGTGGGTGCGCGGACTCTTTCTCGACCGGCCACGCATGCGAACCCGCGCGCAGGAAGTCCTGGCCGATCTTGCGCTGGACCTGTCGCTGGATGCCGTCGCGGGAAATCTGAGCGTGGCGCAAAAACAAATGGTGGAAATCGCCCGGGGATGGATCCGGACACCGCGGGTCCTCCTGCTCGATGAGCCCACGGCCACCCTGAACCCGCGTGACATCGAAGCCCTCTTCCGCCGCCTCCAGAAGCTTAAAACGCGCGGACTCACCATGGCGTTCGTGTCCCACCGGTTGTCGGAAGTCCGCGCGCTTGCCGACCGTGTGGTCATCCTTCGGGATGGAGTCGTTGTCGGGGCCGGGCCAACGGCGCAATGGAGCGATCGGGAATGGATCGCCCGCATGGCGGGGCAGGACATGGCTTGCGTGTTCCCGGGGAAAAACCGTGTGGAGCAGGACCCCGCGTTGGAGGTGTACGAGGTGGACGCAGAAGGTGGCGTGGAGGCCGTGTCGTTTACACTGCGGCGCGGTGAAATTTTGGGACTTTTCGGAATAACGGGCGCCGGTCGAACCGAATTGGCCGAGGCGCTGGTGGGATTGCGTCGGATGCGCCGCGGCCACATTCGGATCGCCGGCCGGCTTTCCTTCATCCGCTCGTCCCGCGACGCTTTGGCCAACGGACTGGCCTATCTTCCCGAGGATCGCCAGAGCCGCGGTTTGATCCTGGAATTCGATGCCATCCGCAATATCACCCTCGCTTCGCTCCATCGCTATGGCCGGGTTTGGATCCGTCATGTCCGGGAACGCGCGGCGGCCGAGTCGTATCGTAAACGATTCGGCATCCGTGCCGTCTCGCTCGACCGACCGGTGCGTTATCTGAGCGGCGGAAATCAGCAAAAGGTGTGCCTCGCCAAATGGGTAGACACACACCCTTCCGTTCTCATTTTGGACGAGCCCACCCGCGGCGTAGACGTCCGATCGCGCGCGGATATCTATCGGCTCATCCATGCGCTGACCGCATCCGGCGTGAGCATCCTCCTGATTTCTTCCGACGTCGAAGAAGTTCTAGGGCTCTGCGCCCGGGTCTGTGTGATGCGGGCAGGTCGCCTTGTCGCCACCCTGGAACACGACGCCTTGACCCGAGAGGCCCTCCTGGCTCACGCGTTGGGCGTGGAGGACCCCCCGAGATGATTCCCCACAAACGACGACCACGCTTCCGCCGTCAGCCGATCGCACCCTTGGTCGCCCTGCTGGTGCTGGCGGCATGGTCCGCGATGGTGAGTCCGGAGTTCCGACAGCTCCGCAACACCAGCAATATCCTGCGCCAGGTTTCCTACACGGGAATTATTGCGCTTGGCATGACCTTCGTTATTGTGTCGGGAGGCATTGACCTTTCCGTGGGTTCCATGCTGGCCCTCGTAGGCAGCGGAGCCCTGGGCGTTTTGGAGTGGATAGGCGATCGGCCCAGCGCGATCGCTCTGGCCATCGCCGCCGGAGTGGGAGGGGGCATTGTGGCGGGCGCTTTCAACGGCGCGTTGATCGCCGGATTCCGGTTAGCTCCCTTCGTTGTCACGCTGGGAACCATGTCGGCCTTTCGATCCCTTACGTTGTACTTTTTGGAAGCCGGTGAAATGACCAGCACGCATACCCACTTCCCATGGCTGGGGTCCGGCCGGCTGCTCGGTCTTCCTGTGCCGGTTTGGGTCTGGGCCGTTTTGGCGCTGAGCGCCCATGTCGTGCTGGAACACACACGATTCGGCCGACATGTGTGCGCCGTCGGCTACAATGAGGAGGTGGCACGTTATTCGGCTATCCGCGTGGCGGCCGTGCGGTGCACCGCGTATGTTATCGCGGGGTTCACCGTGGGGGTTAGCGCCGTCCTCCTGGCAGCGCGGATGAATGGGCTCAGTTCTTCAACCGCGGGCTTATTCTATGAGCTAGACGCCATCGCGGCTGTCGCCATAGGGGGAGCCTCCATGTCGGGCGGACGAGGAACCATTGCCGGCACGCTGGTCGGCACACTGGTGCTGGGGATCATCAACAACATGCTGAACATGCTGGGCGTTTCGCCTTACCTTCAAGGGGCGGTCAAAGGTGTCGTTATTATTTTGGCGGCGCTCGGACAATACCGACGGTCGCCATCCTAGACAGCCACCCGCTGGCCCGCCGCCACACCTCCCCACGCGGTTCACCCATGGGGAATATCCGATCCTGGGAGGAGATAAAATATGTCGGGCCCATCGGATCCCCCATGACCCGGATTCCGCACGCGGACATCCGCTCTGCTCGCACCGGTTGAAAACAGTCGACCTGTCGCGCCAATTCGCCACATCAAGCAAAGCGGAAAATTAGGCCTTTGCCGCAGCAGGCCTCTGGCACGATCGGGTAAGCACGCGGCGGAGTTTCACGCCTCCCTCGCCCGCCGGACCGCGACATGCGCCAAGCGACAGCTCCCGCGTGCGTTTGGCGTTGCAGGACACCGCACGAGGGCCTATAGTGGGCATCGGGGCATCAATAGCCTGAGGAGGTGTTCATGGAAGACTTCATCCTCTGGTGCGATGAGTGGATGCGGTTAGACCCCATACGACGTGAGGTTCTCGATGGCGACCAACAGACTCCGTTCCCGCTTCCCGTAAAACGGGAGGGTATTCGTAACGCCTTTGTAAGTTTTCAACTCTCCGTTGGGCCCATCGGCCGCAACGGCAATGTCCGTGTTGTGCCTGCCCCTCTGCGGCATGAATCAGGCGCTAGCCTTTCCGCCGACAACATGGATGTGTACGTGCAGTGGTACCACAACCTGCAAGGCAAATGGTATCCAGAAATCTGCGTGCCGCAGGACGTCACCGACGGTGCAACCGAACGGCTTCGCCGGCTCAATCGCCTGCCAGCCAATGGGTTCGTCGGGTTCTGGGTGGACATTTTCATTCCCCCCGATGCGCCAGCGGGCTCCTATCAGGGTGCCTTGCGCGTGACCACCGGAAAGAACGCCGAGACCTTGCCTGTGGAACTGGTCGTCCACTCCTGGACGCTTGGAGCGGACTGCTGCCTGGATGCCTCCTGCAACAATTACGCCGATGCCATCTCGGAAGGATGGCCGGACCTACGAACAAATCCCGATCGCCTTTTTACGGCCAAGTATCGAAGAGTGGAGCGCGGCGTGTTTCGGGCGGCGCATGAGCACCGTATGTTTCTCCATTATCTTCCGTATGGCCATTCGGGGTATGTGCACCGCACCTTTGCGCCGCCACTCGCCGGCGAAGGCCCCCGCAAGCGCATTACCCGCTGGACCGATTGGGATCGCCATTTCGGCGGTTACCTGGATGGCTCGGCCTTCCGCGGCACTCGCCGCGGAGCTGTGCCCGTGAAACGTTTCTATCTGCCGCTCAATCTCTGTTGGCCGGCCGACTTCCTCAAGTTCGGGCTACCGGGCTACGAGGCCGAATGGCGGGCCGTTGGGAACCAAATAGTGGATCACTTCAAGAAGAAAGGATGGACCCGCACACGCTTTGACATGTTTTTAAACCACAAACAACGATATCGGTTTTTTCCATGGGACACGGAAGAAATTCGTTTTAAACCCGACAACGATATTCACCGCTACTTTGCGCGGCTCTGGAAGGGCACATACGATCGGGCGACTACAGCCCCCGTGCAATTCGATTACACGCTGGGAACCACATGGCTTTTTGCCGATGATATTCAGTCCGATTTTGTCGAATTTGTAGATGTTTTTATCGGCGGTGGCTCCGACATGGCGGAAAGTCACCCGCACATGGAAAAGCTTCATCGGAGGGGACGGCAGTTATGGGGATGCCTGAATAGCGGCTCTACACTCACCCCTCCCAAAGCGGCTGCGTTTCCGCCCCTGATGATGTGGATGGTGGATGCCGACGGCTACATGCCATGGTGGCGCACACTGGGCTCCTGGGGCGAGGCAGGCTGGTATCAACCCGCTGGGAATGGAGCCACAACCTTTTTCTATTGCGGATCCGTACTCGGAACCGAGGACACCTATGTGTCCGTGCGGCTGAAGGTGCAGCGCAATTCCCTGCAAATGGTGGACATGTTCCACACCGCTGCTCAATCCCATCCGGCTGGTAAACCCGGCGTGAAAAAGGCGATCAACGACACCCTGGGGATACCCGACACCGCCTGGTATCCTACCCGCGTGGCGGATCCGCAGGACACGTCGCGTTTCACCGAGGAACCGCCCCTTGCCGGATGGCAGGCCTTCACCGCCGATCAGAATCGTCGGCTGCGGGAGTTGGCCATCACGCTCGTTGCCGGAGGTGCCCGATGACAGTCATGCGATGGACCCTGGACACCGTGAAAGAGGAGATCCAATGGGTGGCACGGGCCGGGCAGCTATTCATAGAGGGCGACCTTTGCCGCAAGGCCTGGCACCCTCATGCGGAAACCTTCATGCGCGGGGACGACATGGATTACAACCCGGAAACCACTGTCCCACTGAAAAAAAACCTGATACGCCTAGAACGCCTGTGCCGGTTTCCATGCTCGACGGCGCTGTGGCGACGACGGCCTGATATTCCTGATTCCGGCGAAGCCCTCCTTTTTGGCGCATGCGGTTCGCCGCTCGGCTCAGAGAAGCCTCCCAATCGCGGGTACCAGCCGCCGACGATGACACCGGAACTCAAAGCCGTCTTTCTGCGTGAACGAAGGGTGTGGCGCCACGATACGGCGTACAAGGGTGTACCCATTTTGATCCGGCGCGGGCTTTACGTGAAGGCTCAGCGTGTCAAACGACCTATGGTGCTTCAGTATTTCGTTCCCGTGCGGGATTCGATGGGAGACATTGCGGCCGCCCTGGAAGTGTTTACGGCCGTGGTCCCCACATGACGCCGCGACCTCTTACGCCTCCTCTCCTTCCCCCCTTGACTGCCGAAAACCGCAAACGCAAGGATTCTTCCACATCGCACCGACAGTACGGCCCTGGTAATCGTTCGGCGCGAAGTCCGGCGTGGAACTCAAGTCCCGGAAGACAGAATGGGAGGCAACGGCAGATCGAGCGCGTCCGCCACGATCCGCAAAAGTTCAGCCTCCTCCACGGTTGTCCATCCATCCGCCCCCACACAGGCGATCGCCCCTTGAAGAAGGCGGCGTTTCACGCCGGGTGTGGCTTTCGCCAGTACCCGCAACGCGCGATCAATGCTGGCCAGATCGCCTTGTTCCGCAGACGGCAGGGGCAACGGCGGACCGGCCTGGAGATAGGCGTATGCGGTCTCATACGCAACGCGCACCGCGTCGGGGTCGTCCGCACCCCAATACGCAAGGCAAGCCAAAAGGTTCCGGCACGCGGGAAGAATCGACCGGATGCTCGCATGGCAAACCGCCGCGCGTGCCTTTCCCGAAAACATCGGCTCCAGGTGCCGCGCCATCCGCCCCCGCAGCATGTATTCGAAAAGGTCCACATGCCTGTCCGCCTGTATCAGCGCCTCCACGACATCCTGGAACGCGCGATACTGAACGGATGAAAGGTGACGAAGCCCACCGGTTGCAAGGTCTACCACGGGGATACGCAACGCGGCGGGTAGGTGTTCGATTTCGGGCCGACGGCGTGCAACCTCCTGGAGTGTCGGCGCATCCGTTCGGTCCGTGAGGATTTTTTCCTGCTCAGCACGGATCACGGGATCACGGCTGAGAAGTAGAGCATAAATAAGAGCACGGGCCCCGAAGGGATCGCGCGCCGCTGCCACCAGAGACTCCGGCACCGCCTGGAGAAGCGCCGCCGCATGCGCCACATGTTCACACTGCGGCTCGCCGACAGACGCGACAATGGCCTCCGGGTGTATCCGCATCCGCGCGCTAGCCGCCTCCACCCGCATCGCAGCAGGCGACGGCCTGGCAGGAGCGCTGTCCGGTCTCGCCACGGATGGGGCAGACTGTACATCCTCCCGCAGCCCAGAAGGGTCAATTCGTCGTATCCGTTCCTCCAGGGGAGGATGGGTTGCAAAAAGGTTTGTGAAGCGCCTGAGAACACTATCCGCGAAAAAAAGATGGCTTGCCTCTCGAGCGTGGACACTACGGAGAGACCCGGCGGCCGCATGCCGAGCAATTCGGCGTAACGCTCCCGCCAGTCCGGCAGGATTCCGCGTGAACTGCGCCGAGGACGCATCGGCAAGAAATTCCCGTTGCCGTGACACCGCCGCCTTGATGAGGTTGCTAAAAAAAACGCCGATGTAACCGATGAGCATGACAACAAGTCCGAATAGTGCTATACCCGCCGTCCCTCCCCCACCCTTTCGGCTCGTGCGGCCGCGGGCTCGGGAGGACGAACCGCCTACGCGCAAAGCCATCTCGCCGATCATGGCCAGCATCACAATACCGTGCAGGATACCGATCAGTCGTATGTTAAGCCGCATGTCACCGTTGAGAATATGGCTGAACTCGTGCCCGATGACGCCTTGCAGCTCGTCCCGACTAAGCGCCGTGAGAGCGCCCCGTGTCACGGCCACGACGGCGTCGCGAGGCGTAAACCCGGCCGCAAAAGCATTGATGCCGGGCTCCTCATCTAGCACATAAACCTGCGGAACGGGTGTCCCCGAGGCAATGGCCATTTCCTCGACCACGTTCACGAGCCGTCGCTCGAGCGGATCTCCCGTGTTAGGAGGGACGGGGCGCCCCCCCAGAGCTTCGGCGACAACCGCTCCGCCGCGACGGAGTTCCATAATCTTGTAGAAAGACCCGGTCAGGACGAGCAGAACGGTCGCACCGCTGACCCACAGAAAAAGCCTCAGGTTCCAGAGCGATGTTGGCATCGGAGCGCGATGCGAGTAGGCCGCCGTGCCTGCGACGATCAGCATGAAAGCTAGGTAAACGGCGGCAATGATGAGACCGACGGCCAGGAGATAGGTCAGAACCAAAAATCGGGTTCGGCGTCTCGCCCGATCCTGGTGTTCAAAGAAGTTCATGAGGCCTGATCCGGATGGGTAACGACCTCACAAAAGCCCGCGCGCGCCGGACAAAGGCGTGACCAGAGACCACAGGGGCAGCCTCACGCAAAGGACACACGGGGGACCTCGCGTTCCGCCTCGCTCTTCACCTCGAAAAGGACAGCCTCCTGGAAGCCGAAGACGCCTGCCACCAGTACAGCGGGAAATGTTTCTCTGGCCGTATTGTAGCCCATGACCGCATCGTTGTAGGCTTGGCGGGCAAAGGCGATTTTGTTTTCCGTGGAGGTCAGCTCTTCCATGAGCTGCGCCATGGTCTGATTCGCTTTCAAATCCGGATACCGCTCAGCCACCGCCAGTAAACGACCCAGCGCGCCCGTCAACACGCCCTCAGCACCGAGCAACGCCTGCATGGCGCCGCGATCGCTCGGATTGCTGGCCACTTGGCGTATAGCGCCCATGGCAACGTTTCGCGCTTGTGTTACGGCCTCCAGGGTCTCCTTTTCATGCGCCAGATAGCGTTTGGCGGTCTCCACCAAATTCGGAATAAGGTCATATCGCCGCTTCAACTGCACATCAATTTGTGCAAAGGCGTTCTTAAAGCGATTGCGCAACCTGACAAGCCGGTTGTAGATGCTGACCAGCCAAAAAATAAGCAGCAGTAAACCAACAACGAGGACGATAAGTCCCACCCCTTTCATGACGCGCTCCTCCCGGGCCGTTGTCTCACCGTGGCGGCCCCACCACAAAGCCTCTCACGGGAAATGAGGCGCTGTCAATTCCGATTCCTGTCGCTCCCATAACCCCACATCCCCCCGCCCGTGATGATGGCGGCCTCATGAAACGCGGACTAGCCCCCCGAACGAACGCACAGGAATGTCGCAAAGCGACCCTCGTCTGGAGGCGAAGCCGAAACGCAACGGTCGTTGTGCTTGTCCGAGGCAGGAACTCCTGATAGGCTATACCGGGTAGCGGTTGAGAATATGCACACAAAACCAAAACCGCGTCGTATCGCTCTGGCGGCAAGCGGGGTGGTCGCACTGCTCCTCGGCGGCGTATCGTTGGCCGCTGGCGCCGGTGAAACCACACTTGCCTCTCTCCAAAACGCCTATGAGAAGGGCCTCCAGAAAATTCAGAAGGACTACAAGGCGGCTGAGGCGTCCTGGCCCACCCGGTACCAGGACCTATTAGAGGCGACGGCGGCACAACTGCAGCAGGCAGGGGATCTGGAAAATCTTCTCGCCCTTCGAAAGGAAAAAGAACGTTTTGTGGCGCAACGCTCCGTGCCGGAGTCGCCGGCTCCCGGAACAGCGTCCCTTGTCGCCTCGCTCCAAGACAATCACCGCAAAAACCTCGCCGACGCCCTGTTGGAAAAGAACCGGCGCATTGTGGCTCTCACGGAGCAGTATCTCATGCGACTCGACACGCTGAAACAGGAACTCACACGTGCCAATCGCATCAGCGAGGCCCTTACCGTCAAGGCTGAGGCCGATCGAATCCGCCAGTTTGAGGTGTACACCGCCGCCCGATTTGCGCTCGATGAGCACGAAACCCGATCGGCCGTTACACCTTCGCCGTCTCCTTCGGAAGGCACGTCCCATTGCCCGGATTGCCGCGGCACCGGAAAGACAACCCAACTGTGCGGCGGCTGCGCAGGCAGTGGCAGATGCCGCTCCTGCAACGGACTGGGACAACGGCGCGGATTGCGAGGAAGCAGCGTGCTGATCGGTTGCGTAACCTGCAAAGTGACAGGCAAGTGCCGCGAATGCGGAGGGACCGGTTATGCGGTCGCCCCTTGCCTCACGTGTCAGGGAAAAGGCCGTGTCCCGGAATCCGTCGCTCCTGTTTCCCCCCGAAGCGCAGCAGAACATCCACCTAAGACCGTTACGGCCGCACCGTCCGGACCGCCTCCGCACCGTGAGCCACCCCCCATCCCGACGCCACCCGTTGCAGACATGGCGCGATGGCAAGCACTCGCCGAGCAGGGACAGGCCGAAACGGTTGATTTTGCGGCTGTGCTTCGCAATCCTGAGGCGTATCGTGGACGGATTCTGAAATCCCGCGTTTATCTTGTGGGCGCCAGTCCTCGGCTTGTCCGCGTCGTCGCCTCCGTGGAAGATCTCAACCGGCCTGGACAGGCGCTGATCCCCTACTCCATCGAGGTGGGGAGCCGCGCCGAGGTGCTGCGTCTTGACATCCGGCCGCGCGACCCGGTATGGATCGTGTACGGCGTTGTCCATCCGGAAAATTTCACGTTGTTCCACATGGCGCAGACCCCTTAACCGACAATCCGCTTCCCCTGCGCGCGGCTCCCCACCTATTTTCCCCCGTTCGAAGGTTTCTTCCGGGTATCCGTTTCCGACCGTCTCCGAAATAGTCGAGGGAATCCGTACAGCAGGCGCGGCTCAAGGCCCTCCTGACCGTCACGCGCGGAAGCGGAACACACACGATCCATGAGGGCGGCCTCGGAAGTTGGCCATTCCTGGGACATTCAATTCCCTTGCCATGTTCGTTCAACGGGAAGTATCATGGCGCCGCCGTGACGGAATGTTATTCATCGCTTCGAGAAAAGCGTGTTATGCCTCTTTTGGCATCCTCCACACCGTCGCGCGCCGTGTCTCCGGATCCCTGTATTGGCCCGTTTCTCCAAAATCCCCGCACCGAAGAAATGACCATCGTTTGGGTCCGCTCGGACGACGCGCCGTGCTCCCTGTTTTATGGGACAGAGGACGGTTCTCCTCTCGCGCGGCGCATCACGCCACGGCAGCGGATCGACAACACATCGCACTATCTGTACGAAGCACGCCTCATCGGGCTTCGGCCGGGAACGCACTATGCGTATCGACTCGAATGTCCACGCGGCACACGCTCTTCCCACTTCCGAACATTCCCACAGGTGGCCCAACGCCTTCGCTTCATCGCCTATGGCGACAACAAAAACGGCCACGTTATTCATCGCCAACTCGCTGCGCGTTTCGACCACCATGCGCCTCTTTTCCTCCTCCACACAGGCGATCTCACCAACCATGGACAATACGAAGAATATCAGCCGTTTTTTTTTGATCCCCTTCGAGGCGTCATCGACCATATCCCGATTCTCCCCGCGCGCGGCAATCACGAAGGCGACGGTCAGGCGTATCGCCAGCTGTTTTCCCTGCCCTCCGGCGACACGTGGTATGCAATTGAATGCGCCAATGTGCACGTTGCGGTGCTTGACACCACAGGCTGGCGCCATCCCAACGAACGCCACGACATCCACCGCATGTACACATGGTTAGAACGCGATCTAGCCCATTGCTCCGCGTTGTGGAAAATTGTCGTCCATCACGAGCCGAGTTATGATCTAGGCTGGCGCAAGGATGATTGGGGGCTTTCCGATTTTCTCCCCCTTATGCGTCGCATGAAGGTGGACCTTACGCTCAGCGGACACGCCCATGGTTACCAACGGCTGCATCCGATGTTTGCCCGAGGCTTCAACGAAAATCATCCCATCACGCACATTGTCACGGCCGGAGCCGGTGCCTCCATCGGCCGCCGTCCGCTAGACCCCTCCCCGTACTGTGCGGCTGACGCGCGTCGGTTTCATTACATGGCCATCACAGTGGAAGGGGAACGGCTGACAGCCGAGGTTCTCTCCGAGAAAGATGAACGCCTGGATGCGTTTGAGCTGCACAAACCCCACGGCCACTACGGCGCCGCCTTCCTCAGACGCGCCATGCCCGCTGAACATTATCCCCGCGGTCCTTTCTAGGAACGTTCGCTTTCTCCCCTTCCGCCCGTGTCGCATGGCGCAGTCCGCGCGGCTTCCCACAACGCCTCGCATCACAGGCGAGCGTCCCGTCGCCCCCATCAACAAGCGGTCCGATTCCGTGACACCGACGGACGGCAAGGTTTTCGTTGCCCCGCACCCTCTCATTCGGTAGGGTTATGGCCGTTTTCTGCGAGAAGGCGTCCACGACTCCATTTCTTCCGTATAAACCGTATTAGAAGGTCTGCCTTCCGCAGAGGCCATGCGAGGGGTATTACCGTGTTTAACCCCGTGGATAGCAAGGCGTGTTTCCCGGCGTTAGAGCGCGAGGTTTTGGATTTTTGGGAAACCCATCAGACATTTAAGCGTTCCTTGGAACAACGCCATGGCGCGCCCGAATTTGTGTTCTACGATGGGCCTCCCTTCGCAACAGGCCTTCCCCACTACGGGCATTTGCTGGCCGGAACCATCAAGGACATCATTCCCCGCTACCAAACCATGCGCGGTCGCTATGTGGAACGCCGCTTCGGCTGGGACTGTCACGGCCTGCCCGTGGAAGTGGAAGTGGAACAGGAGCTGGGGTTAGACGGAAAGGCAGAGATCGAAAGACGAGGCGTCGCCGTTTTTAATGAAGCGTGCCGCGCGATTGTCCTGCGCTATACCAAGGAGTGGGAGCGTACGGTTACCCGAATGGGGCGCTGGGTGGACTTCCGAAACGATTACAAGACCATGGATCCCCGTTACATGGAGTCCATCTGGTGGGTTTTCAAGTCGCTTTGGAACAAAGGACTTATTTATCGGGGATACAAAAGCCTGTGGTATTGCCCGCGCTGTGCAACCCCCCTTTCGAATTTCGAAACCCACCAGGGGTATGAAGATGTCCAGGACCCTGCGGTTACCGTTCGGTTTCGGGCGCAGGACGAGGCGAACGCATATTTCCTTGCATGGACAACCACACCCTGGACGTTGCCGTCTAACACAGCCTTGGCTGTGGGTCCGGAGATTTTGTACGCGCGCGTGCAGACGCGTGAGGCAACCTACTACCTCGCCAAAGCTCGTCTTGCGGCCTACTATCCAGACATCCCCAATATCTTAGCCGTCACCGATCTGCGGGGAAAGGATTTGGTGGGGCGCTCCTACGAACCGTTATTCCCCTACTTTGCCTCCCTCCACGCGAAAGGTGCGTTTCGCATCGTGCCCGCTGACTTTGTTTCAACCGAAGAGGGAACCGGCATTGTCCATATCGCGCCAGGATTTGGCGAGGAGGATTACCTCCTCGCAGAAAAGCAAGGGATTCCCCACGTTTGCCCTCTTGACGCCGAGTGCCGCTTCACCGCCGAAGTCCCTGACTATGCCGGCCGACCCGTCAAAAGCACCGACGCGGACATCCTGACCCGCCTCACCCACGAAGGCAAACTGGTCCACCGCAGCACGGTTGTCCACCCCTATCCGCATTGCTGGCGTTGCGATACCCCGTTGATTTGCCGAACGCTGGGAACGTGGTTTGTGCGTGTGGAAGCCATCCGCGACCGGTTGATCACTGCCAACCGCCACGTTAACTGGATGCCTACCCATCTCAAAGAAGGCCGCTTTGGCAAGTGGCTGGAGGGTGCTCGGGACTGGGCTATTTCACGCAACCGCTACTGGGGCACTCCCCTACCCATCTGGCAAAGCGAAGACGGCCAAGAACGCATTTGCGTGGGATCTATCGCAGAACTTGAAGCGCTGAGCGGGCAGCCCGTCACCGACCTCCACAAGCATATCGTGGACGCGATGGAGATTCCCTCCCCTTCCGGACGCGGGAAACTCCGTCGCGTTCCGGAAGTACTCGACTGCTGGTTCGAAAGCGGCGCCATGCCCTATGCTCAAGCCCACTACCCGTTCGAGAACCGCGAACGCTTTGAACGCCATTTCCCTTGCGATTTCATCGCCGAGGGACTCGACCAAACCCGTGGATGGTTTTACACGTTGATGGTGCTGTCCGTCGCCCTTTTCGACAAACCAGCCTTCCGAAATGTCGTCGTCAACGGTCTTATCCTCGCGGAAGACGGCCGAAAAATGAGCAAACGGCTCAAAAATTATCCCGATCCAGACTACATGATCGACACGTATGGGGCGGACGCCCTGCGCCTTTATATGATCTATTCACCCGTTGTACGCGCGGAGAGCCTCCGATTCTCCGAACAGGGCGTCAGGGATCTCGTCCGACGCGTGTTTCTCCCTCTCTGGAATGCCTATAGTTTTTTTGTTACCTATGCGACGATTGATGGCTGGAAACCCGAAAGGGCCAACCGTGCCCCTCCCCCTAGGAATCCGCTCGATCGTTGGATCCTGAGCATTCTGCACCGCCTCGTCGCTGACGTAACGGCGGCCATGGACGCCTACGACCTCCAACGCGCGGTCCGCCCGTTCGTTCAGTTCATCGAACACCTCACGAACTGGTACATCCGTCGAAGCCGCCGTCGCTTTTGGAAATCCCAACATGACGAGGACAAACGAGAAGCGTATCAAACATTATACCGTGTCCTCCTCGATTTTACCCGTGTCGCCGCGCCTTTCGTTCCCTTCCTCGCCGAATCCATATATCGCAACCTCCGTACACCCGATCTTCCTGAATCCGTTCATCTGGACACGTTCCCACAGGCGGATGAACAGCAGCGTGACCGTGCCCTGGAACACGCGATGGAACAAGTTCTGACAGTCGTGCGCCTGGGACGGCACCTCCGATTGGCACACGGCCTCAAGATACGTCAGCCCCTGGCCTCTTTCCGCATCGCATCGCGCGAGCGCGCCGTTCGCGAAACGCTGCATACGTATCGCGAGACGATCAGCGACGAACTGAATGTTAAAGATATTCGTGTGGATGAACGCGAAGCCGAACTGGCCATGCTGGACATCAAGCCCAATTACCGCACCTTAGGTCCTCGTCTCGGTTCCAAAATGAAGGAAGCCACCTCGGCCATTGCCTCCCTGCCGTACGATATGATGATGCGCGTGGCGGCCGGACAATCCGTCTCCCTGATGATCGGCGCGGAGTCCGTTCCCCTCGCACCCGAAGATCTCATTGTGCGGCGACGGCCACGGGAAGGACTCGTCGTCGCTGCAGAAGGCCCTGTGGTGGTGGCGCTCGATACCCGGCTCACCCCCGATCTCATTCGGGAAGGACTGGCCCGCGAACTGGTCAGCCGCATCCAGAATCTCCGAAAATCGGCGGGCCTCGCGGTCACAACGCGTATCCGGATTTTCTACCATGCCGACGACGCGGTGGCCGAAGCGGTTCAAACCCATCAGAGTTACCTGGCGTCCGAAACGTTGGCCGTAGAATTCCTGCGCGAGCGCGCGCCTCGTCCGGACGCGGAAATATGCGACCTGAACGGCCATTCCTGCACTCTGACCCTTGTGCCCCTCCCATGAAAACCACCGACATGCCACGACAAAACATGACTGCTCACCGCCACGGTAATGCGCGTGTCGTCAAACGAGACCCTTCCTAGGTATGGTCTGGCTCGCTATAGTCTCGGCCGTATGGCCTCTTTCCTTTGGGTTGATCGGCCAGGTGCTGCGGGACGTAAATCCCCATGCCGCTGCTTGTTTCCGCCTGATTCTTTCTTTTTTACTGTTTCTCCCGCTCCTCCGCCCCCGTGGTTTGACGCGAACCGATATACTCGCACTCGCGGCCATAGGAACGATTCAGTATGGGTTTATGTATCTGGCGTATCTCTAGTCCTTTCGTTACTTCACCTGCCGTTCGCATCTTGTGGCTCTATTCACCGCCTTCACACCACTCTACGTGGTTGCCATGGATAATATAGAACGGCATCATGGCATTTCCTGGGTACCCTCGTGGCGGCGCTCCTGGCCACAGCCGGCGCAGGCGTTGCCGCGCTGTCCCAGGGCCGTCCATCCTGGGCGTTGCGTGGATTCCTTCTGCTTCAGGTCTCCAACATGTGTTTCGCCGCCGGCCAGGTTGCTTACCGGAATCTTCTTCGAACGCTCCGCGCCGCCGGACGTTTTCCCGCATCCGCTTATGCCGACGCGCATGTGTTTGCCACCCTGTATGCCGGTGCCGCGTTGGTCACAGCCGGACCGGCGCTCGCCGCCCTGCGGACAGGTCCTTGGCCTCTCAGCCTGTCGCAACTGGCAACCCTTCTCTATCTCGGTATCGTGTCCGTCGGTCTATGCTTCTTTCTTTGGAATGTTGGCGCTCGGCAGGTGCGAATCGGAACGTTGGCCGTCTTCAACAATGTGAAGCTGCCCCTGGCGGTTCTCACCTCGGCCATTCTCTGGCGCGAACCCGTCGAGCCCGTGCAGCTCGTTCTAGGGGGCCTTCTCGTCGTTGCGGCCATCGGACTCAGCGGAGCGTTCGGCCGCCGTGCGCGCGCCGAATCCATCGATGTCCACACCTCCTGCCACACATCGATGGATCGGCCCTGAGGCGTTGCCACGGATCGCATTCCGCCACGGCCTCAGCGCACACTCAAAACCATTCCTCGCCCACGTTCTCCTCGCCCCTCGTCGTCTCGAACGGCGCGGCTCCATCCATCGCCATTCTCGCGGCACAGACTCCCGTCTGCACAGGCGATCCGGTGATGCGTCCGGCAAGGCGCGCCGTTGATCCGGCATTCCCTTCTAACGCTGGACGCGACTTCCCGGCCGCGCTTTTTTTGCTCGGATTGTTGTTAGGGTGGACACGCGGAAGGGGGGAAGGCCTCCGGTGCGCTTTGAGACAACACGGCTGGGCTCCTGCAGACCCATCCGAATCTGTGTGTCCACAAAGGAAAGCGTACGGTAAAGCAGGCCCAGCAGGGGAAGGTCTTCCCCTGCACGCTGGGCGGCCCGCCATGGCTCTCCGAAAATAGCCTCGACCTCCATGGGACGCCCTCGCTGCCGATCCAACGCCAGACTCGGCAGGTAAGGGACCATCCGCTGGGTGTTGCGCATCAGGCGCCGATCAAATCCCGACGGAATGGACGCGCCGCACGCGCGCGCTCCCCTCATGACCTCGCGCATGATGTCCCGCACCAAGGACGCGGTGACGGGACAGGCAAGAAGTTCCTGCGTGTTGGCATGCAACAGAGCCGTCAGACCGCTGAACGGAATGTTCCACATTAATTTTCGCCAGCGGGCGCTCCAGACGTCTCGAGCGAAGCGCACCGGGATACCGGCGCGCTGGAAATCTGCGCCAATCCGACGCATCCAAGCCGTTGTGCCAGCCGGCGTTCTGTCCGGCCGGTATTCAGCGAGCGTCACGTCGCCGTAATCCAAGTGTCGAATGTGTCCTGGCCCGGTTTTCACCGAGCAAACGAAGCACAATCCACTCACAAGGGGAGTCGAACCGATCCACGCGGCTATACGCGCCTCTTGATTAAGCCCATTCTGCATCAAAAGAATCGCTCCCGTATCGTTACGGCGCACCGCCGCCAGTATGTCGCCAAGAAGAACATTTTCTGTTGCCTTCAAGGCAATCATTACGCAATCGCACGCCGGGATGTCCTCAGGACGCTGGTAGGCCTGAACCCGATCCAGCCGGAAGTTGCCAGCCTTCGACTCGATTGTGAGTCCGAAACGTCGAACATGCGCAAAGTCGCGATGCAGCAAAAAGTGCACGGCATGCCCCGCGCGCTGGAGACAAGCCCCATAATACCCACCGATAGCGCCACATCCGATGACGGCATAGGATCGCATAGTCAACCTCCGAGAATACCGGAGGACGATCCCCGCCACAAGGTTAGATGGCTTGAGGCGTCGGGGAGCAGACTCGGCGGGTATAACCGGGAGGCCCATGGGCTATGGCCCGGCTCCCACCGTGTGGCGAAAGAACAATGGACAGGCAACTCCCCGCATGGTAAAACGCTCGCCGTCCACGTTCCATCGTAACGACTGCTCCGGGCAGCCATTCCAACGACCGATGAGTCAGCCACCTGGTGGCACGGAAGTCATGCCCCTTGCGACAGGGAAAGAGAGGCACACATGCAAAAACGCGCGATAGTCGAAAATGTTTTCTGGATGGGAGCCCTGGATTGGAATCGTCGCCTGTTCGATGCTCTGATTCCGCTTCCTGACGGCACGACGTACAACGCCTATCTCGTCCGGGGAAGCGACAAAACCGCCCTTCTGGACGCGACAGATCCCTCGCGGGCAGACTGGCTAATGGCCCAACTGGACGACGTGCCTCGCCTTGATTACCTGGTGGCCCATCATGCCGAACAGGATCATTCCGGAACAATCCCGCAGGTGCTCGCAAAGTATCCCGAAGCTCGTTTGATCGTGTCGCAAAAAGGAAAGGAACTCTTGGCCGCCCATCTCATGGTGCCTGAGGACCGGATGGATGTTGTCGAAGACGGCGCCACGCTTTCGCTGGGTGATCTAACGTTGGAGTTCCTCTATACCCCCTGGGTGCATTGGCCGGAAACCATGTGCACGTACCTTCGTGAAAAGGAAATTCTCTTTTCCTGCGATTTGTTTGGTTCTCACTACACGACGACCGATCTCTTTGCCCGGGAGCGCGAGGTCGTTATGGAAGCGGCCAAACGGTATTATGCCGAAATCATGATGCCGTTTCGCATGGTCATCCGGAAAAACTTGGAAAAAGTCTGCGTACGGCCGTTGAAGATAATCGCGCCGAGCCATGGCCCTCTGTACGATCAACCGGGCTTCATTCTTGACGCCTATAAGGATTGGACCTCTTCAGCCGTAAAAAATGAGGTCGTGTTGATGTATGTCTCCATGCACGGCAGCACAGAAGCGATGGCCCGGCACCTTACAGCAGCCCTGGCCGAACGTCAGGTCCGGGTGCGGCTTTTTGATCTGGCGGTAACGGACATGGGCAAGCTTGCCATGGCGCTTGTCGATGCGGCAACGCTAGCGGTCGGAATGCCGACTGTTCTCGGAGGTCCTCACCCTGCCGTCGCCTATGCCGCCACTCTAGCGAATGCCCTACGTCCCAAGCTGCGGTTTGCGGCCATTTTCGGCTCCTATGGGTGGACCAGCCAGGCCGTCGAACGACTGAAGGAATTGATGCCCAACCTCAAGCTGGAATTTTTGGAACCCGTCCTGTGCCAGGGATACCCGCGTCCTGAGCAGTTCTCCGCCTTGGACAAACTGGCTACCACGATGGCCGAGCGGCACACGCGGCTCTAAATGCCCTCCGGACGGCTACATGCGGATCATTTTTAATGGGCCGATCGGAGGTCTGCACCTGTCGCTTCTGCCTCATCACCCTGTCGCGGCGTGCCTTCCGGTTTGTCCCTCTCGCGCGCCACCCCTGTCTCTGGCAGCCGGGGATGACGGGAAGCGGAGAAGTTGTCTCTCACGAATCGGACTCCTCGATCGTGGCTTGTGCACGAAGTTCTTCCACGTATTGGCGGATGGCCTCGCCACGCGTGGCATGGCGGAGAAGTTCTCGAATCCGATCCTTAACCTCCTCGAATTCGGCTTGTCGCTCAGGTTCCTCGGCCGTCTTTCGCAGCAGGTGAAAACCCAGCTTTGTCTCCACAATATCGCTCAATTCGTTTATCCTCATCGCAAATACGGCATGATCGATGGAGGGAACCATGGTGCCGCGAACAATCCACCCAAGGCTGCCTCCTGCCCGACGCCCGCTGGGGCAATGCGAATGGGCTGCTGCCTGTTCGGCAAAATCCGCACCCTCCTCGATACGCCGGCGAATCTCCAACAGTTTCGAATAACTCACCTCCCTATCCGCCTCGCGATGGGAATCCGGTTTAATCAAAATGTGCTGGACGCGCGCCCGGGCTGGTATGCGATAGTGCGCCGCATGCGCCGCGTAATGGGCTCGAAGCTCCTCCTCCGAAGGCTCCGGGGTGCCCGCGACAATATGCGCAACCAGCTTGTCCACGCGGCATCCGATTCGAATGTTTTCCCGCAAAAGTTCAGGAGTGAGACCCTGTCGCGCCATCATCCGGCCTAGGGCCTCCGCGCCGCCCGCTTCATCCTCCATCGCGCGATAACGTGCCTCCACCTCCTCCTCTGTCACGGAAAGGTCCAATCGGTTCGCCTCCGCAATGAGGAGTTTCATTCCGATCGCTTGCTCACGGGCTTTTCGCCGCAATGTATCCATTTGCTCCTGGAGTTGCCCGGGCGTCAGATACGCGGAGAAAAAGCGCACCAGACGCCGCAACTCATAGTCAATCGCCGCTTGCGAAACAATTTCTCCGTTCACCCGAATGGTCACAGCGGAACTCCCCTCTGACGCGCCGGTCATCCGTCAGCAGAACGCCACGTCATCCACCCTAGGCTACACGATCCACACCTGCCGGACACGCGGCCCATCGAACTCACAAAAGTAGATACCCTGCCATGTTCCAAGGCGCAGACGCCCCTTATCAACCGGAACCCGTACCGAGGATCCCACCAGCGTCGCCTTAATGTGAGCGGCGGAGTTACCTTCCGTGTGGCGATAGGGCCCGTCCCACGGAACAAGCCGATCCAAAGCGGCCTGAAGATCGGCCACGACGCTGGGGTCGGCGTGTTCATTGATCGTAACGCCGGCCGTCGTGTGAGGCACGAAAACCGTGACCACGCCCTCGGACAGGCCCATGGCGCGAACAGCGCGCGCCACGGCTTCCGTAATGTTCACCCATTCTGATCGCGAACGCGTGGAAACGGAAAAAATCTCCATGGGCCGACTCCTGCGGCGGATACTCTTCTCGCCCCGCCATGTCGCAACAGTATTCTACCGTTCGGGCTTTCATCAAGCGGAAACCGCGTGCCCTCATGCCAGGATCGTCGTTCGTCCCCACGACACGCGGCCTACCGTGTTGACCAACGCCATCGGCTGCGGTAAGCTCCCTCTTCCCTATCGGATAAGGCACAATGAAGGCGTTAATCCAACGTGTGCAGAAGGCCAGCGTGAGCGCCCACGGCCACACGATCAGCCGCATCGGCCACGGTTTTGTCGTTTTTTTGGGCATCCGCGATGACGATTCCGAGCGCGAGGCCCGTCGCCTTGCCCTGAAAACGGCCAATCTTCGTGTTTTTCAAGATGAAGCCGGTAAGATGAATCTTTCCCTCCTCGATGTAGGCGGATCCGCCCTGGTGGTTTCGCAGTTTACCCTGTACGCGGATACTCGGAAAGGGAACCGCCCGAGTTTTGCCCGCGCGGCCCCACCGGATCGCGCCGAGACGCTCTATACTGTGTACGTACGGGTATTACGGCAGATTCTGGGAGATACACGCGTGATGACCGGTTCCTTCCGGGCCTCGATGCTCGTGGAGATTGTAAATGACGGGCCCGTAACCATCGACCTGGCGTGTCATCGGACGGACGGGTCGGCAGATTGCGGTCCCGTGTGATCGCGCAAGGGCCACACCGAGTCCTTATGCACAGGCCGGTCGTTGGCGGGAAAAGGAACGTGTTGGGGGAATATGGCGACGCCCGATGCATTTGATTTTTGGTATGCGGTCAACCATACGGAAATTATCCTGATGCCGTCAGGGCATCTTGAAACGTTTGGTTCCACCATCCTTCATTACCACGTTCTAAGCGAACTTATGGATTGCGTTGGGAAAGTCCGCATTCGGGAAGGGCGTCTTCTGGCCATGAAACCGGAAATTATCACTCCGGCGGCCTATTCGCAGATTCTCCTGGAAGGATTCGGGGAGCAAGCAAGCCGGTACATCCAATGGATCCGCGAACACGAAACGGACCTGCGCATCCTGCAATACGGTTATCGCCTGCGGCGGGAGTCATTTAGCGAACACATCCTGTCCGACAAAATGGAAACCGTAGTCGAACGGGTACGGAACACCGTTCGTGAGAAAGGGGATTTGTACAGTGCCGTGGTCGTGGGGGTGGACGAACCCTGGGACGTGTGCCTGATCAAACTCTTCCGGGAACTGATCGCCCGATCGGCGCCTCGCCATGTTGCAGAGATGGCCCAACGCCGCCTGTTTGACGACGACGCCGGCGTTCCGCGCGGCGTTCGAGAAGACATCGAATCGGCCTTTTCTGCGGCAGCGCGCCATCCGTCTCTTATTCCCGCACTGGGAAAAAAACTGCAGCGCCTTCAACTGTTCGAGGAATACCAGGATCGGTTTTTTTCTCTTCTGAAAAGCCGTACGGCGTAAGGGGCGCTTTTTAACGCGCGGCATGACGATCACAGAGAAAATTCTCGCACGCGCCGCCGGATTGTCGCGTGTGTCCCCCGGCGACAACGTCTGGGTCTCTATCGATATCCTCCTCACCCACGATGTCTGTGGCCCCGGAACCATCGGTGTGTTCCAACGTGAATTCGGCCGATCCGCCCGCGTGTGGGACCCTCACAAGGTTGTCATTATCCCCGATCACTATATTTTCACCGCGGACGAAAAAGCGCATCGGAATGTGGACTGTCTACGGGCTTTTGTTCGTGAGCAGGGTATCGTCCATTATTATGACCCCGGAACGCCCCAGTATCGGGGCGTGTGTCACGTCGCTCTACCGGAAGAGGGACATGTTCGGCCTGGGGAGGTCATTGTCGGCACGGATTCGCACACCTGTACCCACGGGGCCTTTGGCGCCTTCGCCACGGGCATCGGCAACACGGATGCTGGATTCGTGTTAGGAACCGGGACGTTGCTTTTGAAAGTTCCTCCAACCTACCGATTTGTTCTCACCGGCCATAAACCGCCGTATGTTTCCGCTAAGGATATTATCCTTCGCATTATAGGTGAAATCGGCGTAGACGGTGCGAATTATGCCGCCATGGAATTCACCGGTCCCGTAGTGGCCTCGCTCAATGTGGATGAACGTATGACCTTGTGCAACATGGCCGTCGAAGCCGGAGCAAAAAATGGCATTATCGAGCCAGACCGCATTACGTTGCGGTATGTTTCCGAAAGAAACTCCACGCCGCTCCACCCCATTTATGGCGATCCGGACACGCCCGTCGCTAGAGTCTGGACGGTGGACGTCTCGACGCTCGAGCCGGCGGTTGCGACCCCCCATCTTCCCTCTCATTACGCCCTAGCACGGGACTGTCGGTCGGTGCATGTGGACCGCGCCTATATCGGATCATGCACCGGAGGGAAACTGACCGATTTTGTGCTGGCCGCCTCTATTTTGAAAGGACGCCGCGTTTCCATTGACACCTTCCTCGTCCCCGCTACCGTCCGCGTCGCGGAGGGCTTGACGAAGGAAACTCTCGATGGGACACCGCTCCTAGACATTTTTCGCGCAGCCGGCTGCCAGGAGGTGGCGCCCCCCTCCTGCGCCGCCTGTTTGGGAGGACCCGACGACACCTTCGGCCGAACGCGGGGCAAAGAGGTCGTCGTGAGCACAACGAATCGCAACTTCATAGGACGCATGGGCTCGAAGGAGGCGTCGATCTATTTGGCGTCTCCGCTGACCGCGGCGGCGTCGGCCGTGACCGGACGCATCACGGATCCGCGCGAGCTCATGGAATAATCGCTCGCCGCGTCAGAAAACGCCGCGACTACGTCACACCAACAACCGAAGGATGGCGCAACATGCCCTCCCAAGAGACATCCATTTTCGGCACGCTGTACGTCGTAGGCGACAACATTGATACGGATCAAATCATCCCGGCTAAGTATCTCAATCTCGTGCCCACGATCCCGGAGGAATACCGTGCCCTGGGGTCGCATGCGCTGAGCGGTCTACCCGACACCTATCCCCCTTTTGTCCCCCCCGGGCACGAAAAGTCTCCCTACACCATCATCATTGCAGGACGCAACTTTGGGTGTGGGTCGTCGCGGGAGCACGCGCCGATCGCGCTGGCAGCCGCTGGCGTGCGCGCCGTTATCGCACAGAGCTACGCACGCCTTTTTTTCCGCAACGCCGTAGCAACCGGCGAACTCTTCCCCTTAGAAAGCGACGAACGCTTGTGCGAGACGCTCCAAACCGGTCAAAGGGTGCAGCTGGACATCGATGCCGCTCTCCTTACCGAGCTGGCCACCGGACGGCCCTTTCGTTTGAAACCGCTCGGAGCCCTGGCTCCCGTCATTCGCGCCGGTGGTCTTTTTGCGTACGCCCGGGCAACGGGCATGATTGCCTCCGCCTCAGACAAACCCCATCCCGAAAAAAAGGCGTTGGCCACCGCCTCCGACGCTCCCACAAGCATCCCGTCGCCACCTCCCGTCCAACATGGGACCCCAAAAGCCACACGGGTCATCGCCATTGCCAACCAAAAGGGAGGGGTGGGTAAAACGACCACCGTTATCAACCTGGCCGCCTGTCTGGCCAGGCTCGGACGCATCTGTCTGATCGTCGATATGGACCCTCAGGCCAACGCCACCAGCGGAGTCGGTATCTCTCCCGAACGCGGATACAGCCTCTACAACGCCCTTCTCGGAAACGCTTCGTCGGACGCTCTTGTGCGTAACACGGCGTGGGACAATCTTGACATCCTTCCCTCCGAGATCGGCTTGGCCGCCGCCGAGATCGAATTGGGGCAACAGGAGGGGTATCGCCATCGGCTTCGCGCGGCCCTGTCCCCCATCGTTCAGTCAGGCCGATACGATTTTGTTTTTGTTGATTGCCCACCGTCCCTCGGCCTTCTCGCCCTCAACGGGCTGACGGCGGCGCAAAGCGTCATTATTCCGATTCAATGCGAGTACTACGCCCTCGAGGGGTTGAGCGTGATCGTGCAGCTACTGGATCAACTGGCCGCTCATGAACCTCATGGCAGCGTCGAAATAGAAGGGATTCTCATGACCATGCATGACGGTCGCACACGCCTGGCAGACCAGGTGGTGGGAGAGGTGCGCCGTCACTTTGGCGATCGGGTGTACCGCACGGTGATTCCGCGAAATATTCGCCTCAGCGAAGCCCCCAGTCACGGGTGCCCTGTGATCCACTATGATGCACACTCGGTTGGCGCCGCCGCCTATCGGCGATTGGCGCGGGAATTCTTGGATCGATACGAGAAACGCGGTTCCCCTGCGGCGTCCCCCTTATCCCGTCTTAACGCCGTGCACAACGCCGAAGGTCCCGGGCCCATAGCATCCGCTGAACCGCGCTCACGCGATCAATCAAAAGGACACCGTTCAGATGATCCACCTCATGTTGAATAGCGCGCCCCAACAAATGTCTGGCCGTGATCCGTCGGATCCTGCCCTGAAGGTCCATGAAGGTTATTTCAATTTCGCTTGCCCGCGTGATGTCCGCTTCCATTCCGGGAAAGCTCAGGCATCCCTCTCGACTGCGTTCCTGTCCTCGTGCCTGTTCCAGGCGAGGATTAATCAGCACAAGCGGCATAGGGACCGGCCCGGGGTCCGATCTGCTTTCTCCCTCTTCCCGTTCGGCGACGCCTCCCGATGTATCCACGACGCAAATCGCTTCCGTCAGGCCCACCTGCTGCGCGGCCAACCCCACCCCGTTGGCCTCGTACATACACTCCAGCATAGCCCGCGCGATTGCGCGGATGCGGTCATTCACCTCCTCGATAGGCGACGCCTTCTCGCGCAACACCTTCTCTCCGTAAAGGTATATACGCTCAAATTTCAAAGCCGCTCTCCTCGATCCAATCTTTCAAATGCTTCTTGACCTGGCGCAGCATTTCCTTGTCGGAAATGGGGGTCACGCGGTCGCGCGCATATTGGGCTTTGATCCATTGGTCTATTTTGCGGATTCCGGGGTGGTCTTTTTTCAGCGCGACACCGCGCCCGATTTTCGTATGAATCCAGAGCAGAATACCCGAAAGCCCGCTCTTGTCTGTCACGGCTATCGAAAGAGGCCGATTCAGCAACCGATCCGTAGCAAACGCATTGTAGATTTCGGGATTTTTGATCAAGCCATCCGCATGAATACCCGCTCGTGTGACATTGAAATCCTGCCCTACTAAGGGCTGATTAGGGGGTATGGGATACTTGAGTTCACGCCGGAAATAGTCCGCCATCTCCGTAATGACAGTCGTATCCACTCCCATATCGTTGCCCCGCAGCTGAAGGTAACTCATCACAAGGCCTTCGATGGAAGGGTTCCCGGTGCGTTCACCTATGCCCAAAATGGTTCCATTAGCCGCGCTGCAGCCATACAGCCAGGCGGTCACCGCATTTGCGTTGACAAGATATAGGTCGTTGTGTCCATGCCACTCCAGCCATTCCGGCGGGACTCCGGCATAGTACGCCAATCCGTAGATGAGCCCTGGAACGGAACGCGGCAGGGCTACTCCCGGATACGGGACTCCTAACCCAATGGTGTCGCAGGCGCGTATTTTGATCACCTTTTTGGCGTCTGCGGCTAAATCCATGAGGGCACGGGCAAAGGCCACAACAAAGCCATAAAAATCGGCGCGCGTAATGTCCTCAAAATGGCACCGCGGAGTAATTCCGATATTCAGGGCATCCTGGACGATGCCCAGGTAGTAATCCATGGCCTTCTTCCGCGTCATGCCCAGCTTCAAGAAAATATGGTAGTCAGAGACGGATGTCAGGATACCGGTTTCTTTGAGCCCGAGCGACTGGGCGAGTTTCATGTCTTCCTTGTGCGCGCGGATCCATCCCGTGACTTCCGGATAATGGTATCCCAAGGATAGGACTTTTTCGATCGCCTCCCGGTCGCGACGTGTGTAGATGAAAAACTCGGATTGTCGAATCAGGCCCTTGGGTCCCCCCAACCGGTGGAGAAGCTTGAATAAATCAACAACCTGGCGCACGGTGTAAGGAGGCATGGACTGTTGGCCGTCGCGGAAGGTCGTGTCCGTGATCCAAATATGCTCCGGCATGCGCATCGGCACGAGGCGATGATTGAATCCGATTCGCGGGGCCTCGTGATACGGGAAAATATCGCGGAAAAGCTCAGGCTCCTGTGGATCAACGAAGGTGACAGAGTGCGAATCGAAATCAAACGTATTGTATCCGGGATTGAATCGTAGCATGGGAATCCCTACCCCTCCCGCCTCCGTAACGGGGGTAAACGGCGACCGCTGCCTGTCTCGGCCTCACCTCTACAACAACAACAGCGGGCCCCTCGGAGGGGCCCGCCGTCGGTACATGCCGAACCCCCGGCAACGTGCTACTCTCCCGCGAACGAAGATCGCAGTACCCTCGCCGCTGAGGTCCTTCACGTCCGTGTTCGGAATGGGAACGGGTGTTACCCCCTCGCTATGGTCACCGGGGAGAAATTCTCTCAACAGACGTGGGAGGCAGGCAATCCGATAGCGTTCTCGTGAGGCCAAGTCTCACGGCCGATTAGTACTGGTTAGCTTCGTCCGTCACCGGACTTCCACACCCAGCCTATCAAGGTCGTCGTCTACGACCGGCCTTCAGTCCCGCCGAAGCGGGAAGGGAAATCTTATCTTGGAGTTGGCTTGGCGCTTAGATGCCTTCAGCGCTTATCCGTTCCGCACATAGCTACCCAGCTGTGCTTCTGGCGAAACAACTGGAACACCAGAGGTGCGTCATCCCAGGTCCTCTCGTACTGAGGGATGCTCTCCTCAGATTTCCTGCGCCCACAGCGGATAAGGACCGAACTGTCTCACGACGTTCTGAACCCAGCTCACGTACCGCTTTAATTGGCGAACAGCCAAACCCTTGGGACCTTCTCCAGCCCCAGGATGCGATGAGCCGACATCGAGGTGCCAAACCGCGGCGTCGATATGAACTCTCGGCCGCGATCAGCCTGTTATCCCCGGCGTACCTTTTGTCCGTTGAGCGATGGCGCGACCTCATGCGACCACCGGATCACTATGTCCTGCTTTCGCATCTGCTCGACCCGTCGGTCTCGCAGTTAAGCTCCCTTCTGCCATTGCGCTCGCCGCACGATTGCTAACCGTGCTGAGGGAACCTTCGAACTCCTCCGTTACCGTTTGGGAGGAAACCGCCCCAGTCAAACTGACCCTCTAGCACTGTTCCGCGCCCGGATGCACGGGACACGGTTAGACGTCCGCCCTGGCAAGGCTGGTATTTCACGGGCGACTCCATCTCGCCCGAAAGCGAGACTTCACCGTCTCCCAGCTATGCTACGCATGACAGACCAAACGCCAATACTAGATTACAGTAAAGGTGCACAGGGTCTTTCCGTCCTGCTGCGGGAATCCGGCATTTGCACCGGAACTACAATTTCACCGAGATCCTCGTTGAGACAGCGCTCCTGTCGTTACACGATTCGTGCAGGTCGGAACTTACCCGACAAGGAATTTCGCTACCTTAGGACCGTTATAGTTACGGCCGACATTCACCAGGGCTTCAGTTCGGAGCGTCCTCCACCTTACAGCGGATTGACTCCTCACCTTGACTTTCTGGCATTGGTCACGTGTCACACTCTATACATCCTCTTTCGAGTTCGCAGAGTGCTGTGTTTTTGGTAAACAGTCGCAGGAGCCCTTTCACTGCGCCTCCCAATAGCTGACCAGACGAGAAAACGTATGGCTCACCATCGGAAGGACCCCTTCTTCCGAAGTTACGGGGCTAGATTGCCGAGTTCCTTAACGAGGTTTCTCTCGCGCGCCTAAGTATCCTCTACTATCCCACCTGTGTCGGTTTTGGTACGGTTGCCCTCCCGACTCGCTAGAAGTTTTTCTTGGCAGCATGACGTCAACCAATTCGCAGGACCTTTCGGTCCCGCGTCCCATCACGACTCAGGGTTACGCCGCAGCGGATTTTCCTACCACAGCCCCCTCATCGCTTGGACCGTCACATCCAGTCGACGGCTGGTTTAGCCTCCTGCGTCACTCCATCGCTCGGACGTCGGAAGAGCAGTACAGGAATGTTGACCTGTTACCCATCGCCTACGCCTTTCGGCCTCGGCTTAGGGGCCGACTAACCCTGGGCGGACGAACCTTCCCCAGGAAACCTTGGGATTTCGGCGGCAGGGATTCTCACCCTGCTTGTCGTTACTCATGTCCGCATCATCACTTCCGTGCGGTCTACGGTTTTATACCTCGGCCGAAACCAAGGATCCTTCCGGACCCGCTTCACTCCACACGGAACGCATCTCCTACCCCTGACCGGTCAGAAAACTGACCGACCAAGCCGCAGCGTCGGCAGCCGGTTTAAGTCCCTATCATTTTCGGCGCAGGACCACTCGACTAGTCAGCTGTTACGCACTGTTTAAATGATGGCTGCCTCTAAGCCAACATCCTAGCTGTCTTCGCAGTCCCACAACCTTTCCCACTTAACCGGCATTTGGGGGCCTTAGCTGGCGGTCTGGGCTGTTGCCCTCTCGACTGTGAAGCTTATCCCTCACAGTCTGACTCCACGGAGAAACGGGATGGTATTCGGAGTTTGAATGGCGTCAGTATCCCGGTAGGGACCATCATCCAGTCAGTGCTCTACCCCCATCCCTGCTCATTCCGCAGGCTAGCCCTCAAGCTATTTCGGAGAGAACCAGCTATCACCCGGTTTGATAAGCCTTTCACTCCTACCCACAGCTCATCGAAAACGTTTTCAACCGTCACTCGTTCGGCCCTCCACCCTCTGTTACGAGGGTTTCAGCCTGGCCATGGGTAGCTCACCGGGCTTCTGGTCTGCAGCATGCGACTATGTCGCGCTGTTCACACTCGCTTTCGCTACGGCTCCTCCCGCTACGCGGGATTAACCTCGCCGCATACCACAACTCGCGGACTCATTATGCAAAAGGCAAACGGTCATCCCGCGGATGCGGGACTCCCATAGCTTGTAGGCATACGATTGCAGGTTCTCTTTCACTCCCCGGCAGGGGTTCTTTTCACCTTTCCCTCGCGGTACTTGTTCACTATCGGTCACCAGCGAGTATAGAGCCTTAGAGGGAGGACCCCCCGGATTCAGACAGAGTTTCACGTGCTCCGTCTTACTTGGGATACCTCTGGGCTGCTTCCGGGTTTCGCCTACAGGGCTGTCACCTTCTACGGCGGACCATTCCAGGTCCTTCTGCTACCCTTCCGCACTACCCGTTGTGAGGTCCCACAACCCCGTCCCGCAAGCGGGACGGTTTGGGCTGTTCCGCTTTCGCTCGCCACTACTCACGGAATCGCAATTGCTTTCTTTTCCTTCGGGTACTGAGATGTTTCACTTCCCCGAGTATCGCCCTAGGGCCCTATGTATTCAGACCCTAGTGATCCCGTATGGCAGGATCGGGTTTCCCCATTCGGACATCCCCGGATCAAAGCGTGTCTGCCGCTCCCCGAGGCTTATCGCAGCTTACCACGTCCTTCATCGCCTGCTGGTGCCAAGGCATTCATCGTACGCCCTGCATAACTTGGCCACAAAGATTACGCCACCGTTCACCCCGTCCATCCGAACAGAGCAAACGATGCGATCTCCGCTCAGCGCGCCGCTGTGTTGCCGCAAACACGACAACACAACCGCGATGAAATTGCCTGCCCTTTTATCCCACGTCGTTGTCAAAGAACATTCCACTCATTCCGGCCACGCGAATCAACCGCGTGCGGCCCGAATGAGTGCCCTCCCCGCGCACCGGAGTGGGCGCGCCTGGAATTGAACCAGGGACCTTGTCCTTATCAGGGACACGCTCTAACCAACTGAGCTACGCGCCCGTTGAAGCCGTGCGGTATCCCTGGTCCATAGTCACACGACTATCCCCAGTCTCTAACCTCCACACGGGGTACCTCTATCGAGATATACGTCCCGGGTGGAGGCAACCGGGTTCGAACCGGTGACCCCGAGCTTGCAAAGCTCGTGCTCTGCCAACTGAGCTATGCCCCCACGCATATCCCTCTCGATGTCCCCGGTTCCCGGAACCCACGCGTCAATGGAACGCCTTTTTGCTTCGCTCCGGAAGGGGTGTGATCCATTTCTTGGATCTGGTCACGGCACCCGTTGTCGTCGCTGGGTTGGCCTTTCCCCCGGCCTTCCCCTGCCACCCCACCCCGTGGAGCAGCAGATTGACCTTTAGTCCTTAGCGGCCCTAAGGCCGCTGGACTTTTTTCTCCTTAGAAAGGAGGTGATCCAGCCGCAGGTTCCCCTACGGCTACCTTGTTACGACTTCATCCCAATCACCCCCCACACCTTCGGCCCCGCCTACGCGGGGACTTCGGGTGCAGGCGGCTCTCATGATGTGACGGGCGGTGTGTACAAGGCCCGGGAACGTATTCACGGCGCCGTAGCTGATGCGCCGTTACTAGCGAATCCAACTTCATGAAGTCGAGTTGCAGACTTCAATCTGAACTGGGGCCGGTTTTGGGGATTTGCTCCACCTCGCGGTTTTGCTTCCCATTATGCCGGCCATTGTAGCACGTGTGCAGCCCAGGGCATAAAGGCCATACTGACTTGACGTCATCCCCACCTTCCTCCTGCTTGCACAGGCAGTCTATCTAGAGTGCACCCTAATGAAACATCAGGATTAGCAACTAGACACAGGGGTTGCGTTCGTTGTGGGACTTAACCCGACACCTCACGGCACGAACTGACGACAGCCATGCAGCACCTGTGCAGGACCCTCGAAGGCTTCCCCGCTTTCACGGGGCGTGCACCTGCATGTCAAGCCCTGGTAAGGTTCTTCGCGTTGCATCGAATTGAGCCACATGCTCCTCCGCTTGTGCGGGCCCCCGTCAATTTCTTTGAGTTTTAGTCTTGCGACCGTACTCCCCAGGCGGTGAACTTAACGCGTTAGCTACGGTACGGAAGGGGTCAATTCCTCCCACACCAAGTTCACACCGTTTAGGGCTGGGACTACCAGGGTATCTAATCCTGTTTGCTCCCCCAGCTTTCGCGCCTCAGCGTCAGTTGCATCCTAGAGAGCCGCCTTCGCCACCGGTGTTCTTCTTGATATCAACGCATTTCACCGCTACACCAAGAATTCCGCTCTCCTCTTCTGCACTCGAGTATGGCAGTTTCGAACGCCGTTCCACGGTTGAGCCGTGAGATTTCACATCCGACACGCCATACCGCCTACGCGCCCTTTACGCCCAGTAAATCCGAACAACGCTCGCCGCCTCTGTATTACCGCGGCTGCTGGCACAGAGTTGGCCGTGGCTTCCTCTTCCGGTACCATCAGACCGCCAAGCTATTCACCCAGCGGCTTTTTTCCCGGATGACAGGAGTTTACAACCCGAAGGCCTTCATCCTCCACGCAGCGTCGCTTTGTCAGGCTTTCGCCCATTGCAAAAGATCCTCGACTGCAGCCTCCCGTAGGAGTCTGGGCAGTGTCTCAGTCCCAGTGTGGCTGACCATCCTCTCAGACCAGCTACCCGTAAGCCTTGGTGGGCCGTTACCTCACCAACAAGCTGATGGGACGCGGGCTCCTCTCCAAGCGGCAGGTCCCGCAAGCGGGATCCCCACCTTCAGTCAACTCCGCATATGCCGAGCCACCACATCCGGTATTAGCCCCGCTTTCACGGGGTTATCCCAGTCTTGGAGGTAGATTACCCACGCATTACTCACCCTTACGCCACTCTCCCCTCGAGTGTATTGCTACACCCGAGGTTCGCGTTCGACTTGCATGCCTAATCCACGCTGCCAGCGTTCGTTCTGAGCCAGAATCAAACTCTCCGAACAAAACTCACTGCAGGTCGGACCATTCGGGAATCGCTTCCCGAGCTCCTACTGCAATGTTTCGGGGTTATACCGTGTGCCATCCCTTGGCTCTGATTCTGAGAAGACGCGAACAGCATCCTCTACGTCACAGAGCCAACACGAATGGATCACACCGCTTCCGTCTCGAAGCATAGGGCGATTCCATTGTCAAAGAACAAGCGCGTCAACCACGAATGCCGTTCCTTCTTCCCTTTCGATGGGTGACAGAACAGCAGGCGTGGTTCCGTTGCAGTTAGTCGCGCTAACTGCCCCGCAAAGTCACCCTATGAATAGCAAAAACGCTCTCCACGTGTCAACAAGAGTTTTTTCTTTTTTGTGACCCACCTCCGTTGCCCACCCCATCACCGGTGAACGCCACGAAAGAACGCAACAACGCAGCGAGACCATGCACAACAAAAAAAACGCCCGACCGATTCGTCCGCTTCTGTTTCCGTAAACGCAGGCCCGGTCCATACGGCGGACGTTCCTCTTCCGGAAAACAAAAAGGGAATCTCGCGAAAGAGCGTGAAGAGCGTGTCGGAACGAAAATGTTACCCCGTTTTCCAACACGCGCTGCGCGCTTCCGTCCCGGACAACGGCGGATAGCAGCCGTTGAAACGGCTGGAAAGTGAAAACACGATGTGGCGAGTCTTCGCAACCACCGAAAAACGCCGCCCGCACAAGGTCCTTGCCGACCGCGTTCGGTAGGCGATGCGGAAACCTGATGAACAACATGCAGCGTGGAGGCGCATTAACGATTCCCTCGAGACGGTTCCTGTTGATCGCGCGTTTTTAATCGCGATGGCGGCATACAGCAATTCCGCTGAATGAAGCGCGGTGCGACTCTTGCCTTTTGCCCCCACCGTGACCTCAGGCTACCCCAAAGAAATGCGGGAATTTCCTCACCTGCTCGCGCACCTCGCGGTCGTAGCGTATGACGACGACGTCGTAGCCGCGCGCCCGCAGTTCGGCACGCAGGGTTTCGTCCTGGCGGCGTTGCTCGGGCTGGTCATGGACGCTTCCGTCGCAAAAGACACAGACGTTGGGCTCGTAAAAAAAGTCGGGGATGCAGGGCGGCGCCGAGATCGGCTTCTGGGCTTCGTCGGGGAGCCGATAGCCACCTTCGGCCAGTACCT
>FWPU01001333.1_pt1 | contig 74436 bp, 74 predicted proteins | sample 2228361 | NCBI WGS metagenome assembly FWPU01 (sample SAMEA103939777, study PRJEB20133) | metagenome | reverse complement strand
GGATTTGTGGCTACGTTTCTCAGTGTGCTGTTTGCGCTAAACCTGCTGCTCGGCACCTTCAATCTGATTCCCGTCCCGCCGCTCGACGGCAACAGCGGCATCACCCTGCTGATGCCCAAGCGGGCGGCGCTGCGGTTTCTCGACTTCACGCAGAACTCCGGCTTCGCGCTGATCGGTCTGATCGTAGCCTGGCAGCTTTTCGGCAAAATCTTCTGGCCCGTGTTTCTGTTCGCGCTGGCCTTGCTGTATCCCGGCGTGAGCTACGGCCCGGGTTAGGCGGCTTTTCTCCCGGCTGGTTCAAAGCAGTACAATTGTTTTGAATTGCCCCGTACGTAAAACAGCTCTCGCCTGTCTGGCACCGCATAAGTCGTTTGCGGCCAAGCAGAATCGGTCGTCTAGCTTTGGTATTTCATCTGCATTCTCAGACCGCGGAGGCAATCTTCAATGTCGGAGACACGCTCAGCGGCGGCCAGATATCCTGTGGAGGTCTCCGGCTGGGATTCGCAGGGTGCATTCTTCGTCGAGAAGACCACGCTGGAGTGGAATGAAGAAACGGGCAAGCGGCTCTTTCTGCGCAGCCAAATTCCCAACGGCGCTGTCGTGTTCGTGCGCTTACTAGACCCGGCCGGCCGCCAGGTGATTCCCGTCGCTTATCAGATTGCCGGAGTTTGCCGTGCCGACGGCCGCGGCTCCTACGAACTTGCGGTCGAACAGGTGCGGCCCGACGGCGAGCGATGAACACCCGCGAGCTCGCCGAGTCCCCGCTGCATCCCTGAGAGAGACTGAGCGCATGCCCGAAGTTGAATCCAGATCGCAGGCCGCCGGTGAACAGCGATTCACCTGGGAGGCCGCTTCCTGGGTAACGGGGGTATCCCTCGAACAGTTGCGGCGCGTGTATCAAGCACTCTTGCCCGGAACAACTCTCCCGAAAGCGCTCACCATGGAGGAGATTCACTGGCTGGCAGGTGCTGTGCAATCTGACTTCGTCTACCCCGCCTAAGTTAGAGCTTCGAACAACGGGCTACGAATTGGGTTCAAATCTGGCACCGCTGTACCAGACTGGAATTCGATCCCGCACATCTTTTGTGCGCGGCAATCGCAGACACTATGTCCACCCCAGCACGGAGTCCCCATTCGGCCATGCTAACTGCTTGGCCGGAGCGACAATGTAAGGGCAACGGGTCGCCAAGTCACGCCTGCGAGGGGTGACGTGGTGAAGTGAACTGCGGCTGCGCCATTGGTACCCGCCGTGCTCTGCGGAACAGCAAATGGGCACAGCCAAGATTGCTGAACGCATCACCCCAGCCGTTCGGGGGAATGTACCCGTCTGCGTCGTGGACGATGACGCCGACATGCTGGAGGTCCTGCTGGCTCATCTGGAGGGAATGGGCTTCCCCGCCTTCGGCACCACCCACCCCAGCGAAGCGCTGGAATACATTCGTGCGGGGCGCTGCCGCGTGGTGATTGCGGACATCAAAATGCCGGCTATGGACGGGCTGGAATTCCTGGGAAAAGTCCTCGAGCACGACCCCGGCGTTTACGTGATCCTGATTACCGGCTACTACTCGGTGGATGCTGCAATTGACGCCATCCGCCGCGGCGCCTACGACTACCTGTGCAAGCCGGTGGACCGCGCACGGCTCGAACGGAGTCTGAGCGAGCTGGCCGAGCTGTTCAGCCAGCGCCGGCAGATCCGCGAGCTCGAGGAAAAGCTCCTGTCCAAGTGGGAATTCCACGGCATCATCGGAAAAGGCCCGGCGATGCTGGAAGTGTTCGACATGATCCAGAAAGTGGCGCGGCACTTTTCCAACGTGCTCATCGTCGGGCCGACCGGGTCAGGAAAAGAACTGGTGGCCAAGGCGCTGCACGAGCTGAGCCCGGTGGGGCAGAACCGCTTCGTGGTCTGCAACTGCTCGGCGCTGGTGGACACACTGCTCGAAAGCCAGTTGTTCGGCTACGTGCGCGGGGCCTTCACCGGCGCCACGGACACGCGCCCGGGGCTGTTCGAATACGCCCATGGCGGCACCGTGTTTCTGGATGAAATCGGTGAGATGTCTGTTTCAACGCAGGCCAAGCTGCTCCGCGTGCTGCAAAATCGTGAGATCCAGCGCGTGGGCTCCCCGGAAGTAAAAAAAGTTGATGTGCGCCTGATTGCCGCTACCAACCGCGACCTGCGCGCCGAAGTCCTGGCCGGGCGCTTCCGCGAAGACTTATTTTACCGGCTCAGCGCCATCCAGATTCGTGTGCCCGGGCTGAGTGAACGGCTCGACGACATCCCCCTGCTGGTCCAGCACCTTTTGAAAAAATGCAATCAGGCCTACGGGAAGCGCATTCAGGGTTTGACGCGCCGCGCACAGACGCTGCTGCTGCAGCATTCCTGGCCGGGCAACGTGCGCGAACTCGAAAACGTCATCTCCAGCGCCTCGATTACCGCCACTAGTGATTTCATTGACGTGCACGACCTGCCCGAACACCTGCAGCGCCCGCGCCAGCGCGCTTCCAGCGTGGAAGATAACTGGCGGCCGCTGCCCCTTGACGAGGTCCGCCGCATCCACATCCAGCGCGTGCTGGAGATGTGCGGCGGCAACCGCGTGCGCGCATCGGAAATTCTCGGCATCGGCCGCACCAGTCTGTACCGCTTCCTGAAACGCGAGGCCCGGCGCAAGGGTCAGTCCGCCGCCTGAACTGCCTTCGCAGCCCAGGGCGCCCTTCCACGAATCCTGTCCGTGCGGTACAAACGGTGTGTGCCACGAGCGTGCACTGTGCCAGAACGGGGCGGGTGTTCGGGTGGGCCATGCACTTAAGTGGCGTCGCTCCAGCCGCGACTTCCGTGCAAGTTGGCAACACGCTTGCGAGAGCCATTCCACCCGGTCGCGAGGAATCCTATGGCCACAACGCCGTCGTACTGGAAACAGTTGAGCAGCCTGGTCGGTGAAGACCGCCGCAAGGCAAAGCGTATCCTGCTGACTTACCCCATCGAAGTGTACGGGTTCGGCCCTAGCGGGCAATTTTTCACTGAACGGACCACCACGTTAAACGTCAGCGCCGATGGGTGCCGATTTCGGCTGAAGGCGGAGGTGGAACCCGGAGCAGTTGTGGCCATCCGCCTGGCCGGCAAGAACAGTCTGCCACTGCAGAATGACGCCCTGCTTTACCAGGTGATCTGGATCGAGCCGGTGGAACAGGGACGGGAAATCGGCGCGTACAGGTTGCAGCCCGGGAACTTGTGGCAGGTGCATTTCCCGGATTCGCAACCATAAGTTGCTGGTCTGTTCCTGCTCGTCCGCCGGAGAGCTCGCGCACCAGAAGTGTCCCCCCAATCCCCCTTTTCGCCTTGACTTCTCTCCCCTGTGTCGCTAGCATGCGCCCCCACATAAAGTTCTCTGAACAAATTGTGCCGGAATAGCCCTGCTTTCGGGGAGTTGCCGTGAAGTCTGCCACGTTCGAAAAGCTTTCCCGGGCCCTGCAAGGGCGGCTTCTCCGCCCGCAAGATGTCGAGTACGACAGCGCTCGGCGAGTCTTTAACGCCATGATTGACGCGCGTCCGCTGGCTATCGCGCAGTGTGCGGCAACAGCCGACGCGGTGGCCTGCGTGCGGTTCGCCCGCGAGCACAACCTGCCGGTCACCGTCCGCGGCGGCGGGCATGCCGTGGCCGGCTACTCGGTGCGCGACGGCGCGCTGCTGATTGATCTCTCACAGATGAAAGCCATCGAAGTGGACCCCGCGCGGCGAACCGTCCGCGCGCAGGCCGGCCTGCGCCTGGGCGAATTCGACCAGGCCACGCAGGCCCACGGCCTGGCCACCACAATGGGCACCTTCTCGACCACCGGCATCGCCGGGCTGACGCTGGGCGGCGGGCTGGGCTGGCTAGGCGGCAAGCATGGCCTGACGTGCGACAACCTGCTGGCTGCTGAAGTCGTCACTGCCGACAGCCGCGTGCTCACCGCCAGCGAGAAAGAAAACGCCGACCTGTTCTGGGCGCTGCGGGGCGGCGGGGGCAACTTCGGCGTCGTAACCTCTTTCCTCTACCGCCTGCACCGGCTCGATGCGTTCCTGGCCGGGCCGGCGTTCTTCGATCTTTCCCAGGCCCGCGAGGTGCTGCGCTTCTACCGCGAGTTCACGGAGGAGAATCCCGACGAGCTGCGTGTGGATACCGGCTTCGTGCCCGCGCCGGATGGCCGGTATTCGGCGGGCATCGCCGTGGCCTATTGCGAGAAGCCAGACAAGGGGCAGCGGCTGGCCGAGCCGGTACGCAAGTTCGCAACGCCAAGAATCGAAGCCATCGGGCCCATCTCCTACTGCGACTGGCAGAAAGCCTTCGACCCGCTACTGCCGCCGGGGAAAATGAACTACTGGAAGTCGGAGTTCCTGGTCGCGCTGACCGAAGCGGCCGTGGAGACGCTGCTAGGATTTGCGGAGTCGCGCCCCTCGGATTCCTGCTATCTGTATGTCGAGCAGATGCACGGCGCCGCCAGCCGCGTGCCGGTCAGCGCGACGGCCTTCGCTCACCGCCGCAAGCAGTACGCGCTGCTGATTATCGCTACCTGGGACGGCGCGAGGGAGAACCCGCGCTGCGTTAACTGGGTGCGCGAGTGCTGGAAGGCCGTGCGGCCTTTCGCCGCCGGCGGCGTCTATGCCAACTACCTGGATACCGACGAGAGCGGCGACCGCTTCCGGGCAGCCTTCGGGCCCAACTACGAGCGCCTGGTGGAACTGAAGACGAAGTACGACCCGACGAACTTCTTCCGCTTCAACCAGAACATCCGCCCAGCCACGGGGAGCGAAGCAGCCCGCGCAGATTAACAGCGTCTGCGCGGACACTGCCGCCGAATCATGAGCTGTCGGGACGCTCCGCCGCGGCTGAGTTCCTAAGCGCCCTAGCGATTATCCGAGGTGTAAGGCGTGGCCCGTTCTGTTGAAAGCGGAAGCCTGACAGTTTCGTCGAGCCGCACCAGCATCCCGGTCTGCGCAGGCAGTTCGACCTCCCTGCCCTTCTTGACCATGATGTAGGCCGTGCCGCCCACGAGCCCGAGCGTCATCCCGCGCACGACCCTGGAAAAAATCGCGCCCACGCCGGTGCCGCCGGCGGTGGCCAGAGCGACCTTGGTGACGTCGCCCTTGATGTCGTGCTTCGACTCCACCATGATCCCTTCCTCGATTTCGAGGTCGCTGCGCTTCTTATTGGCCTTGCGCTCTTCCTCGTCGTAGATGGCCAGCAGGCTCATCTGCGCGGGGACCTCCCGCCCGTCCAGTTCAATCGAGCGGAAATACAAGTTCATGGCCGCCTGGCCGCGGAACATGGCGAACCGCTTCGGGCGGATGATGTTGCCGACCTGGCCATGCACACGCGCCCCGGCTGGCAGCAGCAACTGCCCACCTAGATAAACCGGGTCGGCCACCACCGCGATGAACGGGTCGCCCTCCCGTGCAACGCTGGTGCTCAGGCCGTTCAGCAGCACCAGCCGGATCTGCATGCCTTGCAGCAGTTGATTGTTCGATTGGGCCGGGATCGGCGGAGCCGCGGAAACCAGCAGGCACACCGCGGCGCCCAGTGCAAGAAACCTTCTCATCTTTTCCTCCCTCTGCGCCCGCCGGGGAGGGCGGGCAACCATCCCGCAGAGCGAGATGGGGTGATCCGCTGGCGCCGCGGATTGTGTTTGCAGCGGCGGCGACCGCTGCGCGCGAAAGTGCGGAGGAATGCACCCCGCACCGGTAAGATACTGCACTGCCCGCAAACGATGTAGGGAAATTCAGCGCCGGTTTGCGAATCCGACAAGGGCGGCGGCGCAGACTTGCGGCGGGCGCCGTTTGGTCCGAGGTTCCCGCGCGCGGCGGCGGTGTGTTAGACTGCGTTGGCAGTCGCGACGCCTTGGATCCGGCGCCCACGACTGCCGACGCGTGGAACTTCGGGCTTCGTGCGACGAAGTCCCGCAAACCCCGCCAGGCCCGGAAGGGAGCAACGGTAGCGGGATCGCTTCGGGCGCCGCGGAGAACCCGAAGTTCCTCCCGTCGCGAAGCCACTCGGAAACGCGCGATGAGCTACCAGGTACTGGCACGGAAGTGGCGCCCGCAGAATTTCCGCGAAGTTGTGGGCCAGTCGCACGTCACCGAAACGCTGGCCAATGCCATCAGAAAAAACCGGGTTGCTCACGCCTACATTTTTTCCGGCGTCCGCGGCGTCGGCAAGACGACCACGGCGCGCATCCTGGCCAAGGCGCTGAACTGCGCGCAGGGGCCTACGCCGGAACCGTGCAATCAGTGCGACGCCTGCTGCGAAATCACCTCCGGTAGTTCGCTCGACGTCATCGAAATTGACGCTGCCTCGAACCGGGGTATTGACCAGATTCGCGAGCTGCGCGAGATGGTACGCTACGCCCCGGCCGGCGGGCGCTCAAAAATCGTCATCCTCGACGAAGCGCATCAGTTAACCGACGAAGCCTCGAACGCCCTGCTGAAAACGCTCGAAGAGCCGCCGCCGGGCGTTGTTTTCGTGATGGCTACGACGCGGCCCGAAGACCTGGCGGAAACCATACGCTCCCGCTCGCAGCACTTTCATTTTCGCTCGCTTTCCTATCAGGAGATTGACGCCGAACTCGCTCGCATCGCCAAGGAAGAAAAACTGACAATCGAGCCGGGTGCCCGGGCGGTGATGGCTCGCGCCGCGCAAGGTAGCCTGCGTGACGCGCTTTCGCTGCTTGAACAGGCCGTGGCCTATTGCGGCAAGGAAATCACCGACCGGCAGGTGCGCGAGCTGCTCGGCGTGGTGAGTGAAGAAGTTCTTGGCGAGCTCGTGGAGGCGATTGCCGCTCGGTCCGCCGAACGCGCGCTCGCGCTGGTGCACCGCTTGATCAGCGAAGGCCAGAATCTGCAACACTTCTGCCGCGAAGCCATCCGCCACATCCGCAACCTGCTGGTCGCGCGTGTGGCCGGGGCGAACTCGGACCTGATTGCCGCGCCTGGCGAAGAACGCTCTGCGCTGGCGGCAGCAGCGGGAAAATTCTCAGAAGAGGACCTGACGCGGTTCTTCCAGATTCTGCTCGCCACCGACGACGACCTGCGGCGCAGGCCCGACCAGCGGCTGCATCTGGAAATGGGCCTGCTGCGGATGGTGAATGCCGCGCGCCTGGCTCCACTCGAAGAGCTGCTGGCCGGTTTGAGCGGCGACGTGCGGCCCGCAGGTGCACAGCGCGCTGCGGGAGCAACCAGTGAAGCGGTACGAGCTACCGGCCCGGCAGCACGGGCTGTAGCGGCGCCGGGATTCTACTCCGCCGGACCGGCGGTCGGCGCTACACCGGCGCCTGCAACGGCAACTCCGCCGGAGCAGCGTGCGCCGCGCGGCGTGATCGAGCGCGACCCGGCGACTCCTATTCCCGCGCCGCCTCCGAGCATCGTTGCGCGCGCCGCGGGAGAGATCTCAGGTCTGGAAGCCGCGCAGGTAGCAGCGATCAAGGCTGCGATTCAGCAACAGCAGAGATTTTTGGCTTCGCTGGTGGAACACGTTTCACGGTGGGAACTCGACGGCAGCGAAATGCGTCTGTATTTTCCGGCGGAGAGCCGCGCGCTGGCGGAGATGCTGCAAGCGCGCGACCCGCTGGAACGATTGCGCACGATTACCAGCAGCGTCGTGGGCCAGCCGCTGCGGGTCTGTGTTAGACTGGATTCGGCGTCAGCGGCGCCGCAGCACCGGGGGGCGGGCGCCGAAGCCGGCCCTTCGGCGGCAGAGCTTCGCGCGCGTTTCGAGCAGGATCCGGTCGTGCAGGCCATGCTGGAGCGGTTTGGCGGGCGGATCGCAGAGGTCCGGGGCGGCCCCGGCGCGCCGCGGCGGGGCAATGAAGAGGAGTAGGTTATGGAAGTGAAAGCATTGCAGCAGCTCCTCACCAGCTTCCGGCAGATTCAGGAAAACATGCAGCGGCAGATCGAGTCGCTGCAAGTGGAAGCCTCCGCCGGCGGCGGCATGGTCACCGTGCGCATGAACGGCCAGAAGCAGGTGCTCGAAGTGCGGATCGAGCCGGAAATCTTTGCCGAAAAAGACGCCGAAATGCTTCAGGACCTGGTGCGTGCCGCGGTGAACGAAGCCAGCCGGCGCGTGGACGAAGAGCTGGCCAATCAGATGCGCACGCTGGCCGGCGGCATGCCCGGAATCGGCGGGATGCGCATCCCCGGACTTTTCTGACCCGCGTGCGCACCTGCGAGTTGAACATTCGAATTTCATTCCCGCGTTTCCCGTACAGCAGCCATGCCTGACTTTGCCGCCCCCATCGCGCGCCTGATTGACGAGCTGAAGCGCCTGCCCGGCATTGGGCAGAAAACTGCGCAGCGGCTCGCTTTCCATATCCTCCGCAGCGACCGTGAACAGGCGTTGGCGCTCGCCGATGCCATCCGCAACGCGAAGGAAAACATCCGGCAGTGCTCGGTGTGCTGTAACATCACCGACACCGACCCGTGCCTGTACTGCTCCAGCCCCGCGCGGAGCCACAAGCAGATCTGTGTGGTTGAAGAAGCGCACAACATCCTGCCGATTGAAAAGACCCGGCAGTACAGCGGCCTGTACCATATCCTCGGCGGGGCGCTTTCGCCGCTGCAGGGCATCGGCCCCGATCAGCTTTCCATCAAGCAACTGATCGAGCGGCTGAAACTCGGCGAAGTGGAAGAGATCATCATCGCCACGAATCCGACGGCCGAAGGCGAAGCGACCGCTGTATACATCTCAAAGCTGATCAAGCCGCTGGGCATCCGCGTGACGCGCATCGGCGTGGGTATCCCGGTCGGCTCCGATCTGGAATATGCCGACGAGGTCACCATGCTGAAAGCCATGGAGGGCCGCCGGGAGCTGTAGGCGTGTCCTGCAAGCACGGGGCTCCAATACCAGGCTGCTGACCGGAGTGAAGGCTCTGGGCGAGACCAAAATCGCCGAACGCGACGCCCCGTCTAGCCCAAGTCGACCGCGAGCAGCGCTCTTAGACCTGACGCGCTGCGCGGCGCTGTTCACCTCCAAATGCCGCTTGCAATGCCCGCTGTGCCAAGGTATAGAAAAAGTGGAAAATTGCTGAAAATCCACAAAGCTGCACAGCCTCGGCTCGATTTTGTCCCCCGTCGAGTGCTATGATTCGCAGCTTGAGGGGGGACACGCGTGGTTGAGCACGCCGCTTCTATCGAGCCCAGCCAGCAGAAGCGCCGCAGCACCCGCATCATCCAGGCCGTGCCCATCACGGTCATCGGCACCGATGCCTTGGGGCAGCCGTTCAAGGAACGCACCTCCACCCTGGTCATCAACAGCCACGGCTGCCGCTACCAGTCGAAACATTACGTCCTGAAGAACCGCTGGGTGACGTTTGAAATCCCCAGTCCACATCAGGGTGAAGAGCCCCGGCGCGTCCGCGGCCGGGTGATTTTCATCCAGCGGCCGCGAACCGTGCGCGAGCTTTTCCAGATCGGCGCAGAGCTGGAAGTGCCGGGCAACGTCTGGGGCATTGCCTTCCCGCCGCTTGATTGGTTCCAATACGAAGAATCCGAAGCGCCGGCGGCCGAAATTCCCGCGCCCAGCGCCGAGCCGGAACTGCTGCCGCAGCCCGCAGAAGACAAAGTGCGAACTATTGGCACGGTGGAGTCCGAGGAAGTCAGTGCGGCGATGTCGCGCCAGATGGCACGGCTGATGGCGGAAGCGCGCACGGAAATCGCCCACGCCGTCCGCGAAGCCGCGGCCAGCGCTGTTCCTACGGAAGCACACCGTGTGATGGCCCACCTGACTGACCAATTGCAGGCGGCGGCCGGACGTGCCGTGGACGACGTCATCTCCCCGAGGCTCGTTCAGGGCACGGAGCGGGCGCTGGAGCGCATCGAACAGGCCGGCGAAGCATGCGCCGAAGAGCTTGACCGGCGGCTCCGGAAGCAATTCGAGGAGGACATTCAGCGGGCCGCCGAGCAGGCGGAGGCTCAGCTTGGCGAGCTAGCCCGGCAGGTTCGCAGCGAATTTTTCCAGCAGGTCGAAGCCGAGCGCCAGCGCGCGCTCGCGGAGGTCAACGATGCAGCCGGGCGCGTCGAAACGCTGCGGTCATCTGCTGAGCAGGCCGCCATCGAAGTCCAGCAGCGGATCGAGAAAACGCGCGCTGAGGTCGAAGCGGGATTCGAACGCACCCGCTCGGGGTGGCGCGAGCGCCTCGATGCTGTCACCGGCGAAGCGCTGCAGCAGCTAACCGAACTCGAGCAGGCCACGCGGAAACTCCAGCAGGAAATCTTTCGCAGCACCAGTGAGGCGGCTGCGAACTGGCGCGGCGAGCTGGAGGCAGAACTCGAGGCCGCTGGCACACGCTGGAACGAACGCGTGGAATCTTCCATCTCCGCTGCCGCCGAGCGCATGGCGGCGCGTTTGGGAGAGGTAGTGGAGCTGCGCACCGCGCAGGCGGATCGCGATTTGGCTGCCCGGGTCGCCGCAGCGCGCGCCTCCCTCGAGGCCGCGACCGAACAAGCCGCGGAAAAGGCCGGGGCGGCGCGGGCAGCGCTGGACGCCGCGCTCTCCGGCGCGCAGTCATGGCTGGCGCAAATCGAGGCCCGCGCCAGCGAACTGGAGCGCCGTGCCAGCGAAGTTGCCGCGCAGGGCGACCGCTTGGTTGCAGAACTGGACCGGCGCTTCGAAGCCATCCTCGAAGCGCAACGACTACGGCTCGACGAGCACGCCGAATCGCTGATTGCCGCCGCGATTGAGCGCATGCAGCCGGCCTTCGACGCCGCCGGCCAGCATTCGGTAGCGCAGTTTGTCGGCGAAGTTGAGCGTCAGATTGCTCCTCACGTGGAGGACGTCACCCAAGCGGTCGCGCGCCTGACCGCTGCGCAGCAGACGGCCGAAGAATTATGGCAGGACCAGCAGCGGCGGCTGGCCGAAGCGGCTGAACTGACCGCCGAGGGCGCGTTGGCCCGGATGCGCACGTGCGTTGAGAAGATTCACACCGAGGCCGAAGAAAAACTCCGTGCTGCGATGGCCGCAGCGCTCAGCGAGCTGGATACGAAGATCGACGAGGTCTCGCACCAGGCCTTCGAGTCGCTGTTCAAGACGTCCGAGTGGTACCAGCGCAAGGCGCAGACCGGCATGCAGGCGGCCGTGGAAAAAGGCATCGAACAGGCGACCGCGGCGCTGCGCGATAAAGCTGCCGAAGTTTCCCGCATGTTTGCCGCGGAGATGGACCGCTACAGCCGCAACTACGCCGAGCACACCCGCGAGCAGACTGAGGATGCCGTGAACGAAATCATCGAAAAGACGCGCGCCGAAATCGCCGCGCTGGCTGACCAAGGCAGCGTCGAGTTTTCCGAGCGCGTGCAACGCACCGCCGAAGAGCACGCGCGGCGCCTCGGAGAAGCTTCCAGCGCGGCGCTGGACCACGCGGCCCAAGAGCTGGCCGTTCGTTCCACTCAAACCCGCACGGAGATTGAATCCCGCGCTGCCGAAGCCTCTGCGGAATGGGAACAGCGCCTCGCGCTCGGCATCGAACAGGCCGTGGCCGAAGCGCGCCGGCGCATCGAATCCGGGCTGTCGCCCGCCTTTGAACAACTCCGCGCCGAGCGCCGGGCACAAGAACACGCGCTGGAGCAAGCACTGGAACAAGCCTCCGCAGCCACGCTAGAAGATTTCCGTCAGCGGCTGGAAAACGTATCGAATTCTTGGATGCTGGCCTCGGCCACCACGCTCACACAGCGCTCACAGGCCGCGCTCGACGAGATGGCCAAGCGCGCCGAAAAGCGCCTGCGCGAAGTCACCACCGCCGCTGTCGCCGAGTTAGCCGATTCCCTGCGCCAGCGCCTGCTGGGACTTCCCGACGACCTGACGGCTGCCGCTGGCAGCTCCGAGTAGACCCTGCCCGCTTCGCACGTCACTCCCTCCCCTGTCCGCTCGCGAAATGCCGTGGCATAGACCCGCGGACACCTGGTGGCACGTTTGGGCAGACAGCGCCTGCCCGGTATAATCGGTTCATGGCCAATCGCGCGTATTTGAGCGTGTGGTGCCGGGACTGGTCTGCCGGCAATCAACTTGAGCTGCTGGTGAAGTTCCTGGCCACTGTGCCGCACTCGATCGAACGGTCTGGGTTTACGCGGCTGGTTGTGCGGGCGGTGGACCCGGCGGAAGCCCCGCTGGCCGATCTGGATTTGCGAACGGTTCCGGCCGATGCCGTCCGCATCGGCGAGCTGGCCGCTGAGCAGATGCACGTGGATTCGGCGTTTGAAATCGAAGCCGATTGGGACCTTTGGGTTTTGCAGGCCGGACAGTGGCTGCTGCGGCCACAGAAGCTGGAAATCTTCAGTTACGGGGAATCCTACGACGGCGGCGCGTTTTGCGAGCTGGGCCACTTTCACGTTGACCTAGGATTCGAGCACTTGTTCACCGGCCACGCCGGGCTGCTGGGGATGAGCCCGCGCCCGCTAGCCGAGCCCGCGCACCCAGCCGAAGCCGAGTTCATCCGCACGATGGCGCGGCCCGGCAATCTGCGCGAGTATCACGAAAGGACGCGCGAAAACATCCGCCACGTTTATCGCTGGATGATGGGCATCGAACGGGCGCTTCCCGTCGAACGCAGCCGGTTGTGGTCAGAGGGAGAAGAAAACCTTGAAGCGCGGCTGGAAGAAATTCTGGCCGTTCGCTAGCGCCCTTGCGGTGTGTGCCGCGCTGGCCGCGGCGGCACAGTCGCCGCCCAGGCGCGCGAATGAGCTGACGCTCGCCGGCCTGCGGCCCGGAAAAAGCACGCTCGCTGAAGCGAAAAATCACTTGTCGGGGCTGGCGGATTTGATTCACGAGGAGTGCGCCGGGCACTGGTTCAGGGTCTGCACGGGCGCTTCCCTGAAATTCGAAACGGATGAAGATGAAGTTATCCAGACGATTACGCTTAGCGCCTTGGACGCTGCGAAGGTGGAATGCCCGGAAAACAGGGCCGCGAAAAGATGGCGAACCGGCCGCGGGCTGAAACTCGGGGACGCGCGCTCCCGAGTCATCGAATTGTATGGCATGCCTACTTCGTCCGGCCCTTCTGTTCAGGGGGGGCGTGAGTTAGAATTTCTTTTTTATGCGTTCGACTGGGCGGGTTCCGACGTGCCCCAGGTGATGGAAGTCATCTGCGACCCTGACGCGCGAGGTCGCGTGGTTCAGATCACGCTGGCATTCCCGTCGCTGTAAACAGAGGAGAGCAATGCGAGGGATTTTCTACGCCGGCCTTGCGTGTGTCTCGTGTGTGCTGGCTTTGACCTTCGTGGCCTGCAGCACTGCGCCGGAATCCGAACGGCCCGCGAAACCGGCCGAACCTGAAAAGCCGGTTCCGCCGCCGGAGATCCAGGCGGCTGCGGAAGAAGTACTGGGTTCCGAAGCGGAAGTGCTCGTGTGGGGCGACCTGGCCCGCACCGGCAAGCGGCAGGCGCTGGCCATCAATCGCGTGAAAAAGCCACCGGAGGGCGCGGTGCCCGGCACGCTGATCACCCGCGCCGCGGTTCTCGAATTTGCAGGCGGGAACTGGCGCGAGATTTTTCGTTGCGACCAGCACCTGCGCAATGAGAAAGGCTATCTGGGCGGCACGCCGGTTGCGCCGGTCAGCGGCTGGCGGCTGCAGTACGAGCAGAGCGATGAGAAAGGACTGGCCATGTATTTCACGCCGCTCAATGCCCCGCCAGGCGGCTATCTGCAGACCATCGGCGTGCGATGGAATCCGAAAGCGGGCCGCTATCAGGCGCTCGACCGCAATTTTGAAAATTTTCAGGGCGAGAACCCCACACTCGAAGAGGTTCGCTGACCATACCCGACGATGAGCACTGCGGCACAGACCATCCCGGCAGAATCTGCACCAGAGCGCAAGCAAAGAGTTTCCTCGCTACGGCACTTGCGCGCGCTCGTCCCTTACCTTGGCCGCTACAAGGGGCAAGTGGCGCTCGGCTTTTTCTTTCTGCTGATCCACAACGTAGTAGGCGCCCTGTGGCCGCTGGCGGTCGGAACGATAGTGGACTCGATCTCGGGCGAGCGTGCGCTGCTCGAAAAGCTTACTTTTCTGCCGGCTGGAGCCTACAGCCTGCTCCTCGAGTTCTACCGCCCGCTGAGCCGCGAAACGATTGTCTTCTACGGCACCGCCCTGCTGGTGCTTATCTTCATCAAAGGATTCTTTTCGTACTGGACACGCTGGATCCTGATCGGCGTCTCGCGCGACATCGAATATGACATGCGCAACGACGTGCTGGACCGGCTGCTGCGGCTCGAACCGGCCTTCTACATCCGCAACCGCACCGGCGAGCTGATGTCGCGCGCGACGAACGATCTAAATGCTGTGCGCATGGTGCTCGGCCCGGGCATCATGTACAGCGGCAACACCCTGGTCGTGCTGGTGGCGGCAGTGGCTTTGATGCTTGCGCTTTCGCCGCTGCTCACGCTGCTGGTGCTGCTGCCGGTTCCGCTTGTGGCCTTTTCGGTGCGCTACTTCGGCCAGCTGATCCACCAGCGCTTCGAAAAGGTGCAGGCGCTGCTGGCCGGGATCTCCGCGCGCGTGCAGGAAAACCTGGCCGGCGTGCGCGTACTGCGCGCCTACAACCAGGAAGAGCCGGAAATACGCGCGTTCGAGGCACAGAACCGCGACTTCATCGCGCGCAACCTGGAGCTGATCCGCACCTGGAGCGTCTTCTATCCGGCACTCGAGGCCCTGATCGGCATCACCTTCCTGATTGTCCTGTGGCAGGGAGGCCGGCTGGTGCTGACCGGAGCGATTTCGCTGGGCGCGCTGATTGCCTTCTACACCTACATGGGCCAGCTCGTCTGGCCGATGATTGCGCTGGGCTGGGTGACAAACATCTTCCAGCGCGGCGCGGCTTCCATGGGCCGGCTGAACCACATCCTGGAGGCGCGGCCGGCGATTGACGATTCCGCCGCGCAGCCCGCTCCGGCGGAGGGGATCCGCGGCGAAATCGAATTCCGCAACCTGTCGTTCCGCTACCCCGGCAGCGAAGACGCTCCGCCGGTGCTGCGCGACATCAACCTGCGCATCCCGGCCGGCTCGACCCTCGCGCTGGTCGGGCCGACCGGCAGCGGCAAGACCACGCTGGCCTCGCTCGTGGCGCGGCTCTGGGAAGCACCTGCCGGCAGTATCCTTCTTGACGGCCGCCCGCTGTACCAATGGCCGCTCGACGAGCTGCGCCGCGCCATCGGCTTTGTACCACAGGATGCGTTTTTGTTCGGTGACACAGTGCGCGAGAATATCGCCTTCGGCGTGAAAGATCCGTTACCCGGTGCCGTGGAACAGGCGGCGGAAATTGCCGGGCTGGCTGGCGACGTAGCCGACTTCCCGAAAGGTTTTGACACCCTCGTGGGCGAACGCGGCATCACGCTCTCCGGCGGACAGAAGCAGCGCACCACGCTGGCCCGCGCGATTCTGCGCAACCCGAAAATCCTGATTCTCGACGACGCGCTTTCCAGCGTGGACACGGAAACCGAAGAGCGCATCCTGCACCACTTGAGCGAAGTGATGCGCCAGCGCACGACGATTCTGGTTTCGCACCGGTGCTCGACCGTGCGCCACGCCGACCAGATCGTGGTGCTGCACGAAGGCCGCATCGTCGAGCAGGGCACCCACGAAGAGCTGATCGGGCGCGGCGGCTACTATGCCGAGCTATATCAGAAACAGTTGCTCGAAGAAGAACTGGAACGCGCATGACCACGCACCACGAAGAAGAAGCGCTGGGCAAAGCATACGACGCGCGGCTGGCGCGCCGGCTGGCCGGCTACCTGCGCCCTTACTGGCATCGGGTGGTTCTGGCCGTAGCGCTGAGCCTGGCCGCCGGCGCACTGGCCGTCGTGGTGCCCTACCTGCTGAAAATCACCGTGGACAGCTATCTGCTTCCGGGAGTGCGGGGCGAGTTGAGCTACGAAGCGGCTTTCGGCGGCGTGCAGCGCATCGCGCTGGTGTTTTTCGCGGCGCTGGCCGCGGGCTTCGCCTTTCAGTATGCGCAGATTCTGCTGATGCAGCTTGTCGGCCAGCAAGCCATGTTCGACCTGCGCGTGCAGATTTTCCGTCACCTGCAACGGCTGCCGATGCGGTTTTTCGACCGCAATCCGGTCGGGCGCCTGGTGACGCGCGTGACGACCGATGTGGACACGCTGAACGAGCTGTTCGCTTCGGGCGTGGTGGCCATGGTGGGCGACGTCTTCCGTGTCGTGTTCATCGTCGCGGCGATGTTGTGGCTCGACTGGCGGCTGACGCTGGCCGCGCTGGGTATCCTGCCGCTGCTGGTGCTGGCCACGCTGCTGTTCCGCCGCAGTTTTCGCGATGCCAACCGGCGCATTCGTGTGGCCATTGCGCGCATCAACGCCTTCCTGAACGAGCACATTACCGGCATGAGCGTGGTGCAACTGTTCAACCGCGAGCAGAAAGCGCGCGAACAGTTCAGCAGCATCAACCGGCAGCATCTGGAAGCGTTCAAAGATGCCATTCGGGCTCACGCCATCTTTTATCCCACAGTGGAATTCGTCGGCGTGCTAGCGATTGCGCTGCTGCTGTGGTTCGGCGGGGTGCGCGTGCTGGAAACCACCCAGGCCGCGCTGGCCGGAGCGGGCCTGCCGGCGGCCCCGCTCGAAGCCGGCGATCTGGTTGCCTTCATCACCTGGGTGGGCATGTTTTTCCGGCCGATTCAGGACCTGGGCGAAAAGTACGCGATTCTCCAGTCCGCGATGGCCAGCAGCGAGCGCATCTTCAAGCTGCTCGACGAGCCGGCGGATCTGCCGGCGCCGGGCCGTCGCCGGCGCATCGAAGAACCGCGCGGTGAAATCGAGTTCCGCAACGTCTGGTTCCGCTACACGCCGCAACCGAAGGACGGCAGCGGCGAAGAGGCCGACGGCTGGGTGCTGCGCGACGTCAGCTTCCGCGCCGAGCCGGGCCAGACGCTCGCCCTGGTAGGCCATACCGGCGCTGGCAAGACCACGATCATCTCGCTTTTGCTCCGGTTCTATGAAATTCAGCGCGGCGCAATTCTGCTGGATGGCGTGGACATCCGCGACCTCGACCCGGCTGAGCTACGGCGGCATTTCGGTATTGTGTTGCAGGACCCATTCCTGTTCACCGGAACCCTTGAAACGAATGTGCGACTAGGCAGCAAGGTGAGCCGTGAAGCTATCGAACGCGCGCTTGAAGAAGTCCGGCTGCGCGCGCTGCTGCGGGCACTGCCGCATGGGCTGGACGCGCCGGTCACCGAGCGCGGCGCGACGTTTTCTGTCGGCCAGCGGCAGCTAATCAGCTTCGCCCGCGCGCTGGCGCACAATCCGCGGTTTCTGATTCTCGACGAAGCCACCTCCAGCGTGGATACGCAGACCGAATTGCTCATCCGCGAAGCCCTCGACCGCCTGTTAGCCAACCGCACGGCCATCGTCATCGCCCACCGCCTGAGCACCATTCAGCGCGCCGATCAAATTCTGGTGCTTCACAAAGGTCGCCTGCGAGAACAGGGCACGCATCAGCAACTGCTGGCGCAGCGCGGCATCTACTACCGCCTGTACCAGCTCCAGTACAGAGAGCAGGAACTGGGCGTACCACTCGGCGCCGGGGATTCCGCCAGCGGTGCTTCCCTCCCCGCGGACGATTGACGTTTTACTGGCTTGATGCGGGACCGGCTGAAGCCGTCCCCACCGAACTTCAGCACAGCGTGCGCGCAGCTCGCAACGACGAGCCGCGCGCCTGCTTCCGGCGACTCTGCTATCATCACATTGCTACGCACGCGTGTATGAACCAGCCAGTTATTCTGCTTTCGGCCGGAGACACCTCCGGCGAAATGTATGCGGCGCGCCTGGCGGCCGAGCTGCGCCGCCGCACCGGAGCAGTGCTGTTCGGCATGGGCGGCCAGCGGATGCGTGAAGCCGGCGTCGAGCTGGTCGCTAATCACTCCGACATCCACGTCTTCGGCATCACGGAGGTCCTCGGCAAGCTGCCCGTAGTGTGGCGCACCTGGCGCCGCCTGGAGGTAGAGTCGCGCCGGCGCAAGCCGAAGCTGGCTATCGTAGTGGACTCACCGGGGTTTCACTTCGGTCTGGCACGCCGGCTGAAAAAGCTGGGCGTTTGCAATGTGTATTTTATTGGCCCGCAGGTCTGGGCCTGGCGGCCGGGTCGCGTGAAGTGGATTCGCGAGCGCTTTGAGCGCGTGATTTGCATTTTTCCGTTCGAAGAGGAGTTCTATCGGCAGCACAGCGTCCGAGCCGACTATGTCGGTCACCCGTTGGTGGAGACGGTGCGCGCGCAGCGTTCGCGGAAAGAGTTCCTGGCGGCAAACGTATTGCCCGATGAACCCATCGTTGCGCTGCTGCCCGGCAGCCGCCGCAGCGAGGTACGCCGCAATCTGCCGGTGATGTTGGAGGCGCTGCCGCTGATTCGCCGGAGCGGGCCTTATCAATTCGTGCTGGCGGCGGCGCCCGGGCTGCCCAAAGAGCTGTTCAACGACGCAATCGGGATGGGCATGCCGGTGAAAATCGTCACCGAGGCCACCTACGACGCCCTGGCTGCCGCCGAGCTGGCCATCGTTTCGAGCGGCACGGCCACGGTGGAGGCCGCGCTGCTGGGCACCCCGATGATTGTGGTGTATCGGCTGTCGCCGCTGACGGCACTGCTGGCGCGGCGGATGGTGCGTACCGCGCACTTCAGCATGGTGAATCTGATTGCCGACGAGCGTCTGGTGCCGGAATTATTTCAGGCGGAATTTACATCGGCTGCCCTCGCCCGTGAGGCAAGCCGTCTGCTGGCTTCGGCGCAGGCGCGCGATGAAATCCGCCGCGGGCTGGCCCAAGTGCGCGAAAAGCTCGGGCCAGGTGGCGCCATCGAACGAGCCGCCGAAATCATCCAAAGTATGTTGTAGAGACAAGCATTTTCGCCGCAAGGCAGCGCCGCGGGAGCAACCCGGCCAGCCAAAGTGGTATCCTAGGTAAGGCTTCCGTGTGCACGGGGAGGACGCTCTGAGCGTGTTTACATTCGGAATCCGAAGCATGCTGGCGCTGCTCATCCTGGTGCCGGCCGGAACTGTGGGCAAGCCGCAGCAACCAGTTATTCCACAGGCCGGAACGCAGCCGACGGGTCGGGAGACGTTTCGCGCTGTCCACTACGAGGTGGACGCGCAGCTCGAGCCGGTGTCACAGGCGCTGGTCGGTCGAGCAAAAGTGGATCTAGTGGCGCAGGAGCCTTCCCGCTTCGTGGAAGTCCAGCTTAATCCCAACCTCACCGTGCAGCGCGTGACCACCGGCCAGAATCAGGAATTGAACTTCGACCGCGACGCTGAACGACCCAACGTTCTTCGCGTCATCCTGACCGAGCCGGTGCTGGCTGCCCATCGTGTCACTCTGACGTTCGAATACGCCGGTCCCATCGCCGTGGCCGATTTCGGCGTGCAGCGAACAGTACCGCTGGCTTCGATCTCGCGGGAGGGGACCTATCTGCTGCCGGATTCGCGCTGGTTTCCGCTCACGCAATTTCCTGGCAACCGCTTCACCGGCGTCTTTCGCATCAATGTACCGGAAGGGATGTCAGTGGTCGGCACCGGCGAAGCGCAGCCACCGGAACTGGTGCCCGCGCCAGAGGTGGCTCCGGTTCTCGCAAACCTGCCGCAGGCGGCCGAGCAGCCCGAACAGGGGCGGCAGCCGGCGCCGCAGGCTGCTGCCGGCAACCGCATTGTCTATGCCTTCCTCAACGAGCAGCCCGTCGCGGCGGGCACATTCGTGGCTGGTGCGCTTCAACGGACGCAAGTGGCCGCCGAGGGGCTGGAAATCCCGGTTTATACCCAACCATCTGACGTGAACACCGCGGAGGCCTGGGGACAGGCCGTCGCCGAGCTGGTGAACTTCTTCTCGGGAGAATTCGGGCCGCTGCCGAGTCCCAACCTGAGCATCACACAGTATCCCGGCTTTGCGATTCCGGGCTACTCGGCGCCCGGGCTAATCCTGATCAGCCAGCGCCGCTGGAGCGAGAAGCCGGACAGGCGCCTGCTCGCCGAGCAGGTGGCGCGGCAGTGGTGGGGCGTGCGGGTATTGCCCGCTACTGCAGATGACGTCTGGATTGCTGACGGCTTGGCCCGGTACAGCGAAGCCCTCTATCTGGAAGAAACGCAGGGCGAGGGCGCCTTTAACGAGGCGATTGACGTCTTCGCGGTCGGCGCGCTGATGTATGAAGACTCCGCTCCAATTGCGCAGGCTGGCCGCTTGACACCGCATTCCACCGAATACCGTTCGGTCGTGACAAACAAGGGCGCAATGGTTTTTCATATGCTCCGCAGCCAGCTCGGCGACGCCGCCTTCCGCACGCTGATTCGCAACTTCTACTCGCAATATGCCGGCAAGACGGCCACTATTGAAGACTTCCGAGCCATGGCCACGCAAATCGCGGAGCAGAGTGCGCCGCCGGATCAGCCGCTTAACCTCACTCCCTTCTTCACTCAATGGCTGAATTCAACGGGCGTGCCCGAATTCACTCTGGAGTACGTGGTCTTCCGCACGCAGCGCGGATTCAAGATCGTCGGCAAGGTGAACCAGGACCTGGAAACCTTCCGCATGAAAGTGGGAATGAAGATTGAAACGGAGGGCAATCCGGAGTTCAAAACCATTGAAGTGCGCGGCACGGAATCGGATTTCACTGTCGAGACGTTCGGCCGGCCAAAGCCCGGTGGCATCACGCTCGATCCGAACAACCATCTGCTGAAATCCAGCCCGCAGCTCCGCGTGCGCGCCGCGATTGCCCGCGGAGAAGCGTTTGCAGAATCGGGACAGTTCTACGAGGCAATTCAGGAATACGAGCGGGCAATCACCATTAACAAGAATTCTTCCCTGGCTCACTTCCGGATGGGCGAGGCCATGTTTTTCCAGAAAAACTATCAGGCCGCCGCAAACGCCTTCCGGAATGCGCTGGATGGAACGCTCGAACCGAAGTGGGTCGAGGTGTGGGCGCACATCTATCTGGGAAAAATCTTTGACATCACCGGCCAGCGCGAGCGAGCGATCAACGAATACTCGCGGGCGCTGGAACTGAACGACAACACCGGCGGCGCGCAAGAAGAAGCGCAGAAGTACATCCAGCAGCCCTATAAAGAAGCCAGCCAGCCGGCCAGCACATAAGTTCCAATCCACACGCGATTTTGTCAGCCGGCGAGCCCCGACTCCGTTTTGCCGCACCTGCTCGCCGCTCCTGACTCTCCAGCCTGAGATTTTTTCTTCGGCGGCCACACCGGCGCAAGCCCGGTGAGAACCGGATGCCCCGATCCCTTGTGCTGAATCAGCACCTGAAACGTTTCGCCCATGCCTTCAGGAAAAATCAGAGTTTTCAGTTTCAGGCGCGCGCGGACACGGTCGGCTTCGGTCTGCCCGGGGTCGTAGAGATCAGCAAACTCGTTCGCCTGTCCCAGTGCAAGCAGGAGCTGCGCCTGTGAAACTCGCCCGAGAGTCTCAAGGCCCGCGCGGGCGCCGCACAGCTCCAGGGCGGTGAAGTTTACGTGCGCCGTCAGGTCGTGCTCGCCCGGCGCAGCGTAGAAATCTTCGCTCGCGCGATGCTGGTGATAGGCCAGCAACGTGCCCCGCAGATGCCGTTCGTCGTAAAGCTCGGCGGCGGCGTGGCCGTAGTCAATGGTCAGCACGAAACCGAGTGCGAGCCGCTTGCCCGCGTCTTCCATCCATCGGCAGGCGGCAAGATTCACTTCGGCCTGTTGGCGTTCCCGGAGTTCAACGCCCTGCTCCGCGAAATACGCGGCAATCGCCGGTGTGGAAAGCGGTCCAAGCTGTTCGCTGAATCGCTCGCCATCCCAGGCCACATAGATTTCCCTCAGCTCGCCATGCTCGACCACCACGCGGTGGACCGGCATGGCATCGAACAACTCGTTGGACAGAATGCAGCCAGCGGGAATCCTCCCCGGCAATCCCGCTGCGATGGTGGCGCGGGAGGACTGCGCATGCTGTGCGAGCCGCCGTCCCGCGGCTTCCCGGCGCGCGGTAGACGATTCGACGGCGACGTAGCGCAACGCATGGTAAAACTCCGGCAACGCGCGTGCTGCAAAATCCAGTACCTGCCCGGCGAGCCAGCCGGCACCAGCGCCCGCCTCCGCCACGATGAACGGTGCAGGCTGCCCGCACACGCTCCACATCTCCGCAAGCTGCCGGGCAATCAGCCGGCCGAAAACCGGGTGAACAGCCGCGCTGGTGTAATAATCCGCGAAGGGTTCAGCTTCCGCCTTCGAGTAGTAGCCGTGCTCGGGGTGATAGAGGCAGGCCTCCATGTATTCAGCGAAGGTGAGCGGCCCGCGGTCGAGGATGCGCGAAACAAGAATTTCCGCCAGCGGGGTGGCAAAGCGACGGCGAGCGACGGCGGCCATCAGTCCCTCCGTTGCGGCGTGCGGATGAACATTTCGATGATGTAGTCGTGCAGGCAGTCGAACAGTTGCTTCTGAAAAGTCCAGGGAAACTGCGGGTGCTCGATTTCGCGCGGCCGCATCAGAAAGCTGTAGTTGTGTATGTCGGCACCGGGGATGAGGAAGCGGATGTGCACTTCGACGCCTTCAGCGGCCGGCTGCGCTTCGAACGCAAACAGCGGGTGCTCGTAGCGTTGCAGCTCACCCCGGACCTTTTCAAGCAGCGGGTTCACGGGAATCGCGCAACAGGCCGGCTTCGCCGAGCCACTGCCGCAGGCGCGCTTCGATCGCATCTCGCGTTGCACAGAACGCCTTGCGAATCGCTTCGTCACCGCCGGGTGTGCGCGCCGGGTCGGGGAAGGGCCAGTGCAGGCGCTGGCGGCGAGCAGTCAGGTTTGGACATTCGCGGTCGGCTTCGTCACACAGCGTGATGACGTAGTCGAACACACCGTCCACCTGCTCGAGGCTCTTCGAATACTGGCTGGTGGGATCAATGCCGCGGTCGCGCAGGGCTTCGAGGGCAAAGGGGCTGATTTGCGTGGCGTGCGTGCCCGCGCTGGAGACTTCTACGCTGTCACGCACGAGGGCCCGCGCCAGACCTTCCGCCATCTGACTCCGCGCCGAATTGAAACGGCAAACAAAAAGAATCCGCGTCATGGCGCGCCCGCTGCGCCCGTCAGGCCGGAGCGTTGCATCTGCGCCCACACCTGCCGAAACGTCTCCAGCGCATCTTTGTCGAACAGCACGAAGTACACCTTTTCAAGCGGCGAATTCGCCTTTAGATGTTCGACCACCTCGCGCAGCATGATTTCCGCGCACTCGCGCATGGGGAAACCCGCAATGCCGGTGCCCACCGCCGGAAAAGCGACAGTCTTCAGCCGGCGCTGCGCGGCGAGGCGAAGCGCATGAGCTGTCGAGGTGCGCAGCGTATCCGCCGAAGTGCGTCCGCCCAGCTCCATGCTGGCGGCGTGAATCACGTGCCGGGCCTTCAGCTTGCCCCCGCCGGTGATGGCCGCCGTGCCCAGCGGAATCGGGCCGATCTGGTCACATTCACGCTGGATTTCCTCACCGCCTTTGCGCCGGATGGCGCCGGCCACGCCCCCGCCGAGCTTCAGGTCATTGTTCGCGGCGTTGACAATGGCGTCCGCGTCCATTTCCGTCAGGTCGCCCTGTAGCAGGACGACTTTCTCTCCCAGTGTTTTATCCGCCGCGCTCATGGCAACCATGATACCAAACGATGTTCGGATTTAATCCTTGCCTTCGGCTTTGGTGCTGACGGCAGGCTGTGACGACGTGTCGCGATACTCGTACACGCCGCGGCCGGATTTGCGCCCCAGCCGGCCAGCTTTCACGTACTGCACCATCAGCGGTGACGGCCGGAAGCGATCACCGAGCGTCTTGTGGAGATATTCGAGAATGCTCAGGCGGACATCGAGCCCCACCAGGTCCACCATTTCGAACGGCCCCATGGGGTGATTCAGGCCGAGCTTGCAGGCAGTATCAATGTCGCGCGGCGAGGCGATGCCTTCTTCGAGCATACGGAAGGCCTCGTTGCCGATCAGCGCATTAATCCGGCTAGTGATGAAGCCGGGCGATTCGCGCACCACCACCACATCCTTGCCCATCCGCTCGCCAACTTCCGAGCAGGCCGTGATGGTTTCCTCAGAGGTTTCCAGTGCCCGGATGATTTCGAGCAGCTTCATCTTCGGCACGGGATTGAAGAAATGCATCCCGATGCACTTTTCCGGCCGGCAGGTGACCGCCGCCATCTCCGTAATCGAAAGCGAAGAAGTGTTGCTGGCGAAGATCGCGCCTGGCTTGGCAAACTTGTCGAGCAGTGTAAAGATTTCGATTTTGAGCTCCATATCTTCGGGAACCGCTTCGATGACCAGATCGGCTTCGCGACAGGCGTCTTCTACCGAGCGAGCCGTCATGATGCGCTCGAGCGCCTGCTGCTTCTGCTCGGCGGTGAGCTTGCCACGCGCGACACCCTCCGCAAGGGATTTCTCTATCCACGCGAGCCCCTGCTCGAGCATCTGCGGGGAGACATCTTCCAGAATGGTGCGGTAGCCGCCGACGGCCGCAGCGTAGGCGATTCCGCGGCCCATCGTGCCGGCGCCAATCACGGCAATGGTCTTGATCTGTGCCATTCGCTGTAACCCTAGCTGCGGTACAGGAGATTATCCTGCGCGCAACGATTCAGATTTGAACCGGAGGACGCGAGGCAGAAGCAACGACATCCGGTACCAACCACGGCTGTCTCGCGATTCCTCACATCCTCGCATCCTCAACTCCTGATTTCCTCACACCGGAAACAGACGCGCGGCATTGTCGTACAGAATCTTCCGCCGCGTTTCCTCCGACAATGGTAGCGTGAGAAACTTTTCGATATTGTCGCGCACATCGGGGACGCCCGGGCCGGGCCAATCCGTGCCGAATAGCACTTTGTCGGCAATCTCTTCGATGCGCGGGAAGTAGTCCAGCAACTTCTGCGGCGGGATGCCGCTGATGTCCATGTACATGTTCTTATGGCGGCGAACCAGAAAGAAGGCTTCGTTCATCCACAGCGGGCGGCCGCCGTGCGCCAGGATGACAACCAAGTCAGGAAAATCCACGCCCAGGTCGTCGGCCAGAATCGGCTGTGCGTGGGAGTTGCGTGCACCGGGAAAAATTGAAGTCCCGGTATGAATCATCACCGGCAGCCGGTTGGCCTGGGCGCGGTCGTACATCGCAGCAAGCGGCCCGAGGCCGTCGCGGTAGGCATTCGGAGAAAATTCCTGGTGTGAGGGGTGCACCTTCAGCGCGCGAATGCCGATCCTCGCCAGCCGGTCAACTTCCGCACCGGCGTCGGCCACATACATGGGATGGACTGAGCCGAAAGCCAGCAGGCGCTGCGGGTCGGCTTTGCAATACGCGGCAATCCAGTCGTTCACCTCGGGGGTGAAGCCGATGACGTCCGGGCTGACATAGTTGATCAGGCCGGCGCGTGCGATGCCGGCGCGGTCGAGAAATTTTAGAAATTCCACCGGCTGCTGCGAATAGGTTTCGATTGCGGCGAAGTCCTTCCGGCCGCGCTTGATCAGCTCGAGCGCATGCGGCTTGAACATGTGCAGCGGCTGAATGTGGATGTGGATATCAATGACCGGGGTCATGGCCGTCGTCTGGTTCGGTTCCGTTTCGCCACGTCGCCTCGAGCGCGCGGCGCGTAAAGACTCGGAGCATCTCGCGGCGATAGACCGGCGTCGAAGCCGACGTGGTCAGCGGCTTGCCGGTGCGCATGGCAGCCTTCGCCACCTCCTCAATCAGCTCCGGGGAAGCCTTCCTGCCGACCAGCAGCTCTTCCGCTTCTCGCACCAGCAAGGGTGCCGGGTTCACTGCTGCGATAGCCACGCGGGCCGCGCGGCAGACGCCATCGGGGTCCAGTGCCAGGGCCACTGCAACACCGGCCAGGGGATAGTCAATCGAGTTGCGGATGCGCAGTTTGCGATAGGTGCCGCGCAGGCCAGCCATCCGCGCGGGAATATGCACGGCAGTTAGAAGCTCGTCGGAACCGAGCGCAATGCGGTCCATGCCGTCGTTTTTGTAAAATTCGCGCAAAGGCTTGCGGTACACTCCACGCGGGCACTCGATTTCGACCTCAGCATCGAGCGTAAGCAGTGCCGGTGCGGAGTCGCCCGACCACACCGCCCAGCAGAATTTTCCGCCGGGCGCAACGTGACAGATGGTCCCCGCATGGGCGGCGTGCGGATTGGGCGCAGGCAATTTCAGACAGCCACCGAGCGAACGCCGCCAGAATTCGGACTGGTTGTACCATAGGCAGCGTGTTTCAAGACACAAGTTGCCGCCAATCGTGCCCATGTTGCGCTGCAACGGTCCGGCTATCGTGGCAACGGCTTCGGACAGCACCGGAAACCATTTGCGTACAATTGGCGAGTGCATTATTTCCGTCAGGGTTGTCAGCGCGCCGATGAGCAGGCCGTTGTCGGGGGACCAGTCAATTCCCCTTAGCCGCTCGATGCCCTTGATATCGAGCACCGTGCGTGGGGTGAACAGCTTCATTTGCAGATTGGGAATCAGATCGGTGCCCCCGGCGACAATCTTGACCTGCCCCGGCTCAGCATCTCGCAGGATGCGCAGCGCTTCTTCAACCGTTTGCGGGCGCACCAGGGTGAACGCAGGCAGCGTCATCGCTTGCCTCCCTGGGCGGCAGCCGCCTTCCCGTCCCCGTTCCCGCTCGCGCGCTTCTGCTTTTCCTGCAGTGCAGCCAGAATTTTTTGCGGCGTAATCGGCAGCGAATGGATGCGCACGCCGATAGCATCGTACACGGCGCAGGCGATGGCCGGAAGCGTTGCCGCGAGTGAACCTTCACCGGCCTCTTTGGCGCCGAACGGGCCTTCGGGATCGTGCGATTCGACGATGAGGGATTCGATGATGGGGGTCTCGAGTGTCGTAGGGATGCGGTACTCAAGCAGAGAAGGATTCATCAGTCGCCCGTTGCGCCAGATCATCTCCTCCTGCACGGCCTGCCCGAAGCCCATGTACACGGAGCCTTGCACCTGTCCCTCGACGGTCAGCGGGTTCAGGGCTTTGCCGCAGTCGTGGGCGGCGACAATGCGATGAACGGTGAGTTGCCCGGTTTCCGGGTCCACGCTGACTTCGGCAACCTGCGCGCTGTAGCTGTAGGAAGGCGAAGGTCCGACACCCGCGCCTTTGAATTTCCCGCCGCGGGCTTCCTCCGGCGGCGCATAAGTGCCTTTGGCCACCAGCGCGCCGTGAAACTCGAGTGCGGCAGCAACGGCTTGATCGAAGCTGATCGCACGTTGCGAGTCGCTTTTGACGAATACGCGCTCGTCGCGTGCTTCCAGCTCCTCCGGGCCACAGCCGAGTCTTCCCGCCGCTGCTTCAAAAATCTGCGCTCGCAGGTTCTTCGCCGCTTCGAGACATGCATTGCCGGCCATAAAGGTGACCCGGCTTGAATAACTCCCCAGATCCACTGGCGTGAGTTCGGTGTCCGCGGCGACCAGGTTGATGCGTTCGGGACGCACGCCGAGAACTTCGGCGACAATCTGCACCTGAATGGTGTCTGACCCCTGCCCGATTTCGCTGGCGCCGGTATATACGGTGACGCCAGCGTCGCGATCCACTTTGATGTGCACGGTCGTGTGGGGCATGTTCGAGCGGATAATCGGATTCGCCGCGCCGCTTACGTAATGGCTGCAGGCCATGCCGATGCCGCGGCCGAAAGGCAGTTTGCCTCGCTTTTCGGCCCAGCCGGAGCGTTCCACGACTTTCTCGATGCACTCCGGAAGTCCGTAGCTGGTGACGCGCAAATTGTTGGCCGTAACGCACGGCGCAGGCAGCAGATTTCGCCGGCGCAGTTCCACTGGGTCTAGCCCGGCCCGTTCGGCCAGCGCGTCGAGCATGCATTCAAACGCAAAGCGCATGTTGACGGTGCCGTGTCCGCGCATCGCGCCGCAGGCGGGCTTGTTGGTGAGCACGCGATAGCCATCGTACTTCGCGGCAGGAATGTCGTAGATGGCGTGGAGCAGGTTGCCGGAGTAAAGCACGGTCACAGGTCCGTAGCCGCAGTAGGCGCCGCCGTCCTGGACCATGCGCGCCTCGACAGCAGCAATCTTGCCCTCGCGGGTAATGCCGACTCGCAAATCTATGTAGCTGATGGGCCGGCCACGGTGCGCATAGAAGACCTCTTCGCGCGTGTAGGTGATTTTCACCGGTCGCTTTGCCTTCTTGGCCAGGACCGCGGCAGCTACCTCGAGCGGGATGACTTCACTCTTCCCGCCGAAGCCGCCGCCCACCAGTGGCTTGACAACGCGAATGCGGCTCATCGGCATTTCGCAGACGTTCGACAACGTGCGGTGGAGGTAGTACGGTACCTGCGTCGAGCTGTACACGGTCAGCCGCTCGCCGGGCTCCCACACCGCCAAAGTTGCGTGCGGCTCCATTGCCGCGTGGGTGACTTCGCCGGCGTAGTAGCGATCGGCGTGGACGATGGCCGCCTCCGCGAAACCCTTTTCCACATCGCCGAAAACGTGGTGGTACTCCTTCTCGATGTTGCGCGGCTTATTGCTGTGAATCCAGTGCTCGGGGTTATCCACCAGCATCGCTTCAAGCGGGTCAAAGACGGCGGGGAGCGGTTCGTAGTCCACTTCTATCAGTGCGAGTGCCTGTTCGGCGAGTTCGGCGCTGGTGGCGGCCACGGCAGCGACGTTGTCGCCGATGTAACGCACCTTGTCCGACTGAAAGACGCGCTCATCGTGCCCGATGGGGAGAATCCCATAGGGATTTGGCGCGTCTCGCCCGGTGACGACGGCCTTCACGCCGGGCAGCGCTTCGGCTCTTGAGGTCTCAACCCGCCGAATGCGCGCATGCGCGCAAGGCGAATGCAGAATCCTGCCGGCCAGCATGCCCGGGACCACCAGGTCGTCGGCATACCTGCCCAGGCCGGTGACCTTTGCGCGCGCGTCGGTCATCGGTAGCGATTTGCCGATTACGGAAAACTCTGCCATCCGTCAGCCTTTCCCGTCCGCAGCCGAAACATCCGCCGCACCCTCCACCCGAGCCCCTGCTGCACGCGGCGCGCTTCCCCAGCGCTGCAAGGCCAGCCACACCGAATCGTAAATCTGCATGTAGCCGGTGCAGCGGCACAAATTTGCAGAAAGGGCTTCGCGGATTTCCTCGAGTGTCGGATTCGGCGTGCGGTCAAGCAGGGCTTTGGTGGAAATCAAAAACCCCGGCGTGCAGTAGCCGCACTGTGCACCGCCGGAAACGGCGTAGCCTTCCTGCACCGGATGCAGTTCGCCCGGCGGCGCCAGGCCCTCGACGGTAGTGATCTCTGCATCTTGATAGCTCGCCGCAAGCGCGACGCAAGAGAGCATCGGCGTGCCGTCCACCAGCACGGCGCAGCAGCCGCAGCTCGAATCATCGCAGCCGCGCTTCGAGCCGGTCAGGCACAGGTCTTCGCGCAGAACGTCAAGCAGCAGCTTGTTCGGCGGCACGGCGACCTGGTGTGTTTCACCGTTCACGCGAAGCCGCAAAAGTATTTTCTCCATCGAAAACCAACCTTGCCTGCTTGGTGCGGCCAGACAACAGGCATTTCGCAGTTAATCGTTGCCCGTTGTCAGGCCCGATCTGACACTTCGTGCTGCCGCCGAAACCAGCAGAATCTTCCCTATTATCCGGCAATCTTTTTCAAGGCCTCTTCGTCGTAACCCAAGACCATCTGCATGCCCTTAATGACGATAGGCCGGCGGATCAGATTCGGCTCCTGCGCCATCAGCCGGAGTGCTTCGGCTCGCGAAGGTGGCTTCTGCTTCATCTTGCGCGTGCGATAGAGCTCGTTCTTCGGATTCAGAAACAGCCGGTAATCGCGGTTGCCAATCAGCCGGTCAAGCTCAGCGACACTCAGTGGCTTCGCTCCCAGGTCGCGCAGCTCGAGCTCGACACCTTTATTCTGCAAGAGACCTCTTGCTTTTCGGCAGGAGGTTCACGTCGGCTTGTGCAGGAATTTTACTTTCGCCATGGCTGAAAACTACCTCGTCCGTTTGCTGGCATTTTGGAACGACCGATTCTGCCGGCGACGGCAGGCCAAGCTGAAGTTCGATTCTGCGTCCTTGCGAAACGACCGGTAGCCTCGCCGGCCCCGTGGGCTAATGCCCACGGAGTAAAATTGGAAACGCTTAGCTCATGTCGCAGCTCAAGCTGCGACCCACAAAGGCCAATCTTGCCTCCCGCCGGATCGGCGTTCGACCCTACAGGACCGATAATCTAATCCGCTTAATATCGCGGGACGGAAGGATCAACCTCGCGCGACCAGCGTTCGATGCCACCGGCCATGGAACGCGCACCTTCCACGCCCTGCGCCCGCAGCCACGCCACCACGTTCATCGAACGGATGCCGTGATGGCAATAGACCACCACCTCCTGCGCTGTATCGAACAGCATGACGTTCATGGGCAATGCACCCATCGCTACGAGCTTCGCACCCGGCAGGCGGCAAATCTCAAACTCCTGCGGCTCGCGGCAGTCCACCAGCAGCAAGCGGTCGCCGCGGTCGAGCTTTTCTTTTACTTCGTGCGGTTCGATTTGCCAGTCGTCCATGTACGACTCCTCAGGTCTATGCCAGACCCGACCAGGGCGATCCCTGCAGATCCTTCTGCCGGGCAGCGGCGTTTGAACAACTGCCCCCTCTGACACCTCAGTAGCCGAAATTCACCGGTGCCGACAAAGCCGGCTGCTTGACCCCAAGTTCTTCGACGCGGCAGGAACCGAGCTGATTTACATAGGCGCGGCGGTCGGCGACACCGTAAACCCAGCGTTCGAGCCAGCGCTCGTAGTCTTCGAGCGTGCGGCTCTGCTCGTGATACTGCGAGAAGAACGCATGGTCGCGGCCATAGTGGCCCTGCACGGGCGAAGGATGCGCGCCCCACGGTTCGTGCACCACCGCGCTGACCAGCAGACCGGGGATCAGCGTGCGGTTAGGGTCGGAAGCAATCACCTCTGGCGCGACGATCTCTTCGGCCACGAGGATCACTTGCCGCGCCGCGCGCGCGCCGTCAATGGCTACGCCGAAGTTTCCCCACAGATGCGCGTTGCCGAATTCATCGGCACGCTGCACGTGGATGACAGCCACATCGGGCTTCAGCGCGCGCACCGCGACCAGCTTTTCCTCATTCACCGGCGATGGGAATTCGCGCAGGTTGCCGTTGCGCGCCAGCACTTCCGAGCCCAGCGTCGAGTAGGTGGGCATGAACGGCACTCCGAGTGCACCGGCATGCAGCGCCAGCGCCAGCGTGAAATTCGAGTAGTCCACCATCTGCACCGGCCGGGGAACGCCCTGCTCCATCGCGCGCCGCAGGCAGTAGCCCACACCTGCTGAGACGTTGCCCACCCACGCCGCAAACACGCGTGCTACGCAGCCCGCGCCGATCATCTGGTCGAACAGAATGTCGCTGATTGGCCCCACCAGCGTCAGATCGCGCCGGCCCTGCCGGATAATTTCATGCCCGGCAGCGAACGGGATCATCTGCTCCATCTGCGCGCCGAGCAGCACCATCGCGCCGTCGGCCACGTGGCGCGCGATGGCCTCGCGCATACCAGTCAATTTGGATTCAGCAGCCATTCTCGATTCAAGACCTTCCGTGCCACACCGGTTCGCGCTTTTCGATAAACGCCCGGATACCTTCGTTCGCGTCTTCGGTCTTCATCAGCTCTTTCAGGTAATACTCTTCGATGACGTGCAATTCGTTTTCGAAGCCGGCATCCACGCGGCGGCGCAGTTCGCGGCGGGTCATGCGCAGCACGGTGGCGCTCAGCTTGTGCAGATTGTCCAATAGTTCAGCCACCGCCGCAGTGAGTTCGCCGTCCGCCACCACCCGGGTGACCAGACCCAGCTCTTGTGCTTCACGCGCGGGAATTGTGCGGCCGGTCAAAATCAGGTCAAGCGCAGCACGCGCGCCGCACAGCGCCGGATAAGTGAGCATAGCCACCGGAGGAAAACAGCCGAGCTTGATTTCCGGCTGACCAAAGCGCGCCGATTCGGTTGCGATCAGGAAATCGCAGAACGTGGCCAGCTCAGCGCCGCCGCCCAGGCAGTGGCCGCGGACGGCGGCAATCGAAAGGCAGTCAGCACGCCAGAGCTGGCGCAGTACACCGTGGAACGCGCTCAGCATCTCTGCCACACGCGCGGGCACATGGTCGCGCACTTCAACGCCGGCGGAGAAGGCCCTTTCCCCCGCGCCGCAGAAGACGATGAAATCGCACTGCGCGGTCAGTTCGTGCAGCGCCTTGCCCATGGCGTGCAGCATCGGGATGTCCATGACGTTCAGAGGCGGGCGGTCGAGCGTAATCCAGCCGGTGCGTCCGGCGATATCCACGCGAATCGTTTCCTGCTCGCTCATACGGCACCTGTCCAGAAACCTTTCGGGTCGAGCTCGCGAATCACGGCTAGCTCGGCCGCTGTGGGCGCCGGCGTCAGTTTCAGTTTTTCAGCGACACGCAAGGTCCACCCGGTGTTCGCGAGCACGTCTTCGACGCGCACCCCGGGATGGACAGAATCAAGAAAGGCCTCACCATCGGGGCCAAAGCGCAGCACGCCCATCGTAGTGATCACGGCCGAAGGGCCGGTACCCAGGGGCAGCCCCTGCGTACGGCGCCAGTCGTTGCCTTTGCCGTAGCCCGGTGAGGTCACATAGGCAACGCGCTCGGCCAGGCGCGATTTTTCGTGTTTGAGCAAGACGACCGTGCGGCGGGCCAGGCAGGCAATGTCGCAGGCCCCGCCCGAGCCGGGCAGGCGGATGTTTTGCTGCCCGCGGCGCGCCCAGGTCGAGTTCAAGTTGCCGAAGCGGTCCACCTCCGCCGCGCCCAGAAAGCCCAGGTCCACGCGGCCCTGTTGCAGCAGCCCCATCACGTCGAGCATCTGCCCGCACCAGGTGGCGCCGAGCAGGTTTGGCGGGTCGGCCATGGTGTAGAGCAGCTGGGACGCGGGGGTTTCGCGGATGACGCCGTTTTCAAACAGGCCGACGGCGCGCGGGGCGTGGGTGCGTTTGGCGACCAGGAAGCCGAGCAGCGGCAGGCGCATGCCGACGAAGACCATCTCGCCGTCGTGCACTTCGCGGGCCGCGGCCGCGACCATCAGCTCGGCGAGCGAAAAGCCGCCGCGGCGATGCGTTGTGGCCTCGGTGTATGCCGGAGTGGACATCGGTCAGTTCACCTGCGGCATCTGCTTCGGCGCAATCCACTTCGGCTCGTTGGCCTGAATGTCGTTCACCAGCTTCACGTCTTCCGGCGAAGGCAGCACTTCTTTCAAATGCTGTTGGTATTCGGCCGGGCTGAGCAGCTCGCCCGTGACCGAGTAGGGCTGGCCCGCAAACTCGCCAATGTTGCGATGGAACCTGAGGTCGGGCACGTAGAGCCGCGGCTGATTCTGCGGGATGTTCTTGTTGATCTGCTCGATTAACTGCCTGCACTCGAGGTGATACAGGTAGCGGTTGTGCTCGTTCAGGTGCCCGAGATCGGCTTCTCCCTCGGCCTTCGGTTCATCGAAGCGGCCCTTGAGTCCCCAGACGTAGAACCAGTGGGCCGAGCTGGAATTGTCCACGCCAAACAGGTCGTAGCTGACCGGCACCCACTTGTTGATGTACTTCTGCACGACGTCGAGCGGCACCACGCCCGCCTTGACGATGCGCTTCAGGCCGTCCTGCCCGGTGCCCAAGTGAAACGATTCCTCGCGCAGCATCGGAATCATGGACTGCGCCAGCGGCGCAAACGCTGAATAGCTGAGCATGGTGAGCTGGAACTTGCCGTCGCGATCCACGAAGTCGGTGTAAGTGAAAAAGTCGAGCCAGTTGTCCACCACCTGGTTGAAGGCGCCGAGCAGCCGCTTCTGCTCGAACGCGCGTCGTTCGAGCATCTTCTGCGCTTCGACCCGGCCGCCGTAGCCGAAGTGATGGATCAGCAGGTGGCACATCTGCCAGCCGTGGCGCATCTCTTCGGTCACCACGCGGCACAGCGACTGCCGGTCGTACTCGCTGGGCGCGGTCTGGAACAGATAGCGCTGCTGCTCGACCGAAGCGAATTCAGTATCGCCCTGGTAGACAATCAGGTTCTGCAAGCCGTCGCGGATGCGCTGGTCGGGAATTTGGATGACCTTCTCCCACTTCGGGCGACCCTTGAAGGCGCCGAACTCGATTTCGTTCGAGCGAGTGGGGCCGAATTTGGCCTCGAACTTGTATTCCCTGATTTCCGGGTAATCCACGCCCACGTCCTTTACCCATTCGTGGAACAGGGTCACCCAATCGTCAAAAGTGCTGATTCGTGCAGTAGGCATCAGATTTTCTCCTCCCGGTTTTCTCTGAATCTGGTGCCTCCATTGGAGGCCTTCTCACATTTCCTTGGCCATGCGGGTGCAGCGCGCCCGCGGTCAGCGGCCGCGAAAAACGGGCGCACGCTTCTCAAAAAAAGCGGTGAAGCCTTCGACCGCATCCGCCGAATTGAAGCACTCGACCTGCCGTTCGACTTCGAGCGCCATAGCGCGGCGCAGTGCTTCCAGCTCATTGCCGAGCAGCACCTGCTTTACCCCCCGCACCGCCAGCGGCGGCGCGGCTGCGAGCCTGCCCGCTAGCGCATGGACTTCTTCTTCCAGCTTCGCCGCAGTCACCACGCGGTTGACTATGCCCATCCGCGCGGCTTCTTCAGCCGGAATCATCTCGCCGGTGTAGAACAGTTCTGCGGCGCGCGCCGGCCCGACCAGCCGCGGCAGCAGAAAGGTTCCGCCAAAATCCGGGAACAGCCCGACGCGGGAAAAATTTTGGCCGAAGCTGGCCGTATCGGCCGCGATGCGGAGGTCGCAAGCCAGCGCGAGGTTCATGCCCGCGCCGGCCGCGGGGCCGTTCACCGCGGCGATGACGGGTTTCGGCATGGCGCAGATTTCGGCAATCAGCGCGTGACCGGCTTCGAGCAGCCGACGGAGCTCCTGCGGCGCATTGCGCTGGCGAACCTCAGCAAGCAGTTTCAAATCGCCCCCGGAGCAGAACGCACGGCCTGCGCCGGCCAGCACGACGCAGCGCACCGCAGGATCAGCGCCCACGCGGCACAGGGCTCCCAGCAGCGCTTCGGCCAGTTCGGTGTTGATGGCGTTCAGCCGATCCGGGCGGTTCAGGGTGAGCAGAGCGACGGCACCTTCGCGCCGCTCGAGGACGACCGGGGAAACCGCCGGTTGTGTGCTGTGCGTCACGCAGCTAATCCTTCAGCTTTTTCAGCATCGCGGCGAGCTCCCTGAAGTATTTCAGTTTCTGCCGCGCGCTGAGGCCCGCGTTCTTCCCGCTGGTTGAAGGCAACACGAAAACCCTGGCGCCGTACAGCGATTCTTTTTGCAAGCCGAACTTGCATTTCCTGCCGGCGAAACGCTCGTAAGCCAGCTTGCCGTTGAAGGCCACCACCCGGGGCTGAAATTCAGCCAGCTTTTGCGCCAGCAGGACCCGGCCCTCGGCGAAATCCTCGCGGGTTAGATCTTCGACGCCGCGGGTGGGGCGCTTGACCAGGTCGGTCAAGCCGATGCCGAACTCGACCACGCGCCGGTCGTCGCGGCACTCGAGCGGCTCCGGCAGCACGCCGGCTTCGTAGAGCATGGCCCAGAACTGGTTATTTCGCCCCGCATAGTAGTGGCCCACGCGGGCGGACCGGTCGCCCGGATTGCAGCCCACAATCACCAGCTTCATTCCTCGCCGCAGATAGTCCGGCAGCGTGCGCATGCCCGAGTCCCGTTCCAGCCCCAGAAATCGTTCGCCCGAAAAAAAGAATGAATCTCGAAAGGAGAAATCGTTCTAATCCTTCAAATTCACCCAAACGGACTTCACCTGCGTGTAGTGTTCGAGCGCGTGCGTGCCCAGCTCGCGGCCGTAGCCGCTCATCTTGTAGCCGCCGAAGGGAGCAGCCGGATCGTAATTGTTGTAGGTGTTGATCCAGACGGTACCGGCCTTCAGTTGGCGAGCGACGCGGTGCGCTTTGGCAATATCACGTGTCCAGACCGCGGCGGCCAGTCCGTAGGGATTGTCATTTGCCTGCCGGACAGCCTCTTCGATTCCGTCAAATTCCAATGCTGCCAGCACCGGGCCGAAGATTTCTTCGCGTGCAATGGTCATGTCGTTTCGCACGCCGTCAAACACGGTTGGCTGCAGGAAATAGCCCTTGCCGTTGCCGAAGTCGGAGCGGGCGCCACCGGCCACGAGCTTTGCGCCTTCTGCTCTGCCCTTCGCGATGTACGAGAGAACGTTCTGCATCTGCTGTTCGCTGACCAGCGCGCCGAGTTTCGTCTTGGGATCCATGGGGTCGCCCGGCTGAAGCTTGGCGGCGCGCTCGGCAAGCTTGCCGACAAAGTCGTCTTTGATTTTCTTCTCGACGAAGACGCGGGAACCTGCAGCGCAGACCTCACCCTTGCCGTAAAAGATGCCCATGGTCGCGCCCTTGACGGCGGCGTCGAGATCGGCATCGGCGAAGATGATGTTCGGCGACTTACCACCCAGTTCAAGCGTGACGCGCTTCAGCGTTTCGGCCGAGTTGCGCACGATTTCCTGACCAGTGGCGGTCGAACCGGTGAATGCGACCTTGTCCACGCCGCGGTGAACAACCAGCGCGCGACCCAGCTCGCGCGTCGAACCGGTGACCACGTTCAGCACGCCGTCGGGCAGCCCGGCTTGCTGCGCGAGTTCTGCCAGCCGCAATGCCGTCAGCGGAGTCCACGGCGCGGGCTTCAGCACTACCGTGTTGCCGCACGCCAGCGCCGGCGCCACTTTCCACGACGCCAGCAGCAGCGGGAAATTCCACGGCACGATGGCAGCCACCACGCCCACCGGCTCGCGCAACGTATAGTTCAGAAACGGCCCGCGGACGGGAATCGTCTCGCCATGAATCTTCGTGGCCCAGCCGGCGTAATAGCGGAAGACTTCCGCCGCCATGGGCATATCGACGTAACGGGATTCAAAGATGGGCTTCCCGTTGTCGAGCGTTTCGAGCGTGCCCAGCTCTTCGCTGTGCTGGTCAATCAGGTCGCCGAGTTTCCACAGAATTTTGGCGCGGTCGGCGGCGCTCATCTCTGCCCACGGGCCGGAGTCAAACGCCAGCCGCGCGGCTTGCACGGCAAGGTCGGCATCGCGCTCGCCCGCATCGGCAATCTGCGTAATCGGCTCCGCGGTGGCCGGGTTGATCGTGGGGTAAGACTTGCCGTCCGTAGCATCCACCCATTTGCCGCCGATGAACAATTTTCCGGGCTTGATCTGAACCTGCGTTGCCGTTGCCATGTGACTCCTCGATTCTGAATCAGAAATACTCGGAAATGCCACCTGCCTTCAGCGATGGGCTGTCAGCATACGCCGAGCACTCATCACTTGTCATGCGCCTGCCGGGAGCGCCGCCCGGCCCGTTCGTCACTTGCCCTTGAACTGCGGCTGGCGCTTTTCGACGTAGGCGGCCAGGCCTTCTTTGGCGTCTTCGCTGGTGAAAAGCAGCTGCTGCAATTCGCGCTCGAGGCCAAGCGCTTCGCCAAACGAAATTTCCGAGCCGGTCACGACGGCGCGCTTGATGCGCCCGACGGCGCGCGCTGCCTTGTTCGGCGGGCAGAACTGCTGCGCATAGGCGATCACGTTCTCCCAGTAGCCTTCGCGGTCGTAGATGTCGTGAACCAAGCCGAACTCGAGGGCCTCTTCAAAGCTGAAGGTGCGTCCGGTAGCCATCAGTTCGAGCGCGCGGGCGCGGCCGACGACGCGCGCCAGTCGCTGCGTCCCGCCGGTGCCGGGCAGCACGCCCAGGTTTACTTCCGGCAGGCCGATCTTGCCGCCTTCTTTGCGGGCGATGCGGATGTCGCAGGCGAGCGCGATTTCCAGCCCTCCACCGACCGTGTGGCCATTGAGCGCAGCGATGACCAGTTTCGGCGTCTGCTCGAGCCGGCAGAGCGTCTCGTTGGCATGCAGGCAAAAGTAGTACTTAAACTGCGGGTCCGCTTTGGCCAGCATGGCGATGTTCGCGCCGGCCGAGAAGAACTTCTCGCCGGCTCCGCGCAGCACCAGCACGTAGACGCTTTCATCCATGCGGGCGCGCAGGATGGCAGCATCGAGCTGCTGCATCATCTCGTAGGTGTAGGTGTTGGCCGGCGGGTCGTTCATCTCCAGAATGGCCACACCGTTTTCGACGCGGTAACTGACCAATTCCTTCTGTTCAACGGCTTGCGTAGTTGGCATGCGGTTCCTCCAGTTCGGATTGGGAACTTTTCGTGCAACCAAACTCGTATCTTCAGCCGGCCAGCCGCCCGGCCGCCTGCGCTGCGCCGCGGCTCGTTTCGCGCACCGCGGAGCGGCTGCCGTGGCCGTTCCCTACGCCTTGCAAGAAAATCCCGGCCATGGTTTCGGCTAGGCGCTCGGCGCTCGGGTCCACCTTGGGGTTATACCAGGTATAAATCCAGTTCATCATGCCGAACAGGCTGAGCACAGCCACACGGGGATTGATCCGGCGCACGTGCCCGTTTTGGCGCAGGTCTTCGAAAATTTCACGCGCCAGAGCGTAATACCGGCGCTTGATTTCTGCGACTTCGCGGCGCAGCGGCTCTTCGAGCGCTTTTTCCTCGTGCGTGAGAACTTTCATTTCCACTGGATGGCTCAGGAAGTAGTCAAGATGGTTTTGCACGAGCACACGCAGGCGCTCTAGGGGGTCCTGCAAGCCGGCCAGGCGTCGCTCGAGCCGCTGGAGGATGCTGCGGAAAGCAAAAAGCTGAATCAGGTAGAGAATCTTCTGCTTGCTCTCGCAATAGTAGTACAGCCCAGCCAGCGGGACGCCGCTCGAGCGGCTGATATCGCGCATCGAGGCGCCTTCGTAGCCCTTCTCGGAAAACACGCGGGCGGCATGGCGAAGGATGCGGTCGAGCTTTTCGGCTCCGCCCTGCCGGTCGGTCACCAGGTGGTTTTCCTCGCGGAGTAAGCGGCGGGGCCCCGTGCGCCGGCGCTTCGGTTTGCCGTTGCCCAGGCTGAAGGCGGGCTGCTGCCGACTACCTCGCGGATTGTGAGCAGCTTTCCGAGCCATAAGAAATGAGGAAGAGCACGACCCAGGAACCTGAGAAATTGAGTCGAACGTTCGTTCCACATCCTACCCGTGTTCCCCTGCCCTGTCAAGGGCTCAAAGCCCTAGAAACTCGAACTCCGGGCGGCGCTGAATCCCTCAACGGGCTGTCGCATCCGATGAAATGCCGGCAGGCGGAGGGACAATTCAGGTGAGCGATGGCTTCTGTGATAATCTCTGCTGCGGGCCGAAACCGCATTCACTTATTTTCCCGCAGGCAGTGAACGTGAGCAGCCCGAATCCCAAACCGGCACCGGCCCGCATCCCCGTCGGGGGAGCGGATGAGCACATCTTTGTCGCCCGCGCCAAGCAGGGCGACCTGGCTGCGTTTGAAGAGCTGGTAAACCGCTACGAGCGGAAAATCTTCCGCCTGGCTATGAACATCACCGGCAACCGGGAAGACGCCGAAGACGTAATGCAGGATGCATTCCTGAAGGCGTATTCAAACCTCGACCGCTTCCACGGCGAATCCCGCTTCTACACCTGGCTGGTCCGCATCGCGGTGAACGAAGGCTTGATGAAGCTGCGCAAGCGCCGACCGAACCTCATCTCGCTGGACCAGGAGATCGAAACCGATGAGGACGTGATGCCGCGCGAGGTGGAAGACTGGGGACCGAGCCCGGAACAGCGATTTGCACAGACGGAGCTGAACCGCATCCTGAGCGAAGCGATTGAGGGGCTCGACACGGGATTCCGCATCGTCTTCGTGCTGCGCGACATCGAGCAGCTCTCCACCGAGGAAACTGCGCAGGCGCTGGGCATTTCCGTCCCGGCGGTGAAATCGCGCCTGCTGCGCGCGCGGCTGAAGCTGCGCGAAAAACTGAACGAATACTTCCGGCCCGGGGAATCGCCCATCCCCGGGAAACCGGAGGCGTAGGAGTGAGGCAATTGAACTGCCGAGGACTGATCCGCGAGCTTTCCGACTATCTCGACGGGGAGCTCGACCGCGAGCTGGTCGCAGAGGTCGAACGCCACCTCGAGCACTGCGAAGACTGCCGGTGGGTGGTGGACACGACGAAAAAGACTATCGAAATCTTTTGCAACTCCGATCCGTTGCCGCTCCCAGACGATGTTCGGCAGCGCCTGCATGCCGCGCTCGAAACGCGCCTGAAGCGCCGGACCATTTGAAGCGCTCCCGCGGCACCGGGCCAGCCGCTCTCGCAGGCTCCGCCCGTGTCGCATATTCTTATTCGCTGCCGCCATGCGGCCGCACCGGATAATTCTGCTGCTGGCCCTGCTGGTTCCCGCCAGAGCCGCGGAAGCGGGTATCGGCGACGTCTCCGCAGAGGTGTTCGCCGCCAAGGGCCTGCAAGACTTCTACAGCCTGGAGTTCGCAGAAGCTGCCGAGGCGTACCGAAAGGCCATCGAACGTGATCCGCAAAATCCGTTGCACTGGATTAACCTCGCGGATGCCTGTCTGTTCCAGCACATCTACGAAACTGGCGCGTTCCACGAGCGGATGTATTCCGCCAGCGAATCATACGTCCCTGACGGCAGGAAGCCCAGCCCAAGGTGGCTCGAGCAGATGTGGGAGGCGCTGAACCGGGCGCGCGCACTGGCGGAGGCACGACTCGAGGAGAATCCGAACGACGCCGAGGCGCATTACGCCATAGGCCTGCTCTATGCGACGCAAACGAATTACTACGCCAACGTGGCTGGAAAACACTTAGACGCGCTGCGCAGCGGCACCCGCGCGAGGGAACACCACATGCACGTCCGCCGGCTCGACCCTTCGAATCACGACGCCAATCTGATTCTCGGACTGTATGAATACGCCGTGGGCAGCCTGCCGCCGGCACTGAAGTTCCTCGTCTTTTTCATCGGCCACACCGGTTCAAAGCAGCGCGGCATCGAGCTGATGCAGGACGCCATGCTTCGCGGCAAGCGCAGCGCGCCTGGCGCGCTTTCCCTGCTGGCGCTGGCCTATACGCGCGAAGGCCGACACGCCTACGCACGCGAGATGGTTCAGCACCTGCACCGGTTTTTCCCGCGCAACTATTTTTTCGAAATGGAAATCGCAGCCACGTTCGTTCGCGAAGGCAATCCGCACGCCGCCATCGAAACCTATCAGCACGTTGAGCAGCGCATGCTCGAAGGCGCGCCCGGTTACGACCGCATAGACGCCGCCCGGCTTTATTTCCAGATCGCTTATCACCTGCAACAGGAAGACCGGCGCGAAGAGGCCATCCGCTACTACACGAAATCGGCGCAGGTAGAGGGGATTGACCCGGCGCTCGCAGCGCAGTGCTACCTGCGAGCCGGCGGCCTATATCGCGACTCCGGAAAGAAAGAGCTGGCCCGGGCTATGTACGAACGGGTTTTGCAAATACCGCTACCGGACGCGCGCAAGCAGGCGGAAAAACGGCTCCGGGAATTGTCTCAGCGGTAGACAGGGCCTGCGGTTCGTGCGCAATCCGCATGGCCGCGCGGCATGCGCTCAGCCGCAGTGCTCGAAAAGCGGCAGCCGCTGGCCGAGGCCGCGCTGCAGCGCAATTTCGACGACGCGCGCGGCGACGGCGACATCTTCAATGGCCACGCCATTTGATTTAAACAGAGTCACCTGCCGCTCATCGGTCCTGCCGGGAGCGCGGTGCGAAACGATTTCGGCCAGCTCGCGCACCGCGGTCCAACTGTGCGCAGCCGCGTCCCCCAGTACCGCGAGCAGGTCACCGGACTCGGACTTTGCCTGCTCGCGCGAATCTACGGTGATGATGCCGGCGCGGCGGACCGTTTCGTCGTCCAGCTCCCGCTTCTGCGGAAAATTCGCGCCGATGGCGTTGACGTGCGCGCCGGGCATCAGCCAGCGACCGTACAAGACCGGCGTGGCCGACGTCGTCGCCGTGACCACGATTTCCGCGTCCCGCACGGCCTGCTCGGCCGAAGCCGCGGGGTAGACGGGCAGGTGCAGCCGGTCAGTCATCTCGCGGGCGAACTGCGCGCGGCGCTCCGGGTTGCGGCCAAAGGCGCGAATGCTCGCCAGCTTGCGCACCGCCGCGATGGCTTCGAGCTGCGTCCGCGCCTGCAGGCCCGTGCCGATGATGCCCACCGTGGCGGCATCGGCCCGGGCCATATATTTCGTGGCCACGCCGGTGGCTGCGCCAGTGCGCATCTGCCCGAGATAGTCAGCTTCCAGCAGCGCCACGAGCTCGCCGCTGCGCGTCCGGTACAGCGGCAACAGGAACCGCACGCCGCCGCGGGCGCTGGTGTAAATTTTCAGGCCGGCGTAGCCGGTTTCGGTGTCGGCCGCTGCCATGTAGTGCAGGAAGACTTTTTCTGGAAGGGCGAACCGCTGGCGCGGGTGCAGCGTCGCCTTCAGTTCGGCCAGGTGGCGAAAAGCCTGCTCGACAGCTTCCAGAGCCATCGGCATCGTCAGCACGGCGCGTACGTCGGCTTCAGTCAGCAGTAGGGCCATGTTGTCTGCAGGGCCATTGCGGTCCGACAACTATTTCAACCGCACAACGTACGTCCGACCCTGAGGTTCAACTTCCAGCTTATCTTCGCGCGCCAGCCAGCCCAGCGCCATATACACGATGGCGTCAGGGGCCCCCACCTGTCTTTTCAAGGTGGAAACGCGCAGCTTGCCTTCCTCATCGAGTGTGCGCCAGATGCGGCCGGCCGTCTCGCCAATGCGCTCGGTCAACATTGCGAGCCCTCAGATGGAATTTCCATGGCCACAGATATTTTCACAGACAGGGCGAGTTTGCAATCCGAGAGACAGTGCGAATCCGGAACCGCAACACCCGGCGGGCTGCAGGGTCGAGCACGAACAGGTCGGCGTCATTGCCCAGGGAAACGTCGGCCGGGGATTCCATGCCCTCCCCGACACGGCTGCTAAGGTCTTCGGTATAGACGTGCTGCCCGGCCAGCGTCCAGATTTGAAGCCGGCGATTGCCGCTGTCGGCCACAACCAGGAAGTTGTTGCCGAAAAATGAAAGGCCGGTGATGTCGTCCATCTGATCCGGCGCAGTTCCCGGCCTGCCCCAGGCGGCGACGAATTCGCCATCCTGCGTGAACTTCTGGATGCGGCGGTTGTGCGTGTCCGCGACATAGAGGCAGCCGTCCGCACCAACCGCCAGATCCACCGGATAGTGAAACTCGCCGGGCGCGTGGCCATCGCGGCCCCAGCGTCTTACAAAGCGGCCGCCGGTGTCGAATTTCTGCACGCGGTGGCCGTCAAATTCCAGCACGTAGATCTTTCCCTCGCGATCCACCGCCACACTGACCGGCCCCAGGAAGCGGCTGTGTGGCGGTCCGGCAATCTCCCCCAGCAGACTTCCGTCGGGCGAAAAAGCGAAAACTCGTTCGGCAGAATAGTCGGCCACATAGATTTTGCCGTCCGCCACGGCGACGGCGGCGGGCCGCTCAAGTCGCTCGTGGGTGAAGGCGCGCAGCAGCCGCCCCTGCGCGTCAAATCTGTGGATGTAACGGCTGCCCGCATCGGCGATGTAGAGGGTACCCAGGGCATCCCCCGCGATGCTGAGCGGGAGGCTCAGCTTGCCCGGCCCCTCTCCGGCCTGACCCCACGCGGCGAGGTAGTCCAACGAGGCAGGCGGCTCAGCCGCCGATTCCCTGCCGCGCGAACATCCAACTGTCAGAAGAAGCAGAGGCAGCGACAGCAGCAGTTTCATAACATTTTATTTCTTAACAGTCTCAACGGAGGAGATTTCCAGTTCCAGCGGTGGACCATAGGCAACCAGCAATCCGACCACGCGCACGAAGCTGCCGGCGTGCGAAGCAAGTTGCGCGGCCACGCCGCCGGGGCGCACGGCAAACCACTGTAGGTTGTTCGGGAGCCGCAACCGATATCCGGAATCGGTTTGCTCCACGCGGGCTTGCAGGCTGAGCCGAAAGTCGCGGGTTTCGTAGCCAGCTTTGCGAATCGCACTGCGGAAACGTTCCGGCTCGAGCGCCGCGCCGGGCTTCAACTCCACGACCACAGTTCTGTCCTCCAAATCTACGCGAGCGGCAGCGACGCCATCCTGGCGCCGTACGGTCTTTTCGACCGCGAAGGCTCAAAACGGTCAGGTCATGCCGTTGACGCCGATGCGCACCTGCTCGATTTGCGCCGCGGCCGGAGCGGCAAGCAACGCCGCAGCCGCCAGAGTCCACAACGCACGTTGACAACCAATTCGCAGCTGCGCCGGTATCGGCAGCCGATTGCCCTGCGCATCGCGCGCGCCGGTGGGGCCGGTAGGAATCTTGATGCCCAGAAGAAAGGCAGCGTCAGAGCGGCTCTCCGGTGCGAGCCGCTTCCAGAAGCGATACTTCCCCCTCACCACCAAGTCGCCCAGGCCAGTCAGCGTCCGGTCGCCGGGCTGCACTACATTCTCCAGGCGCTTCACCACCAGGGGCGCAATAATGGTCACATTGAAGTCCGGCGCCGGAGCCAGGTTGAAAACAAACGGCTGCGCATAGACGAAAACGCGCAGGTTCTGCGGATTGGGCTGCTCGCTGCCCCCACCCAGCAGCCGGTCAACAATGCTGAATTGCGAAAAGGTGCGGATGGCACGGCCCTGGAAGAATTCCGTGATGCCGCCTTCACCGCGAATTGGCGGAGCCTGTGCCGCTGCTGCCGTATTCAAACAGACACCCATCAATGTCAGCCTGAAACACGCAGTGCACAGCTTGCGGACCGCCGTAAGACAGCGCAAATTGCCCTACCCTCTTAGCCAGCTTCGGAGCCAGAACTCCAGTCGGCTAAACCACAAAGCCCCCATATGAACGGAGCTGACCAGCAGCACCCAGCGGCTCAGGCGGTGGCAGTGGCCCCGTATCCAGGTCAGCTAGTGCGCATAGCCAAGGAATCAGATTGACCCCAAAAACAACCGGGGCCTCAACTCGGCAAGGAGCGCACCGGCCGCCGCGGCGCCGCCAACCGCTACCAGCGAGAGCAGCGCCGGGAAGACCCCACACCAGGGCACGGACAACAGCAGACCGACCAGACTCAAAAGCTTCGCTGGCATGTTTCGCTGCACATGGACCGAGCCAAAGACGCAAGACGACGGCAGCATCAAGCTTATTGCGAGAACTTGAAGATGGCATCCATCAGCTCGTCATAGACCTTCGGGTCGGAGCGACGGATGGCCTCCGTGGCGCAATTCTCCAGATAGTTCCGAAGCACGATGCGGCTCACCTGCCGCAGGGCGTTCTGCGCAGCCGACAGTTGCGTCAGCACCTCAAGGCAGGGCCGCTGCTGTTCGAGCATCTCTTGCACGCCGCGGAGCTGGCCTTCGGCGGCTTTCAGCCGCCGGATGCAGTTCTGCTTGCGCTCATCAGTGTAGATGGGCAGAACCTCGCTATTCGCAGGCATGGGTCTCCTTTTCCGCCGGACTGCAGGCAGCCAGGGGCTCCGGCTGCCCACATTGCAGACGCTTCCGGAAGTTATTTCTTCACGGGTTCGCAGCAGCACTTCTCGATGGTCTTCTTCGCCAGCGGGCAATAGAGCTTGTCCCCGCGCTGCTCGCAACAACATTTTTCAATCTTCTTGTCGGTGAGCGTACACCGCAGCTTGGCGTCCTGCGAATGCAGCGGACCAACGGTAACCGGCCCGGCCAGCAAGACGGAACCTAATAGCAAAGAAGCAAGACGACGCATGGCCTCCTCCAGAAACGTTTCATATACCCCTACCCCGTAGGGGTATATAAGAAGCTCTACCATTCGTCGTGTCTTAAGTCAAACCCTTTCTTGGTATATAGATGTGATTGGCGGCAGCATTCAGGTCAGATTACACTTCGGTCTACTAGGGAAGGTCTCCGAAGCTGATGCCCACGCCGCGGGCGGCCCGGAGGTAGTCGTCGTCGGGCGGCACAAGCCTCAAGGCGCCAACGGCCTGGGCCAGCGGCACTGATTGTATCTTGCCGGAGCGCAGGCAAACCATGTGCCCGAACTTGCCCTGGGCGACCAGGTCGGTGGCGCAGACGCCGAAGCGCGTGGCCAGGTTACGGTCGAATGGGCTCGGTGAGCCGCCGCGCTGGATGTGGCCGAGCACGGTTAGGCGGACTTCTTTGTGCAGATAGTCGCGGATGGCTTTGGCAACCAGTTCGGCGACGCGACCCTTTCTTGCTTCCGGAAACGGGTTGCCGAGCCCATCGTGTTCCGGCAGATTCGCGCCTTCGGCCACCACCACCAGGCTGAACGTGCGGCCCAGCTGTTCCCGGCGGCGGATCTTGGCGCAGACATTTTCGATGCTGAACCGGATCTCGGGGATCAAGATGACGTCGGCGCCGCCGGCCAACCCCGCCTGCAGCGCAATCCAGCCGGCGTCGCGGCCCATGACTTCGATAACCATTACACGGTGGTGACTCTCCGCCGTGGTGTGCAGGCGGTCAATTGCATCCACGACGACGTGGAGCGCAGTGTCAAAGCCAAAGGTGACTTCCGTGGCTTGCAAATCATTGTCAATGGTTTTCGGCACGCCGACGACCCGCAGGCCGAGCTGCGAGAATTCATGTGCGATCTTCAGCGTGCCGTCGCCGCCGATGATGACCAGCGCGTCCAAGCCCATTTTGCGAGCGTTTTCAAGGCACAGGCCGGAGAGGTCGCGCACAACTTTCTTGCCGTCTTCCACCAGGGGGTAAGCGAAGGGGTTGCCACGGTTGGTGGTGCCGAGAATCGTGCCGCCACGAGGGAGGATGCCGCGCACGCTTTCGTAGTTTAGCTCGCGGCAACGGTCGGGCCAGATGAGCCCATCGAAGCTGTTTGTCACGCCGATGACACGCCAGCCGTAATCGCCCAGCGCTGCTTTGACTACGCCGCGGATGACAGCGTTCAGCCCGGGAGCGTCGCCCCCGCCGGTGCAGACACCAATTGTGCGAATCGAATCGGTCATGCTGATGCTCCTGCGAGTTCGCGACTTTCATTCTACGCGCGGTGCAGTAACATGCAAAGTTTTCCGCGCTTGAAGACCTCTGACAGGTTTCTGGTAGGCTCGCGGCCGGGAGGAGTGATGAAACCGCTCGCAATGCTCGAACCGCTGAGACTGCTCACGATGCGCGTGGCCCCAGGGATAATCTTCATCTATCACGGCTTCCCAAAGCTGTTCACCGGCACTGCCGAGGCCATGGAGTTTTTGAGAGCCTGGGTCTGCCCGGCTGGCTCGTCTACCTGGCGGGTGTTGTGGAGTTTTTCGGCGGCTGGCTGCTGATTGCGGGCCTGTTTACTCGAGCGGCCGCGCTGCTGCTGGCCGGGGAGATGGTCGTTGCGATCTGGGCGGCGCATTCGGGCCGGGGGATCCTGGTTGTTTCCGAGTATGAGTTGCCGCTGGCGCTGGCTGCGGGAACGTTTACGCTGGCGGCAACCGGAGCGGGCGCCATTTCGCTCGACCGCCTGGACCCAAAACAAAGCCGCTGATGTATCGAAGGGGAAGCTCGCTGATGAGGTGTGCGGAGCGCGGGCGGCGGTTCCGAGCACGGGGCTCGCCCCCGCTGTGAGCGTGCAGACTTGGCCAACCGCAGGCGTCGGCGGTCTCCTGAGGCGAGAGCGGCCCGACCGCATTGGCTCAGGCTGAACGCTGCGCCACGAGTGCGGCTACGTGTTCGACTGCGTGGAAGGCTGCGGTGCAGGCGCCGTCTGTTGCGCCTGCTGCGGCGCCGGCAGCGGGGCTTCCGGCATAATCAGCCAGGCCAGCAGATAGGCGATAACGCCCGGGAAAATCCCGGTGAAAACGACCACCAGCACCCAGACCAGCCGCACGATTGTGGAATCCACATCCAGATATTCGGCCACACCGCCGCAGACGCCCGAAATTTTGTTGTCGGTAGCCGAGCGCATCAGGCGCTTGCCCGCAGTGGATGACTTCGGCGCCGCATGCTGTCGCGAGCCGCAGAAGTAGCAAAAATTGGAATAGTCGGCAATTTCTCTTTGGCAAAACGCGCAGATCATCTCTGCCCCCTTCGAGCGGCAACCGCTCTCATCTATTCTATACGCACCATGGCAGGAAAAGTTCCTCGCTCACCGGATAAGCACCGCCTCGGGCCACCAGCCTTTCCAGCTACCGGCGGCGCACAATCAGGCAGTCAGCCATCAGGTCGTGCAGCGCCTGCTTCCTGCTTGTCAGCCCGGCCAGCACAAACGCAAGCAGACCAAGAAGCGTGAGCATTGCAATCAGGGTGTAGTGAAACGGCTCGCGCGCATACCGCGAGAGCAGGAAAAAGCTGGTCAGAAATTGCAGGGCGATGAATTTTCCCAAGTGCCGTCCGGTGGCGCGCCAGAAACTGATGCGCCGGCCGGCCAGGTCGGTGACGACCAGTCCGATGACCTGCTTGCCCAGCGTGGCCTGCTTGCGCGAGCTTTCCAGCAGCGCGAAATAGAGCCACACAATTACGCTGTTGATGATCTCCAGCGGGAGCGCGATGGCTTCAATTTGCCGCTGGAGAAAATCGGGGTCAGGCCGCAATTCCTGGCCGGTGCCCTGCAGATGCGAGACCAGACCCACCACGACGACCGCAAGCGAAACCAGAAACAGCAGGAAGCTGTCAATGATGTACGCGGCCGCGCGGAGCCAGAAACCGGCGTAGCGTACCTCGCCAATCGAAGCAATAACCGCTTGGGCTGGAGCGGGTACTTTGCCGGCAGGAATCTGCGTTTCACTGTGCTCGTGCGGCGCAAGGGATGAGGGATCCACGAAAATCTCCGGCTGCGGCTGCTGTGGTTCCGAATCCAGTGTCCTGGCTGCTTCCGGAACTTTCGCATCGGCGACCGCCCGCCCGCACGAGGGGCAGAAGCGTGCGTTTTCGGTCAGTTCGGTTCCGCAGTCCGGACAGGCATTCTTCATGGCACTCGGTGAACGGGGTGCATCGTAGCAGACCATCGGGTCGGCCTCAAGCGCATCACCGGCTGGTCATCGGAGAACAAAACGGACAGCAGTGTAGAGGCAACCGCCGCGACAGGCCGTGCACAAAACGAAGACCCGCTAGAAAGCGGCAAGGTCTTTCACGGCGCGGACGATGTCTTCGCTCTGCGGCAGGATGGCGTCTTCGAGCTTCGGCTGGTAGGCACAGAAGGTGTCTTCGGCGGCCACGCGCCGAACGGGCGCGTCGAGCTCCTCGAACAACTCATCGGCGATGCGCGCGGCAATCTCTGCGCCATAACCCCATGAAAGCGAGTCTTCGTAGGCCACAATCACGCGGCTGGTCCTGCGTACGCTGGCGGCAATCGTTTCCCAGTCGTAGGGACTGAGTGTACGCAGGTCTACGATTTCCACAGACACGCCCTGCCGCTCAAGCTCGGCCGCAGCCACTTCCGCGCGGCGCACGACCGCGCCATAAGTGATGACGCTGACGTCGGTGCCTTCGCGGACGATTCGCGCCTTGCCGAACGGAATCGTGAAGTCCGGACCGGGATACTGCGAGCGGTTATACGGCTGGCGGTAGAGGTGCTTGTGCTCGAGGAACATCACCGGGTCGTCGGCGCGGATGGCGGTGCGCAGCAGCCCGCAGAGGTCGAGCGCCGTCGAAGGCATCACCACCCGCAACCCCGGACAGTGCGTGAAAATCACCTCGCCACACTGGCTGTGGTAGATGGCGCCGCCGGTCAGGTAGCCCCCGATGGCTACCCGGACCACGGCCGGCGATTTGAACTTTCCGGCCGAGCGCCAGCGAATCAAGGCCAATTCGTTGCGGAGCTGCATCATGGCCGGCCAGATGTAATCGAAGAATTGGATTTCCACCACCGGCTTCAGCCCGCGGGTAGCCATGCCGATGGCCCGGCCCACAATGTTGGCCTCCGCCAGGGGTGAGTTGAATACGCGCGCCGAGCCGTACTTGCGCTGCAAGCCAGAGGTGGCCTTAAACACGCCGCCTTTGCCTTTGACTTTCTCAAGGTATTCTTCGCGGGTGCAGTCGGCCACGTCTTCGCCGAAGACGACGATGCGTTCATCGCGCCCCATTTCATCCATCAGGGTGCGCGAGACCATCTCGACCATCGTCACCGAATTGCCCTCCAGCTTGGCTTCCGATTCGAATTCCTCGGAGGCGGGATCCACATCCGGGGAATAGACCCACAGACGCACCGAATCTTCCGAAGGCAGTTCGGCTGCAAGCGCACGGTCAGTGGCTTCCTTAATTTCCTCGTCCACCTCAGCTTCCAGCGCCTCGAGTTCTTTTTCCTCAAGAATGTTTTCCCGCACCAGGAACAATGCGAATTTGGGCACCGGGTCGCGGCGGGCTTCTTCTTCGCGCTCGGAATCAGGCTTGTAGAGTTTTTCGTCGTCGGAAAGCGAATGCGAGTAAGGCCGAATCACGTGCGCGTGCACCAGCGCCGGGCCGCGACGCGCGCGGCAGTGCTCGACGGCCTTCTTGCAGGCCGCAAAGCTTTCGAGTGGTTCGGTGCCGTCGCACTCCTCAATCAGCAAGCCGGGAAAATTCCGCAGCAGCTTCGAGACGTTGCCGCCGGCCGTCTGAACTTCAACGGGCACGCTGATGGCGTAGCCGTTATCTTCGACCATGAACAGCACGGGCAGCTTTTTGGTGCAAGCGGTGTTCAGCGCCTCCCAGAATTCCCCTTCGCTGGTGGTGCCGTCGCCGCCGGAGACGTAAACGACTTCGTCCTTCTGATGCCGCACCGCATCGCCGAGCGGAGCTTTCTTGGCCAGGTCGAGCGCCTTGGGGAATTTATCGTAATAGAGGGATGCTTCCGCCGCGCCCACCGCCTGCAGCCACTGCGTGCCGGTGGGCGAGGACTGGCTGACGATGTTCAAATCCTGATGACCCCAGTGCGAAGGCATCTGGCGCCCGCCGGAGTTGGGATCGTCTTTTGCGCCCACGGCTTCCAGCAGCATCTCATACGGCGTCATCCCCAGCGCCAGGCAGAGCGCACGGTCGCGGTAGTAGGGATAGAACCAGTCGTAGGCCGGTTTCAGATTCAGCGCCGCCGCGACGAGAACGGCCTCGTGGCCCGCGCCGCTGATTTGAAAATAAATCTTGTTCTGCCGCTTGAGCTGGATTTCGCGGTCGTCGAGCCGCCGGGAAAGATACATTGTCCGGTAAATCTGAATCAGCGTGTCGCGGTCAAGTCCCTGGTATTTCGAAGCGTCGAATTTGGCCGTCTTGACGCGATTCTGTACCGGCATCCGGCACTCCTTTTCGAAAACTGCGCGATTCGCTGCGGAAACAAATATTATAGCCCAGCGCGGCAACCCGGGGCGAACGCGAATCAACACGTGCCGCGGCGCAGCTAACCCTTCCGGGCTAGGAAGATGCCACAGCCAGCGGAGCGTGGACCGATTTCAGGCGCAGGTCTCGCTGCGGGAACGGGATTTCAATCCCGTTTCGCGAAACGCGCGAAAAATGGAGATGTACAGGTCGCTGGCCAGAATTTTTGGCGTCTGTACCTGCCGAATCGTCCACACGCGCAGCTCGAAATTCAGGGCGCTGTCGCCAAAGCCGGTGAAGATGACCTCTGGCGGCGGCGCATCCATGACATCAGGATGCTGCCGCGCGGTTTCCGGCAGCACCGCGCGCACTTTTTCCGGATCGCTGCCTAGGAAACCCCCAGCGGGATGGCGAAACGCACCTGGCGGTCGTTGGCCGTTCAGTTGATGACGCGCGTGGTGGTGAATTCCGAGTTGGGCACGACGATGACCACGTTTTCGTTGGTGCGCACCCAGGTGCTGCGCGCGGGGATGCGCACCACGTCGCCGTAAACCCCGCCGACTTCGATGCGGTCGCCCACCTTGACGGGCCGTTCGACCAGCAAGACGAGGCCGCTGATGAAGTTGTTGGCGATATTCTGCAAACCAAAGCCGATCCCGATGCCGACAGCGCCGCCAATCACCAACAAGCTGTTCAGGTTCACTCCGGCCGATTGCAGGCCCACCATGACGCCGACGGCAAACACCAGATAACTGACAATCCGCGCCAGCGCATACTGCTGCCCCGCATCCATCGAAGTGTGCGCAGCAGCCGAAGCTGCAGGAAACGCCGCACCAGCGAGGCCAGCACTGCCAGGAAGGCCAGAAACAAAACCGTTTTCAGGAGGAACCCGGTCGTCACCTGAAAGTTCCCCAGCGTGAGGTATGGCCGCGCGAGCCGGTCGCGGGCCTCAGCAATGAACCCGTGCAGCCAGGCAGGAGTCAGCTCCGGAGGCAGCAGCCCGCATCCAAGCACGCCCAGAAACAGCACAGTCAGCAGGCCGAGAATCCATGTTCGAATGGAGTTTTTCATAGCGTCGTGTCTCCGTCCGGGGATGGAAATGGGTCAGGAAGAGTATAGCGGCGCGGGAGGATGATATGGATAAACCGGCGGTTTCAAGCGAGGGATTCAAACTGTTCGCGAACAGTGTTGAACTTCCCTTCGCCGCCGCGGATTATTTCTGGCGAGGCGTCCCTAAACGGCGCCTCGGTCTGCAAACGGTCGAGCCAGCGCTGGTGGGAAAGTTTCTCGTGGTCAGAAAAATCCAAGCGCACCAGCACGCGGATGCGCTCGGGGCCGTCTTTTTTCTCCGGGGATTTGCGCTCGAACTTGAGCTGCATCTTGTCGCCCAGGCGGAAGGCCTGCCGCCAGCTTTCTACGCGGTGCCGGGCCTGCTGGGCGGCGTCCTCGTCTGTCCCGAAGTCGAAAACCAAGAAGGTCTGCGCCATGGCCAAGCATTTAGCCGCCCGCACCCGAAAATGTCAAGCAGTGCACCCAGTGAGTCGCAACCGCACACGCTGCAAGCATCTCCCGGACTTGGGCGACGAAGAATGGATCGTGGATCAGGAAACGCACCAGAAGCGGTGCATGGCGTAAGCCGGCGGCAGCTCCACTGACCTGGGCCCTGGCGAACGAACTTAGGCTTGACAGTGTATATGTGAATTGATAAAAGCAAGATTTATTCGGAAAGATAGCGCTCAGGTTCGCCGACTGAATTTCGGCGGGGCAGTTTTGCATCTGAATCCAGCCATGACGGGGCGCAGACCCATTGCCGTTTTCTGGCTGCTGATGTGGGCCGTGGGCACCGTAGGTGCATCGCTTGGCCCGTCGCTACATGGCGTCGGACATGACTGTGAGTGCAGTGAATGGATCTGCGTCTGTCGGCACGATTCGCCGGGCAGACTGCATCGCGCAGATGAGCTTCCTGCGGCGCATTCATCCCACAACAGTAAGACAGAAGCTGCCGAAGCCAGCGGCACCGCATGCCACAAACCGGGTAAAGAGAGCGAACAGCCCTGCACCATGTCCGCCTGCGGCAGCCAGCAGACCAACGACGGCCTGCTCACGGGCCTGCTCGCAACTTTGCGGGAGCCGGAGGCTGTTGGCACGCCCACGCTGGCAGGCTACTCAGAGCCGAGCGGACCCCTCAGCTTCATAGCTTCTGATCTCGGCCTCGAACCTCCTCCTCCTCGTTTCCTCTCTTTCTAACCGAAATGTTACACATGCCCTGCCTGGCAGGGCCAATCCGGTTCGTCCGGAAAGAGAGGAGGAGATCTCCATGCAGGTGCGCATTTCTCTGCGGTTCGTTCTGGCCTTACTAATCGGGTTCTTCAATGGCAGCTTGCCAGCTGCAGCGGCTGTGCTCGACGAGCCGGCTTCGCTCAGCGGAGCCGTAAGCGACCCGACAGGCGCCGTGGTGGCGCAAGCTACAGTCGTGGCGACGCACAGCGAAACACAACAAACCTTTGAAACGAGCACCGACGCGCAGGGGCGCTACCGATTTGCTTCATTGCCGCGGGGCCGCTACCACGTGGAAGCATCTGCGGCCAACTTCGGCCGGGTGACGCAAACAGTAACGCTAACCGACGGGCAAGTTGCCGAGCTCGATTTTCGCCTGCCGCTGCGGCCCGTCGCGCAGACTGTCATCGTCAGCGAAATCCCGGACGAGGTGGTTGCACAATTTCAAAGCGTTCCCGGCGGGGTGGCTTTGATAGCGGGAACAGAGATTCAGCGATCCCAAGCTGCCACGCTGAAAGACGCCCTGGCCTTCACGCCCGGCGTGCTGGCGCAGTCGCGCTTCGGGGCCGACGAAAGCCAGCTCTCCATCCGGGGCTCGGGCCTGCGCAACAACTTTCACGCGCGCGGTCTGAATCTGCTGGTCAATGGCATGCCCTATCAGGATGTTGACGGCTCGAGCGACTTCGAATCGCTTGAACTGATGGCTACCGACCGCGTGGAAGTCTGGAAAGGCGCCAACGCGCTGCGTTATGGCGGCAACACGATGGGCGGGGCTATCAATTTCGTGACCAAGACCGGCGACTCTGCTGCGCCGGTGGAGCTGCGCGTTGTTGGCGGCGCCTTCGGTTTCTACAAAACACAACTGGCCAGCGGCGGCGCGGTCGGGCCGTTCAGCTACTATGCCAGCTACACGGCCAGCGAGATGAACGGTTACCGCGAGCACAGCCAGCAGGGAAGACACCGGCTGTTCGCCAATTTCGGCTGGCGCGTCAGTCCGAACACAGATGCGGCGGTAGACATCATCTATGCCAACGTGGCCGAAAAACTGCCCGGGGCACTCACGCTCAGCGAATTTCTTGCCAACCCGCGACAAGCCGAGGCTGCCAAAGTCAGCGGCGACTGGGGCCGCTTCTACAACTATGTGCGCGTTGGCATGCGCGTCCGGCATGAGTTGAACCGCGCGCAGACGCTGGCAATCAGCGTCCACGGCCAGTACCGCAGCATGGACCATCCGATCTTTCAGATTCTTGATCAGGATTCTCGTAACTTTGGCGGTGAAATCCACTACGCCTTCAACGGCACGCTGGGCACAAGGCGCAATCGGTTTGTCATCGGCTTCGCGCCGCAGCACGGCACCGTAGGCGAGCGCCGCTTCGTCAACCTGGGGGCCGGGCAGCCGCTGAGCCAGCGCGGCGCGCTGACTGCCCTGTTCGGCACCGAGTCCACGAATTACGGCCTGTATTTCGAAAACCAGTTTGACCTTAACTCGAAGCTGACCTTCATCGCGGGCGGGCGTGCGGACTGGGCCCGGCGCGAATTCAAAGACCGTTTCCTTTCCGATGGCGACCGCTCCGACGAGCGCACGTTTTCGGCGTTTTCGCCGAAAATCGGCTTCCTCTGGCGCATGAGCGAAAGCGCACAAATGTTCGGCAACGCCTCCCGCAGCTACGAGCCGCCGCTGCTGCTTGAACTGACCAGCTTCGGCGCGCCGGGATTTCTCCCGCTCGAGGCGCAGGATACGTGGCAATTGGAGATCGGCACGCGCGGGCAGCTAGGCAGCCGGTTGGAATGGGATTTCGCGTTTTTCGACGCAGAGATTGAGAATGAGTTCATCAACGAGAACGTGCAGCCATTCCCCGGCGCTCCGTTCACGATTCCGAGCTTCCGCAATTCTTCGGACACGCGCCACCTTGGCATCGAACTGGGCACCGGCGCATTGCTGGCCGAGAGCTTGGCCTCACCCGGGGACAGGCTCGCTTGGCGCCTGGCCTATACCTGGTCCCGCTTCCGGTTCGTAGACGACCCAGTCTTCGGCGATAATTACCTGCCCGGCGCGCCGCGGCACCTGCTGCGCAGCGAGCTGCGCTACACGCACCCGCGCGGCTTCTGGGTGGCGCCGAATCTCGACTGGTCGCCTGCCAGCTACTTCGTGGACAGCAGGAACACCGCGGTCAACGCGGGCTACGCGGTTATGAATCTGAAAGCAGGCTACGACTGGGCAGCCGGCGGTAACATGGTCGCCAGCTTCTACTTTGAGGCGGCAAATCTCACCAACCGCAATTATTCCGGCTCGGTGCAGGTGGACAACGCCCTGGGCCGTTTCTTTGAGCCAGCCAACGGCCGGTCGGTGTACGGCGGTTTGAGCTGGCGCTTCGGGAGGTGAGCCATGTCTGGGCGGGTCCTAGCGTTGCACGCACGGGCCGGCTTGGGAATTGCGTTGTTGTCCGCCGCCTGCACAACAAGCGGGCGCGCGCCGGGAATCCAGCTTGAACGGGAACCGCGCGCCGTTCTTGCTGCGCTGGGAGTCGAATCGGCACGATTTCCGAAGCTCGCGGTGGCTGCTTCCGGGGCACTGTACCTTCTCGCGGTTGAAAAAGCTGAAAGTAGCGAACGGCTGGCACTGAGCATCTCACACGACGGGGGAGACACATTCGGCACGCCGGTTCCAGTGAGCGCTGCCGGGGCAGCGATTAGTGCGCATGGCGAAAACAGCCCGGCGCTCGCGCTGACACCCACGGAAATCTACGTGCTCTGGGAGCAGCGACGCGAAGACGGCTACACCGACATCCTGATTGCGCGCTCGTTGAATTTTGGCCGCAGCTTTGATCTGCCCATCTCCATAGTGCGCAAAGCCCGGCCGTCGTTCCACGGCTTTGCCAATCTGGGCGTGGCCCCAAACGGCGAGGTGTTTATTGCCTGGCTGGACGCCCGCGACGAACCCGAACGCCCGGGGACGTTTGCCGTGTACCTGGCGCGATCGGCCGACCGCGGCGCTTCGTTTGGCGAAAATGTTCGTGTGGCGCAGTCGGCCTGCCCGTGCTGCCGCGTGGCGGTGGCGGTCGGTAAGAATGGCGAAGTTTATGTTGCCTGGCGGAAGGTATTCGAAGGCGATGTGCGCGACATCGTCATTTCTACGTCCGCGGACGGAGGCAATTCATTTGCCCCGCCGGTGCGCGTCGCCGCGGACAACTGGCGCATCGCCGGCTGCCCGCATTCCGGGCCCGCGATTGTGTCTTACAATGGCCGGCTCTACGTGGCCTGGATGTCGGAAGCACGGGGCAGCAGCGTCGTGCAGGTTTCTTGGTCGGACGACGCAGGAAAGAGATTTGCTCCTCCCGTCGTGGTCTCCGAAGGAATTCTCGACGCCAATCATCCGTCGTTCTCTCTTTCCCCCGATGGAAGGCTAACGCTCACCTACGAAGGCCGGCCTGCCGGGCAACAGCACTGGCCGCGCGCACGCCCCTATTTCGTAGGTATTACAGGGACCGGTGAAGTAACTATTCCCGTGGAGGTGCCGGCCGGAGAGCGCTCGGCGTACTACCCCGTGGTTGCCGCGGGCACGGCAGGCCGCACGTATTTCGCCTGGACCGAGCCGGGCCATCCGGCAAGCCGGCTGCTACTGTGCCGCGGGAGGGCGAGCAGGTAAGCTGCTTTCCTGAACGGTCTGCTGAAAGATGGCTTTCGAGGTTGCGCACTGCCCTTGTTGCTCGGTTCCGTACCCTAGTGGACTTGGGCCCTCCCGAAAAACAGAGCCTCCAACGCGCTTGCGCGCGGCCTTGCGGCGTGCTAGCCTTAGCGAACAAAAAGCGAAGGAGGAGCAATGCCCCATTCCCTCGCCGCGCGCAAGGCCGCGACGCTGGCCGCGGCCGGCCGCAGTGACGCACTTCAGGAAGCATTGCAGGCGCTGGCCGACAAGGCCGAGCGCCTAGCCGGCACGCAGCCGCCGGATGAGGAAGTCATCACCGCGGTCGAGCATCTGCCTGCGCGCGAAGCCCGGTGGGCGCCGATGCCCTCCTGGGTGCGTCCGGAGCTGGCTGGTGCCTATCGCGACAAGGGCATCGAGCAACTCTACTGGCATCAGGCGGCAGCGGTGGAGCACGTCCGCGCCGGCCGCAACGTGGTCGTGGTCACGCCCACCGCATCGGGCAAGACCGTCTGCTACAACCTGCCGGTGCTGAATGCGGTGCTTGAGAATCCGGACACGCGCGCGCTGTATCTGTTCCCCACCAAGGCGCTGGCGCAGGACCAACTGGCCGAGCTGGATGACCTCGGCCGGAGACTGGAAAACGTCTTCGGCGTGTACACCTATGACGGCGACACGCCGGCCGACGCCCGACGCGCCATCCGGCAGAAGGGCCACATCGTCATCTCCAACCCGGACATGCTGCACACCGGCATACTGCCGCACCACACAAAATGGACTCGCGTGTTTGAAAATTTGCGCTACATCGTGCTCGATGAGTTGCACAGCTACCGCGGCGTCTTCGGCAGCCACCTGTGCAACGTGCTGCGGCGGCTGCGGCGTATCGCACGCTTCTACGGTTCGGAGCCGCAATTCATCTGCTCATCAGCCACCATCGCCAACCCGGGTGAGCTGGCCGCCCGGCTCACTGAGGGGCCTGTTGAGGTCGTGGACGAAAATGGAGCTCCTTCGGCAGAGAAATTCTTCGTCTTCTACAACCCGCCGGTGGTCAACCGCAACCTGGGCATCCGCCGCAGCTACATCAACGAAGCCACGCACGTGGCGCAGGAGTTCCTGAGCCGCGGCCTGCAGACGATCCTGTTTGCCAACAGTCGCCTCAACACCGAGCTTATGCTGACCTACCTGCAGCAGGCAAACCCTGCATTTCCGGGGATGCCAGCGGCGGTTCGCGGCTACCGCGCTGGCTACCTGCCCGGCGAACGCCGCGAAATCGAACGCGGGCTGCGCGACGGGCGAATCCGCGGCGTGGTAGCCACTAACGCGCTCGAGCTGGGAATTGATATCGGCTCGCTCGACGCCGCGGTCATGGCCGGTTATCCCGGCACGATTGCCTCCACCTGGCAGCGCGCCGGACGCGCCGGCCGCCGCCAGGGAGTCTCCTGCGCAGTGCTGGTAGCCTCGTCGGCGCCGCTCGACCAGTTTATCGTCCGTCACCCCGACTATTTCTTCGGCCGGTCACCCGAACACGCTTTCATCCAACCCGATAACCTCGAGATTCTCGTCAATCACCTGAAATGCGCCGCATTCGAGTTGCCGATTGCACCCGATGAAAAATTCGGCAGTGCGGACATTGCCGAGATCTGCGAACAGCTCTCCGACGCGGGTTTTCTGCACTTCTCAGCCGGTCACTGGCACTGGACGCAGGAAGCCTACCCCGCCGACGCTATCAGCCTGCGCGCCGTGACCTCTGACAACTTCGTGATTGTGGACACGACCGGCGAGCCGGATGTCATCGGCGAAGTGGACTTCCCGAGCGCTCTGACCACCGTCCACCCGAAGGCGATCTACCTGCACGGCGGGCAACAGTATCACGTCGAGCGGCTCGACTTCGACGAGCGCAAGGCCTATGTCAAGCGCGTGGACGCGGATTACTACACCGACGCGATTCGCTACACCGAAGTCCGCGTGCTCGACCCTGCCGCGGAAGTTCGGCTCGCCAAACAAAGCGCTCAATCCGGCAACGAGCTGATTACTGCCCTTTCGGGGTTGCGCGCCTGGGGCGACGTGCTGGTGCGCTCGCAAGTCGTTGGTTTCAAGAAAATCAAATTCCTTACCAATGAAAATGTCGGCGCGGGAAAACTCGAGCTGCCCGAAAACGAAATGCACACCACGGCATTCTGGCTTACGCTCGAGCGGCCGCTGGTAACGTCGCTGCCGTTTGCGGTGTCTGAGCGGCAGGCCGGGATGTACGGCCTGCTCTACGCGCTGGAGACCGTTGCCACGCTGCTGCTGATGTGCGACCGCCGCGACATCGCCACCGCCCTCGGCGAACGCCCCCACGCTCCCAATAGAGAGGCCAACTCAGGCAATCTGAAGATTGCTTTTGTAGGGTCGCACTTTGGTTCGATCGAACGGCTCTCGCAGACAGAGCCGGACGGACCCGCGCGCGGGACCGCCTCTGCACGAACAGAGGAAACATTGCGCGAATTTTTTGAGCCGAACCTGTACCTGTACGACGCCTATCCCGGAGGCATCGGCTTCAGCGAGCCCTTGTTCCGCAACTGCGAGGCTTTGCTACGCCGAACCCGAGAGCTGATTGCCGCCTGCGGCTGTGCGGCCGGGTGTCCGTCGTGTGTGGGGGCTTTCGGCGAGCGCCACGAACGCGCCAAAGAAGCTGCGCTCGCGATCCTCGACCGGTTGATTGCCTGACGCAGGTCTTTGGGTCGCGGTTTTAGCGGGGTGAGATGCGGAACTTTGAATGGCGCCATGTAGCAGGGGCTTGACGCGGCCACCGTTTCCGCACATTTACCAGTACCGGAAAGTATGAAGAAGCTCGACGACAAGTTTTCACGGCTCGCGGCGCTGAAGCCGGTTCGAAAGCACAACTCTTCGGCAGCGTGCACCGTGAAACCCCTCCCGGGGCGCGAATCAACGCGTAACGGCGATGAACTCGCCGAACTGCTGGGCGCGGAAGTCACTCGCAACCGCTACGGCACGCACCTGCGCATCCGCCGCTGGTTCCCTGCTCCGGGGATTCTTGCGCCCGCGCCGAACGTTTTGCGTTTGCTCGTTCCCGGGGCACCCGCAACGGCCTCAAGAATTGACGACTGGCTTTTCCTCGACACCGAAACCACCGGACTGGCTGGCGGCACGGGCACCTATGCGTTTCTGGTGGGTGTGGCGTGGTGGGATGGCGCCGGGCTTGAGGTCGAACAGTTCCTGATGCGTGATTACAGTGAGGAACACTCGCTACTTGCCGCTCTGGCCGAGCGGCTTAATCAACGCCGCGTGCTGGTCACCTTCAACGGGAAATCGTTCGACTGGCCGCTGCTGGAGACGCGTTTTCACTTGACCCGTACGATTGCGCCGCGGAGCCCGTGTGCCCACCTCGACCTGCTGCACCCGGCGCGGCAGCTGTGGTCGTACCGGGCCGGCGGGCCGGCTTCGGTGCGGCTCACGGAACTCGAGCGAGAGGTCCTCGGGTTTCAAGCGCTGGGTTACGACCGACGAGACGATTTTCCCTCGGAGCTGATTCCGCAGGCCTACTTCGACTACCTGCGCGGCGGCCCGGCTGCGCCGCTCGCGGCAATCGCGCGGCACAACCAGATGGATCTGCGCGGACTGGCCGCGCTGGCGGGTAGAGTCGTGTCGCTGGCCGCGGCGCCGGGCACCGCGTCCAGCGAGCCGCTGGAGCTGCTTGGTCTTTCACGGCTGCATCGCGTCCGGGGCGACGCCCGGCGAGCGCGCGAACTCTACGAGATGTCGCTTGCGGCCGGACTGCCTCGCGCGCTCGAACGGGCAGCGCGGCGCGAGCTGGCCTTGCTGGCGAAGCGCGACCGCGACTACGCCCGGGCTACCGCGCTGTGGGAAGAACTTGTCAACGAACCCGGCCCGATTCTCGCTGCAGGGTCGAACTTCCGTTCGATTGCAGGCTGCTCAAAAGCCAAGGCGAGCAGCTTCAAGTTTTCCCCTGCAATGGCCCGAACCGGCGGCGCTGGCTACGGCTGTGAGCTGGACGCTTACGAGCAACTGGCCATCTATTACGAGCACCGCGCGCGGCAACCCGAGCGAGCCGCAGAATTCAGCCGCGCTGCGCTCGGGGCGCTCGAACGCGCTCTGCGCGCCGGGGCCGTCGAACCTTTGCGCTATCGCAGACTGAAGGCCCGGCTCGAGCACCGCCTCGCGCGGCTGGACATCAAACGGCGCCGGCTGGTGGAACTCATCCAGGGCTAGGCAGCCCGTGCCGGAAAGGTTCCCTGCTGCATTCTGCGAAGCTTTCCCCTTCCGGTTGGAGTAGGATACCAGCCCCACAGGCAGCACAGGAGGGCGCCATGGCTACGGCGGGGACAAACATTCTGCGCGAACAGTTGCTCGACCGGCGGCGTCGGCTGGAATCGGCCCTGAAGGCAACGCCGGATAACTCCGCATTGGAGGAACTGCTGGCAGAGGTAGATGGCGCGCTGGGGCGCATACAGACGGGCACATATGGCCTTTGCGAGACCTGTCACGACCCCATCGAGCAAGACCGCCTGCTCAGCGACCCGCTGGCGCGCTACTGCCTGGACCACCTGACGCCATCCGAACAGCGAGCGCTGGAACGCGATTTGGAACTGGCCGCTCAGATTCAGCGCCAGTTGCTGCCGCCGCGTGAACTGCGCGTGGAGGGCTGGGAGGTGCGATACCACTACCAGCCGATGGGACTGGTCAGCGGCGATTACTGCGACCTGATTGCCGACCCGCGGCAGCCGGGCGGGATGTTCTTCGTGCTGGGAGACGTCTCCGGCAAAGGCGTGGCCGCGTCGATGCTGATGACCCACCTGCACGCGATGTTTCGCAGCCTGGCTGGCTTCGACCTGCCGCTGGAAGAAATGGTCGCGCTGGCCAACCGCATCTTCTGCGAAAGCGCGCTGGCCGGGCAGTACGCCACGCTGGTCTGCGGCCGTGCGCGCAGCTCGGGCGAGGTCGAATTGCACAACGCGGGCCACTGGCCTTGCCTGATTGTGAGGCGCGGCGAGATTTCCCCGGTGCATTCTAGCTGCGTTCCACTGGGCATGTTTCCAGTTGGCCAGTTCTACGTGAACCGGATCGTCCTCCAGACGGGCGAAAGCCTGTTTCTATACAGCGACGGTTTGGTCGAAACCAGGAACGCGGCGGGTGAAGAATTCGGCGCCGAGCGTCTGGCGCGCCTGCTGGCCGGCTTCGCTGGAGCTTCCGCGCAGGAATTACTGGAGGGCTGCCTGGCCGAATTGGCCGATTTTCGCGGGAACACCAGAAGGCCCGACGATCTCACCGTGCTGGTGCTGCGCCGCACTTGATAATCCGGCCGGAGGATGCGGATGAAGTGCCGCGCAAAGCAGCTCCGCGCCGGGCGCCGTCCGCTAACGGCATTCGGCCTGCTTCGGTCCGGACTGGGCAGCAGCGGCAGTGTATGGAGCGACGTCGTGGTGTGCTATCGAACGCGGGGCTTCGCGGGAGGCGGGCCTGGGCGCCGCCGGCCAGGCGAGCGCACGAACGATGCGGTCGAACACGTCGCGCGTTGTGCCTTCCACGCTCAAGCACTCGATTGCCGGACAGTACAGGAAGACTTCGCCCGCGTCCGGGGCCGTGAAGGAGAAGAAGTTCGGCCGGCGAAAACGATCTTCCGCCTGCGGGTACTTCCATTCCAGTGCCTCGCTGTACTGGCCGAAGAAGCGCGCGGCGGCGACATCGCTGGCCAGTCGCAGCCGGAACACCAGCAGCGTCTGTTTCGTTTTCTCGTGCTCGATGATGGCGTATCGGTCGCCATCCCACGCGGGTGACAGCGCGAGGGCGCGTTCTTCGCCCAGGTGCTGTTTCAGGACGGCGTGCACGCCGAATTCGCCCATCACGTTTTCGTCCAGCACCTTCCATCCGCGCGGAACGAGCTTCGACAAGTCCGGCAAGGCCACCGGCTCCGGCGTGTAGCCGGAAAAATACATTTCGGGATGGAGAATGTGCTGCGTCGAAGCCGGCGGCTTCTCGAACACCGTGGTGAACTCCGCCCAGCCGGGCACCGAGCGCAGCACCGCCTGCGTGAACGCGGCACCGTGAAGGTAAGGAAACATCAGTGAATCACGGATGTACATCGGCGCCTTGCTCAATTGCGGAGAATCGGAACCTCCGGAGATGTCAAACTGCTGCATCAGCGGGCCGAGGTCGGGCAAGGTGCGCACAGAGACACCCGCGTCGCGAAACAGGTAGTCGAGCATCGCGGCCAGCGCCGAACCTTCCACCACGGCGGTACGGGCGAACACGGCGTCGTCGTTCGGCTTGGCGGCATCCACCCACTCCTCGATCTGAAAATGCTGGTCGTGCAGCGCATGCACCAGCTCGTGCGCCATCACCGTCTCTTGCTCTTCCGGCTTGTTCCAGTCGGCAATGAAAAACTCATTCCCCTTGGGGTCGTACAGCCCGGCGACCTGCTCCGTCAGTAGTTCCACAAGAAACGCTTCGAGGTCGAACCCGTTGGGGATAAGACCGAATTTTTCGAGCACGCGGATGTCTGCATAGCGCTTGGCAGGCTTTTCATCTTCTTCGAGCTCTTTGAGCAGGTAGGCGCGGATTTCTTCGCGTGAGCGCAAACTTTTCTTCAGCGGGCGCTTGACTTCGAGCGAGATCAGCTTGCTGACGTCGGCCATCACGCGGTCGGCCAGCGCCAGAAAATCTTCGTTGGCTCCTCTCGATTCGGAAGTTACCGGCGGCGTGGAGGGCGCGGATTGCTGCGCCGCGGCCACGCCGAGCAGAATCGCGGCAATCAGTCCCAGCACAAGAAACCGGTAACGATTCATTTTCAGGTCAGCTCCATGAGGCGAACCGCCAGCATACCAGCAATTGGACGCAGTCAACCCTCTGCGGGTTTTATACCGCGCGAAAACCACACCATGCCGCCCAGGCGGCGATCCAGCCGCAGCTCGGCGAGCCCGGCCGCGGCGAGCAGGGCGCGCAGTTCGGCTTCGGTGAACCGCCGGCTCAGCTTCTCGGCGGCCCGCGCCCACCAGGCGAGTTTCCTTGTGTCCTTGCGGCTGAGACCCCGTTCCGCGCAATAGAGCCGCATGGCTTCCGGGGTCATCGAATCAGTGGGGTCAAGCGAGGCCATCGTGCCGCTCGCCCTGGTTACGCGGGCCATTTCGCGCAAAACTGGCTCTGGTTGGGGCACAAAATAGATGACGGCCGTGGCTAGCGTCAGATCAAAACTGCCTGCCGCGAAAGGCAAGCAGTCGCATGACGCGCGAAGAAACTGCACCGGAGCGCTTTCGGCGACCGCCAGGCGGCGCGCAATGCGTAGCATTCGCCTCCCGCGATCCACGCCAATCACCCGGCAACCGCGCAGCGCGAGCAGCCGCGCCAGATGACCCGGGCCGCAGCCCACATCGAGCACGCGTGTCCCGGGCGGGGGCGCCAGCCAGTCAGCGAACTCCCCGCGGAGCTCCGCCTCCGGCCCGGAGGCAAGCTTGCGCGCATACCAGTCTGCGCCGATTTCGAAGATGAACTGTTTCAGCCAATCGCTGGTAAGGATACCCACGCCAGTGCCCGTGCGGCTACAGTGTCACGCAGGGGCGGAATTGTCGCCGAGCAGCCGCAGCAGCACGCCCAGCATGTCGGTGACAGTGATAATGCCAACCAGCCGCCGGCCCTCGACAACCGGCAAGCACCCGAACTTCTTCTCCTGCAGTAGCGCGGCCGCCGCGCGGATAGGCGTTTCTGGTGTAACGCTGACCGGGTCGCGCGTCATCACCTTCGCCAGCGGGGTGTTTTCGAAAATCGAGTTGTACTCTTCGGGCGAAATCTTCGTCAGCAGTGAGGGGGAGAGGCGGCCGATGTCGCGATCGGTGATGATACCTACGAGTAGATCGCCATCCACAACGGGCAGGTGGCGGATCCCGCTCCGGCGCAGCAACAGGGCTGCCTCGAGCAGCGTAGAGTCCTGCTGGATACTTGAGACCGGCGAGGTCATGAAGTCACGGACGGTAAATTCCCCGGACATCCCAATTCCCAAAGTGAACCGCGTACGCTGGCGGAGCGCGCAGACGATGTTTTCATGCGCCCGCCGGCAAGTCAAGAAAGGGCGCCGGGCAAGTTGCGCGGCGTGCAAGTGCGGATTTCTGGCCGGATTACCTCTGCCGCCGCGCCTCGCGCGCGGGCCGATCGGCGGCGCGTGCCAAAACCTCTCTGGCGATCTGCAGCGCCTCCCAGGCGGCGGGAAATCCTGCGTAGGGAGCCAGGTGGAGAATTGTTTCGACGACTTCCCGGCGGGTAACTCCGTTGCGCAGGGCCATGCGCAGGTTCAGTTCCAGTCCGCGAATGCGGCCGAGCGCGGCTAGCGCGGCAATCGTCACCAGGCTGCGGGTGCGCCGGTCAAGTCCGGGCCGCGTCCAGATTTCACCCGCCAGAAACGCGAGGACGTAGCGCTCGAAATCAGGCGATAGGCGCCGCCACTGCCGGCGCACCCGCCCGGCTTCGACCGGTCCGAGCATCTCTTTCAGTAGCCGAGCGCCTCGATTGAGCGAACCGACGCCAGAGTCAGCCATGGGAACCCCGCTAGAACAATCAAGATGCGACGACGTTCCAGCCGCCGCAGACGTTCAGCACCTGGCCAGTGATGTTCGCCGCCGAGTCGGACGCCAGGAACAGGACGGCCGAGACCACATCATCTGTGCGCACAAAGCGCTTCAGCGCCGCCGGCGCGATAAACTGCTCGCGGACTTTTTCCAGCGGTAGGCCCAGCGCCCGGGCGCGCGTGGCCAGGACGTCTTCAATCCGCTCGCCTTTCACCGGCCCCGGGCAGATGCAGTTGACGCGCACGCCGAAGGGCCCCGTTTCCTGTGCCAGGGTCTTCGTCAGGCCGACCAGTCCCCACTTCGACGCTGCGTACGGGCTGCGTTGTGGATAGCCCATCCGTCCCGCCAAAGAACCGATGTTCACAATGCAGCCGGCAGCCGCAGGTTCCGTGGCGCTGCGCAGTCGCGGCAGCATCCGCCGCAGTACTTCGCGCGAACAGAGGAAGGCTCCCGTCAGATTCACTTCGAGCGTGCGCTGCCACTCCGAAAGCTCGATCTCCGCCAGGGGAGCGGTCGGACCCATGACCGCAGCGTTGTTCACCAAAATGTGGACGGGACCAAGGGTGGCTTCAGTCTGCTCCACTAGCCTGCGGACGTCGGCTTCGCAAGCCACATCGCCGGCCAGCGGCAACGCGCGTCCGCCGTTTGCGGCGATCGCTTGAGCGACCCTGGTGGCCCCGCTGCCGTCGGTGCTGACCAGGGCCACATTGGCTGCTGCCGCTGCAAACGCTCCGGCCAATGCTTCGCCAATCCCTCGGCTTGCGCCCGTGATCAACACCACCTTGCCTGCAAACTGGCCCGGCATTTTCACCACCGCAGGCGAATCCAGTCGGCCAGCCGATACACCCACTCCGGCTTGTCGGCGAAATAGGCCACCAGGAACAATAGAAAATACACGGTTATGAGCACGGCCACAAATCCTAGGCCGAATCGGAAGCCGCGCTCAAAATCGGGCCAGAATGGAGTCTGCCCCCGGCGCAGGGGTTGTGCTTCCCGAACCGCACCTACCGGCTCTTTTCCACCTGCCGCCTCATTTGCGGCCGTCTTTCGGCATTGGGGACAAGCCTCCACCCCGGCAGGGACCACGTGCTTGCAGTGCGGGCAGATCCACTCCAGCATGGTCGGGATTTTCCCACAAGAAGGGATCGTACGCATCCGGGAATGCGTTTTCGGGCGCGGACGATCTCCACAGGCAGCTGTGGAAAGGTGCCTTGTTCCGTATTCTTAACAAATCAGTAATCTGCTAGACTGGCGGCAGCGGCAAAAACCAAGGCCCAGAGGTCCCCATGGAACCCGGAACGCGTCTTCGCCAGGCGCGCGAGCGCCTGGGTTTGACCTTTCGCGACGTGGAACGGGCCAGTTACGAGCTCGCCAGTCAGCGGGGGCGGCCCGAATTTGTGGTGCGCATCAGCCGACTGGCAGACATCGAAAACCGCGGCGTAACGCCGAGTCTGCACAAGCTTTACAGCCTCTGTGCCATCTACCATCTGGATCCGCGGCAGGTGTGTTCCTGGTATGACGTTCCACTGGAAGAGTACTTCGCCGACGGCGCGCACTTGGCCGCGCCACGCACGCACCTGGCGGCGCCGCCGGCAAAACTGAAACTCCCTCTGCGGTTCGACCCGGCATTCGACCCGCACCGCACGGCCCTGCTGAGCCGCATGGTGGAGCGCTGGGGCCAGTTGGAAGCCTCGCTGATCAACGGGCACTCCCGCTACGGTTACGGCTACATAGGGCTGGACGATCGCTGGATGGAGCCGTTAATGCGGCCCGGAGGACTCGTGCTGGTGGACACACGCCTACGCCAAGTGCGCAATTCGGGTTGGGCCAACGAATACGAGCGGCCTATCTACTTCATTGAGTTGCGGCAGGGGTACCGCTGCAGTTGGTGCCGGAAGGAAGAGGGCCGTCTGATTCTGGAGCCTCACCCATTGTCCCCGTGCTCGCCGGAGATCTGGAAGTTTCCTGAAGATGCTGAAATCGTCGGCCAGGTGGTGGGTATCGCTATGCGACTGGCTCCCACATAGCACGTGATGCCTCCAGCGCGCGCAGCAACACACGCAGGTTTGAAGTAAACAACTCGCGCAGATAATCCGGCATGCCCGCAGGAATCGCCACGCGGAAGGGTTCCAGCTCCCGCCAGCGGCTGGCAATCTCCCAGAATTCCCCCTCCAGGTTGCCTAGGCAGCGTCGCAGCTCCAAATCGAGCTGTTCGAGCGGCATTTCCAAGATGCGATAGAACAACTGCTCGTGACAGAAGGCCAGGGCCTGCTGCACGGCTTCTTCGCTGTAGTGCAATTCCAGCCCCAGGTGATGGTAGCGCCCGCTGCCCAGGTCGCGCAGAGACGCCACATACAGTAACCGCGCAAGGTCACCGGGAAGTTCAGCCAGCGTCTGCCGCGTGAAGTCTTCAATCAGTCGCTGGTTCTGCCGGAAGCGCTCTAAAGTCTCCATCGCCGTTGTTCCGATTTCTGAACTTTTCCGGCCTTCCTCCCTGAGTACGCCCGACTGACGGCAAACTCGGCCGCCAAGGAGGTTACCATGCGCAAACTCGCAACCTTGATCCCGCTGGCTGCCTTCGGAGTGGCCATGCTACTACCGATGTCTCAGCCGGTCAACAATTCCTCGGTAAATGAACTGAATCTGGCTGACGGCGGAAGGCCTACACCCCCGGCACCGCCGAAAGGTGGCGGCGACGGCTTGTTGCTGGCTGACGGCGGAAGGCCTACACCGCCGGCACCGCCGAAAGGTGGCGGCGACGGCTTATTGCTGGCTGACGGCGGAAGGCCTACACCCCCGGCACCGCCCCAGGGCTAGGTACGGCCTGGGTGCACAAGAACACCAGGGGCCGAAACTCCTGACGCGGCAGTGTTCTCCGCGCGTTTCCGCGCGAGGGGCGCGTGCCCCAATGTCCGATCCATCCAATTAGCTACAGCATATTGTATAGACCAGGTGGTAATTCCGTGGTAGGATATGCTGAACTTGGATGGCCATCGGAACTCTTGACTACGCGCTGTGGGGCGCTGCGACGGCTGTGGAGCTTCTCTGCTGCCTGCTTGCCTGGCGGCGCAACCTGCACCGGCGGCTGCCCCTGTTCACCAGTTATCTGTTTCTAGTTTTCGCGGCAGACCTCTCAGCGTGGTGGCTGTGGCACGGCTTCGGCTACGATGCGCCGGCCACGTTCTACATCCACTGGAGCTTCGAGGCGCTTCTGCTGGCGGCACGGGCGCTGACGATTGCAGAAATCTGCTGGGACACGCTTTCGGCTTTCTCCGGCATCTGGCGGCTGGGGCGGATGATCCTAGCCGTCACTGCGGTCTTGCTGGTATCCGTGGCGGCTGGCAATGCCTGGGACGCGCGCGCGACTTTGCCCACGTTTATTTATTCCGCGCAGCGCGGCCTGGAGATCGCTGCGCTGGCGATCATATTGGTGTTGCTGGCCATCTGCAGGTACTACCGAATTCAGGTGCGGCCGGTAACCATCTGGCTCGCGTTCGGGCTCGGGTCCTATGCCGGAGTACAGATTGCCTTGCTTGGCCTGGTCCAGGTTTGGGGGAACGAATACATCCAGATTTTCAGCACAGTCCGGACGGCTTCGTATCTGGCTGCGCTGGGCATCTGGTTGATGGCCATCTGGCGCACCAGCTATGAGCGAGTTGCCGGGCCCGTGCTGTTGCCGACCGGTGCGTATGAACAATTGGCGCCGCAGGTGAACGCAGAATTGCAGAGACTCAACTCACGACTGCTGGAGATACTACGCGGGTGACCGAAATCGTCCTCTATTCGTTTCTGGCCGCAGCTTTGCTGGCCCTGCTGTTCTGGCTGTTGCACAATCTGGCCGGGTCGGCCCAGCCGGTTCGGACCTCACTGGAAGCGCTGCTGCCGCGGCATCCGCAGCACTTTCCCGCGTTGCGGCAATCGCTCCAGCAGGACGACGAAGAGTTTCTTCGTGGACGAGTCTCCCGGCATGAACTGGGACGCTGGCGCGCCGAGCGCCGGCGCATCCTGCAGAAGTTCCTGACCGGATTGGACCAGGATTATGCGCGCCTGACACTTCTGGCGCGCACCGTTGCCCGGCTCTCACCGCAAGTCAGCCACAGGTACGAGATTCAGCTCCTGTGCTCGCAACTGGGTTTCCGGCTGCTCTACCTGCTGGCCTGGCTGCGGGTGAGCTTGGGAGCGGCGCCGGTGCGGAGCGTGGCGGAGCTGACCAATCTTGTGGGCCGGCTCTCGGCGCAGGTCGAAACGGCCATGGCCTCGCTCGAACAGGGCGCCCGGCTGCGCACGGACGTCAATTTCAGCGGCTGACTTCACTGGGCAGGGCGGCCGCGCGCCCCAACACCTGCTGCACCAACGCGAGGAACTCTTCCATCTGGAATGGCTTCTGGATGAAGGCGCAGCCCGTGCGTTCTAGAAACGCGCGCACGTCAGCCGTGCCGGCATCCGATACCGTGTAAACCAAGCGAGGCAGCAGCTCGGGTTTCTCCCGCTCCATCCAGAAGTAGACCTCGCGCCCGGTGATTTCCCCTGGCATCTTCAGGTCCGTCACGACAACATCCACGGGATGGCGAGCAAGCCAGTCCAAAGCCTCGCGGCCGGTTCGCACCGCATGAACTGCGGTGCAATGTCCGCGCAGGATTTCCTGCTCCAGTTCGAGCACGGCTTCTTCGTCGTCCACCAGTAGAACGCTTCCCGCCAACTTTTCTTTCGGGGGCAGGTCGGGCAGCGGCTGCCTCTGCTCACTGACGGGCAGCACCGGCAAGGATACCGCAAAGGTGGCGCCGCGTGGCGGGGAGTTACGCACGGTAATGTTGCCGCCGTGCTCTTTTACGATGCCGTAACAGATGCTCAAGCCCAGACCGGTGCCCTTGCCCACGGCCTTCGTTGTGTAGAACGGATCGAAAATGCGCAGCGGATCGGAAACCCCAGGGCCGCTGTCGGTGATCTCAACTATCAGCGTGGAGTCTTCCGCGCGGGTGGCCACCCAGATTTCGCCGCGATCACTGTGATCGAGGATGGCATCCACCGCATTATTCAAGATGTTCAGGAACACCTGCTGAAGCTGGTGCGCATCGCCCGAGGTGAGCGGCAGGTTCGGATCGAATTCGCGATGCAGTTGAATGTTATTAAGCTTCAGGTCGTATTCGCGGAGCATCAGCGTGTCTTCCAGAATCTGGTTCACTTTCACGGGCAGGCGTTCGGGCTTGTGCTGCCGGGCGAAGCTCAGCAGGTTTTGCACAATGCGGTGCGTGCGCTGCGCCTGGCGGTAGAGCTTGTCCACGTACTGGCTGCCCCGCTCGGTAACTTCGGAACTGCCGGCGAGCAACTGGCTGTAGCCGAGGATGGCGGTGAGCGGGTTGTTCAGTTCGTGGGCCACGCCGGAGATGAGCTGACCCACTGCCGCCATCTTTTCGCTCTGCAGCAGCTGTTCTTGTGTCCGCTGCAGGTTGTCGTAGGCACGGCGAGTCTCTTCATAGAGCAGCGAACGCTCGACGGTGCTGGCAATCTGGCTGCCGGCGGCGCTGAGCAGGTTCAGTTCCGCCGCAGAGAACTCCCGCGCGGTGCGGCTGGCCACCACCAGTCCGCCCAAAATGCGGTCTTTCGACCAGAGCACCACCAGATGGGAAACCTCGATGCCTTCTTTTTCCTGAATGTCGCGAAAGATGGGCGGCAGCGGCAGCCCCATCGCTGAAACCACCGTCGCGCGCGTCCGGCGGATGTGCTGGATAAACTCAGCGGAGACGGCAGTGGGCGGGAAATGCTTTGCATACCCGGACTGAAAGCCGACCGCGGCGTGCCGGCGCACGACCAGCGACCTTTCATCCAACAGGTACACGGCGCCCGTGTCCACTCCGAACAGCTCCGTCAGTTGCGCCAGCGCGCGACTCAGCAACTCATCCAGGCTGAGCGACTGACTCAGCGTCATGGCGATGGAATTCAGCACCATCAGCTCGCGGTTGCGGCGGCGGAGTTCAATCTCCGCCCGCTTCCGCTCGGTGATGTCGAGCACGAAACCCTGATAGGCGACGACGACGCCGTTGGCGTCGCGCGTAGCGATACTCGATTCGCTTACCTCAATGATCTCGCCATCGCGCCGCCGGAGCTGGTATTCGTAGTTGCTCACCGAGCCGTGCTCGAACAGCAATTGTTTCAGGCGCTCGCGGTCGGCCGGGTTGACGTAAAACGTCGTCGTGATATCGGCATTCATCAGATCGTTGCGGTCTTCATAACCGAGGATGCGCATGAAGGCGTCGTTGAAATCCACGAACCGGCCTTCCGGAGTGGAGATGAACACGCCCTCATGGACGTTTTCGAACAGGCTCCGGTACATCTGCTCGGCCTCGGTCAAAGCGGTGACGTCTTTCAGCACGTGAATCGTGCCCAGCCGCTGGCCGGCCGAATCGTGGAAGTCGGAATTGGAAACCAGCAGGTAGCCGCCGAAAAAGGGGTCTGGCGCATCGCCCTTGCCGGCCACTTTTTCGCAGTAGGGACAATTGCGCCAGCGCGTCTCGCCCCGACGAAGAAATTCATAGACCGGCCGCCCGGCCAGCGAAGCCGGATCCGCCGCCAGCCGCGCGGCCACGGCACGATTGGCACGCAGCACGCGATATTCGGTGTCATGAACCAGAATCGGATCCGTGATGGAATCGAATGTGTACGCCCACTGCCGCTGCGCCTCCGAAACGCGTTCAAACAGCCAGGCGTTCTGCACCGTCAGGCCCAGCAGGTTGGCTACATTGACCAGGAAGCTGACCTCATCGTCCCGAAACACACGCGGGGTATCGCAGCCGATGCCGAGCACACCCAGAGTCTTGTCTTTCCCGGGCAGCCGGACCAGCACCAGCGCGCAGAGTCTTTCCGACGCCATCCACTTGCGCACTTCCGGGTCGGGCGCATCGGGGTAAGCGATGAACGGAGCTTCGTTTTCCAGCACGCGCCGCGCCCAGGGTTCCGAGGCCCGCACGCGCGCGCGCTGCTCGATGAACGCCTGGCTGAAGCCCGTCGAGGCGCGCAGCACCAGCTCCGGTTCTCTGTGCGCCACCTCCAGCAGTCGCACCAGGCCGTGCGTGGCCTGCAAGCTTTCCACCAGGTATTTCACGACTTCGTTCAAGAGGTCATCAACGCGCAACGTCTGCGTGCTGGCAGTCGTGATGAGTGTGAGCTTGCGCAGTTTGCTGTTGAGGACTTCGGCCCGGTTGCGCGTATTTTCGAGCACCACAACAACCATGGCAATGCCCATGGCCACCTCGAACAGGCCGTCCAGGGAAAGCCGCAAGGAGTAAAGCGGCTGCCCGGCCCAGCTCGGGTGGTCAATCCAGTGCAAGCCGCGCAGGAGGAAAGCCGCGCCCAGCAGTGTGGGTCCGAAGCCGGGCCGCGACTGTGCACACCTCCACAGGTACCAGCCGGTCACCAGAAAAGCCCCGGCTTGCAACCCAGCCGCAGCCCACGGCGCCGGACCTTCCGGCTGCCACACCGACGGCAATGCCAGCAGCACGCCACCGGCAACGGCCGGCATCCATAACCAGCGCAGGTGCCGGTGGTGGCCAGCATATGCCATCGCCGAAGCGAGACAGAAAATCGAGGCCGCGAACAGCAGCTCGGACATCACCAGACGCTGGATCTCTCCAAGCTGCCAGCGATACAAAAACTGGCTCGCCCCGAATCCGGCGTAGAAGACCCAGCCCGCCACCCACAGTCGGAAAAACCGTTCGGGGAGGCTGCGGTACAGCAACAGGTACAGCACCAACAGGATCAGAATGGCCGTCGCTTCGAAGAAAGCGATCCCCAAGTAGCCTGGATCGGGCATCGATGCTGCTGCCTCCTTTGGCAGAGAGTTTTCGGATCTCTCGCGGTCAATCGGCAGGCCCACTGGCGAGAGAAATGCTTTCAAGCCACGCTAGCATGCAGTTTCCTGATTGGGCAAGGTGCCGGCAGTCGCAGTGTGCCCTGCTTTATAATGACTTTCCGGGAGAAGTATTGTGGGTGAGGAACCGGCGGCCAAAATCCTCGTCGTGGACGACGAAGAAGCGATTCGAGAAGTCGTTTCCACGCTGCTGGAAGCCCGGGGATACGATTGCACGGTCGTGTCGAACGGCAAGCTGGCGCTGGAGAAATTTCTCGGCGATTCCCACGATTTGGTAGTCAGCGACATCGTGATGCCCGAGATGGACGGGCTGAAACTGCTGGAGCGCGTCCGCGAGAAAACGCAGGACGTTCCAGTCATCATGGTCACCGCGCTGCACGACATCTCCACCGCGCTCGATGCCGTCCGCCGAGGCGCCTACGACTACATCCTGAAGCCATTTGAAAAACAACAGCTCTACCTGAGCGTGAAGCGTGCGCTCGAACACCGTCGGCTGCTGCTCGAGAATCGCCAGTATCAGCGCAACCTGGAAAAACTGGTCGAAGATCGCACCCGGCAGCTCCGCGACGCCCTGAAAGAATTGGAGAACTCCTACGACTACACGTTGGAAGCCCTGGGCGGCGCGCTGGATTTGAAAGATGCGGAAACCGAAGGCCATTGCCAGCGGGTGACCGCCTTCACCATCTCCATCGCGAAAGCCATGGGCGTGGGCCCCCAGCAATTGCGCCACATCGCCCGCGGCGCCTTTCTCCACGACATCGGCAAAATGGGCGTGCCCGACAGCATCCTGCGCAAACCCGGTCCGCTGACCGACGAAGAGCGTGCCATCATGCGCAAGCATTGTGAGATCGGCTACCAAGTGCTGCAGCGCATCCCGTTTCTGAGGGAAGCCGCCGCCATCGTGCTCTCCCACCAGGAGCGCTACGACGGCAAGGGTTACCCCCGCGGCTTGAAAGGCGAGCAGATCCCGCTCGGGGCGCGCATCTTCGCCGTCG
>FWPU01001326.1_pt1 | contig 74643 bp, 79 predicted proteins | sample 2228361 | NCBI WGS metagenome assembly FWPU01 (sample SAMEA103939777, study PRJEB20133) | metagenome | reverse complement strand
CGGATCCTGCGCGGAAGCGGGCGAGGTGGGCGTAGACAGCGCCAGGCCGGCGACGAGCGCCGCCAGCGCCAGGGCGCAGGCAGGTGTGCGTGCGGACGGACGTGGGAGCCTCACACAGGAATGGTCGCAGCCCGGCCGGGCGAAAGGTATCGGGGAGTGCCCTGACCGGCGAGAATCGCAGCGGCGGATTACGGTGTGGGGCGGACCGCAGCCATTCTCATGGCATGACCTCCTCGGCGTGTGCGATGGCCGCTTCCGCGGATGGGGCGAAGCGCACGGTGACGACAATCCCGGGCCTGTCACCTTCGGGGTGGCGTTCGATCACCGTGAGGCTGGCGTGGGCGTAGGGGGATCCTTCGATGGGGCGTTCGAGCAGCCCAGCGTGGCCTTCTACCGTGACCAGTTCCAGTTGGTCTCGGGGCGCGTCGAGAACGATCGGCACCGGCACCGACCAGACATAGCCGCGGCCGAGACTCCATCCATCACCCGGGGGAGGCTCTTCCCCGTGCCGCGGTCCGTTGCTGATGAGCACGACGCCCTGTCCGGGACATGACCAGCCGGCGCCTCCCTGCTCGAAGACGTCAGACCACAGTTCCTCGCGTCTCAGAGAGTCGGAGAGGGGCACGATGGCGCCGCCGGCGCAGTCGTAGATCGTGACTTCAGGAGGCGCCTCGCCGCGCCGGACGATCTCCAGTTGAGAGAAGACGAGGAAGTCGCCGATTCGGCCGGTGAACCTCGGCCTGGCCGCATCCTGGCTCCACGCCCTCCCGTATTCACGCGCGCGAGCAACGCGCTCGGCGAGCTGGTACAGTCCGTGACGCGACAGGTTCGCAGCGCTGATGAATGTCATGCCGAATGGCTCCGGAAATGCGACTCCAGAGCGAGACCCAAGACCATCAGGCGTCACCGGCTCGATCACCCACTGCGTCGCGACCGGCGACGACGACTGCGTGAACCCGACTGGCGGCCACGTCCCAGCCGTCCCAGTGGTTGAACACCGTCCTTCCGATGACGATGTCAGCGGTCATGCCATTCGCGCTTTTGTACAGGTAGTGCCGCCTGGCAGCGTACACTGTGCCGTCACAGGCGATGACGCCGGCGTTCAGGCTGTCGTCTTGCAGGACGAACTCCCCCGGCAGGTCGAGCCTGAGGTCCAGAGCGCCGGCCTGTTCCCGCGGCACCTCGACGGTCGTGGCTCCGGGTGGACACACGTCATCGTACGTCACGTACCGAGATGGCGGCGGAGAGTCTGACGGACCGATGAATATTCCCACGATGTCCCCAGCAAACCGCGGCTTCTGCCGTTCCCGATCGAAGACATCCTCCGGGGCGTGATGACGGCGTCGCTGTCCTGAGCCTCCGCGAAGAACTCGTCCATCAGGAGCCGTACGCTGAAAAACGCTCCGGCTCCCATTGCCGCGAACACCGCGAATAAAGCGAGGGCACGCAGTGGTCGCATCCCTGTTCCCCGGGTCGGCGGTGGTGTCACCCTGTCGCTTCCAGCCATATGCGCAAGCCGGTGCACCTGCCAAGGGGATTATTCCCCGGGGATTTCTCCCCGGGGATGTTTCCCCGCCGGGTCGATCTGAAGCATCCCCAACCGGAGCGCCCGCACGACGGCCTCCGTCCGGTTGCGCGCGCCGAGCTTCAGAGGATGACCGAGACTTGGTTGCTCACGGTGTGAGGCCGGACGCCCAGGCGCGCCGCGATCTCCTCATCGGTCAGGCCGCCGGCCATCATGCTGAGGATATCCCGCTCGCGGGACGTGAGGTCGCCGCCGCCCTCCATGTCCACCCTCTCTGTCCCACCATCCGCTCGGGCGCGCCGCAGCCTTGTGTGGCGGATGCGCTAGGTTGGCGATGGCGGGGGGAAGGCGTCAAGGACCGGGCGGAAGAGGGCGCGGGGCTACAGCACCCGTTGCACAGGCTCGCCGCGGCCGCCGGACGCCGACCGACGCTCGCGGTTGACCCGGACGCGCTCCTCGAAGCGGGGCAGGCAGTCCTCCGCGCCCCAGTTCTGGACGCCGCAAACGTTGCAGGGCGCTTTGTGACAGTCGGGCGTGGTCTCGCCGCGCAGCGTCTTCAGCCACTCGCCCCGCAGGTAGGCCTCGGTGACGCCGATATCGATGTGGGACCAGGGGAACGTCTCCCACAGGCCGCGCTCACGGTGGGCGTAGAACGACGGGTCGAGTCCCTCCTCGGCCATGGCGTGCTCCCAACGCGACCAGTCGTAGAACTCGGACCAGGCGTCGAACTTGGCGCCGGCCCGCCAGGCGCGCTCGATGACCCGGCCAAAGCGGCGGTCGGCCCGCGAGAGCACGGCTTCGAGCAAACTGTGCTCCGGCTCCTCGTACGAGAACGCGACGCCCGATTTCTTGAGTCCGGCAGCGAGCCGGCGATGCCGCTCTCGCAGCTCCTCGGGCCGCATTTGCACGCCCCATTGGAACGGGGTGTGCGCCTTCGGGATGAAGTTCGAGGTCGAGACGCGGACGCGGGCGCGCCCTCCGTGGTAGCGCCGCCCGATGTCACGCACCTTCTTGGCTAGCTCGACGATCCCGTCGATGTCCTCCATGGTCTCGGTCGGGAGGCCGACCATGAAGTACATCTTCACGCTGGTCCATCCCTGGGCGAAGGCGCGCTCGACCGCGCGGTACAGGTCCTCGTCGGTGACGAGCTTGTTGATGCGGTGGCGCAAGCGCTCGGTGCCGGCCTCGGGGGCGAAGGTGATGCTGTGCCGGCCACGGCTGGCGACCGCCTCGGCGATGCGCACGGAAAAGCTGTCGACCCGCATCGACGGCAGCGAGATGGTGATGCTGTCACCGAACGTGGCCCGAAGCCCATCGACGATGTCGACGATGCGTGAGTGGTCGGTGGTGCTGAGTGAGACCAACGAGAGTTCGTCGTAGCCCGTGTTGCGAAAGAGCTCGCGGGCCGCTTCGATGACTTCTTCGGGGGAGCGCTCGAGGCGTGGGCGGTAGATGATACCGGCTTGACAGAAGCGGCAGCCCTGCGTGCAGCCCCGCTGGATCTCGATGGCCGCGCGGTCGTGCACGGTCTGGAGGAAGGGCACGATGGGCCGGGTGAGGGGCTCGGGCAGGCGCTGCACGAAGGCCTTCTTCACCTTCGGTGGAATGCCCGGCTGGTTCGGCACGATGCGTTCGACGGTGCCGTTGGGGTGGTAGGTCACGTCGTAGAATGACGGGACGTACACGCCACGAAGTTCGGCGAGGCGACGCAGGAGGTCACGCTTCGAACCGCGACCCTGGCGCTTCCACTCGGCGACCGTCTCCGCGATCTGGAGTACGAGCTCCTCTCCGTCGCCCAGCGCAAAGGCGTCGATAAAGTCGGCCAGCACATCTGGGTTGAGGGCGCCGGAGCCGCCCGCGATGACCAGCGGATGCCGCTCGTCGCGCTCCTCGCTGCGCACGGGCAGACCCGCGAGGTCGAGCATGTTGAGGATGTTGGTGTACGTGCCCTCGTAGCTCAGACTGAAGCCGATGACGTCGAAATCAGCGAGGGGATGACGCGACTCCAGGCTGAACAGCGGGATCCCTTCCTGGCGCAGCACGGCCTCGAAGTCGACCCACGGGGCGAAGACGCGCTCGGCGAGAAAGCGCTCGCTGCCGTTGAGGATGTCGTAGAGGATCCCCAATCCGAGGTTGGACATCCCGATATCGTAGAGGTCCGGATACGCGAGGACGAAGCGTACTTGGGCCGTGTCCCAGTCGCGGACCACGCTGTTCCATTCGCCGCCGGTGTAGCGGGCGGGCTTCTGGACGCGTGACAACAGAGCGTCGAGGTTGCGCAGGCTGGTCATCGCTTCTCCGGAGTCGGATTTCGGAAGAAAAGGATAACGAAATGCGCGAAAGCCTGGCAACCGTCGCTCGCGGCCGATTCATGGCCGAATGGCCCGCGCAGCTAGATGGGCTGCTCCTCGCCGGCGCCGAAGCGGAGGCGGTACGGCATCCGTGCCCTGGCCTCCTCGCTCGCGCGGCGCTCCCAGGTCTGGAGGAGGTCGACCACGGGGTTCCAGTCACCGGTGGCCCTGGCCTGGCGGCAGGCGTCGAAGAGCTCGACATAAAAGCGCCGCTGGCTCACGTCGCTCAGCCGTCTGACCCATGCCAGCTCCCGGGGAAGCCCCGGCTCCGACCACAGCGCGCCCGTCACTCGTTTGACCGTCTCCGTATCCATCTGGTCCATCCTCTCCGCCCCTCCGCGCCACCTCCGAATGCAACGCTCGGGCGATCGTGTTCACGTTAGAACGCCGTGGCAGGGGGAAACGTTAACGGCGGGCGTCCACCTCCCGCAGCAACGCTTCTCGATACCTTACGACAGCTACCGTGGGCTGTCAATGGGAGCGATTGATCGCGTTTATGGAGAACCGACCGGCGACCGTTGTCGCGGCTTCATCGAAGGGGTCGGCCCGCGTCACGTCGATCCAGTGGATCCGAGAGTCGCTGCGGCGGAACCAGTTCCGCTGATGTCGTGAAAGTCGGTGCGTCTCCGTCTTGATGCGGGCGACGGCCTGTGCGAGCGTGAGCTCGCCCCGAAGGTACGCGCACATCTCCTTGTAGCCGATGCTCCGGAGCGCGGGCAGGTCGCACGAGTACCCTCGCTCGATCAGTTGGCGGACCTCGGCCTCCAGTCCGCGCGCGATCATCTCATCGACGCGCGCGTCGATGCGCCGGTACAGTTCGTCCCGCTCGCACCACAGCCCGAGGATCAACGCATCCATGGCAGGCGGCGCCTTGGTCGCCCACTCGCTCAACGGGCGGCCCGTGACGCGATAGACCTCGATCGCGCGGATCACGCGACGAACGTTGCGGGGATCGATGCGGGCCGCCGACGCAGGATCGACGCGAGCGAGCTCTGCCGCCAGCGTCTCAGCGCCGAGCGCTTCCAGCTCGCGTCGCAGATCGGGCTGGGGTGGGACGCGAGGGACGCGCCAGCCTTCGATGACCGACCAGACGTACTGGCCTGTGCCACCTGTGAGCCAGACGATGCGGCCTTGCGCCCAGATGCGTTCCATGGCCTGATGCGCCAGGTCCAGAAACGCCCCCAGCGTAAAGGGCTGATCCGGATCGACGATGTCGATGAGATGGTGGGGGACGAGGCTGCGCACCGCGGACGGAGGTTTGGCCGTGCCGATGTCGAGGCCACGGTAGACGAGCTGGGGATCGGCGTTCACGATCTCGCCGCCGAACCGAAGCGCCAACCGGACGGCGAGGTCGCTCTTTCCCGTGGCGGTCGGGCCAACGATGGCGACCAGCCGACGGGACGACGTCATCTCGCGCGGGCGCTTGCGACCTCGGCTGCGACCTCGACGATTCGCGCGAAGGCGTCGGGCTTCAGGGACGCCCCACCGACGAGCGCACCGTCGACCTCAGGCTGTTGGAGGAATTCAGCGACGTTCTCGTCGGTCACGGAGCCCCCGTACTGAATGCGCACAGCGGCTGCCTTGGCGGGACCGTACAGGTACGCGATGTCTTCGCGAATCAAGCCGATGGCGTCGTTCGCCTGCTCGCCCGTCGCCGCGTCGCCGGTTCCGATTGCCCACACGGGTTCGTACGCGATGACGAAGTCATCCGGGAGGTCGACGCCGTCCAGTCCGCGTCGGACCTGTCGGATGAGTACCTCGTTCGTACGACCTTGGGCGCGCTCCTCTCGCGTCTCACCGACGCACAGGATCACGCGCAGTCCGGCCGCGAGCGCTCCCTTCACGCGCTTGTTCACGGTTTCGTCGGTTTCGCCGAAGTACTGTCGACGCTCGGAATGGCCGATGATGACCCAGTCCACGAGCTCGCGCAGCATCACCGGGCTCAGCTCGCCCGTGAATGCCCCCTTCTGCTCCCAGTGGCAGTTTTGCGCCCCGACGACGATGCCGCTGCCGTCGAGGATCTCGAGGGCAGTCTTGAGGTAGATGGCAGGGGGGAATACGCCTCGCTGGACGGTCTCGATCGCCTCGATTCGATCGCGGATGTCCGACAACAGACGTGCGGCCTCCATGCCGGTGGTGGGGTTCATCTTCCAGTTGCCTGCGATGAACGGTACACGGCTCATGGTGTCACGCTCCGTATTTCGTGAGGCGTCCGGCGTAGGCCATGGCCAGCGGCAGCGCCTCCTTGGCGGGGAAGGTCCCCAGCGCGCCTGCGCGACAGGCCCGCTCGTTGAAGGCGTCCGCCCCGTTCGATCCGGCGCCGGCGAACCGTTTGACCCGCATCAGGAATGGCACCGGGTGCCATGAGTGGCTGGCGAGCACCGACGGTGTCGCGTGGTCGCCAGCGATCATCAGCACGTCCGGATCGAAGTCGAGCAGGTCCGGTACGCGCTCGTCGAAGCGTTCCAGCGCCGCCATCTTCGCTTCGAAATTGCCGTCTTCCCCCGCGCTGTCTGCGTACTTGTAATGGATGAAGAAGAAATCGAAGGCGTCCCGGTGCTCGTGGAGCGTGGCGATCTCGTCCTCGAAGGTCGTGCCCGTGGTCAGCACCTGCATCCCCACGAGCTTTGCGAGGCCGCGGTACATCGGGTACACGGCGATGGCGGCCGCGCGGAAGCGGCAGACGTCGCCGATGGCCGGCATGGCCGGGCGTTTCGCGAACCCGCGCAACGTCAAGCCGTTGCCCTGATCGAAGCCACCCAATCGTGTGCGCGCCTCTTCCACGAACCGGTTGATCAGCTCCGCCGTGCGCGCTGACGCCGCGTCGCGCCCCTTGGCGGGCAGGGGTGGCAGGCCTTCGCGCTGAGGGTCGGTGTCCGGCACCTTATCGCCCAGCCCTTCGCCCCGAAGCACCAGGAGGAACCGATGCTCACGCACGGGCTCGACGAAGAGCTCCACGTCAGGCAGGCGAATCTCGCGCAGCGCCTCGCAGCGCCGCACGTTCTCTTCCGTGGGCAGGCGACCGGCCCTTCGGTCGACGATGACGCCCGACGCGTCCAACGTGCAGAAGTTGCCGCGCGCGGCGACGTCCTGCGGCTGGAGATCGAAGTCGATCCCGAGCGCTTCGAGCACGCCCCGGCCGACGGTGTAGACCATGGGATCGAATCCGAAGAGTGCGAGATGGCCCGGCCCTGACCCGGGAGTGATGCCGTAGCCCACCGGGATGGTCAGGCCGCAGAGCGATTCCTTCGCCAGCAAATCGAGGTGCGGGATGTTCGCAGCCTCGAGCTCCGAGCGGCCGGTTTCGGGGTGGGGCATGCCGCCCAGTCCGTCGACCACGCAGAGGACGATCTTCGTGTCGTTGGGGACGGCCAGTTCCCTCAGGAGGTCGAGGTCCACGGCGGCATTGTACGCGACGCGCGGCGTCGACCGGAACGCTGCGTGTGCCGACCGCCGCGGCCGATGGTACACTCGAACCGGTCCCGCCTGACGCCGTGGACGCGGGACCAAGGGAGACGCGAATGCGCATCGCAGTGGGCTCCGACCACGCGGGATTCCGCCTCAAGGAGTTCGTGAAGGAGTACCTGCGCCAGCGCGGCCACGAGGTCGACGACTTCGGAACGGACAGCGAGGAGTCGGTGGACTACCCGGACTATGCCCGTCCGGTGGCGGAAAGCGTCGCCGCCGGTCATCACGACGTAGGCGTTCTCGTGTGCAGCAATGGCGTCGGCATGAGCATCGCTGCCAACAAGGTCGCAGGCGTGCGGGCGGCGTTGTGCCACGACACCTTCGACGCGCGGCGCGCCCGCGAGCACAACGACGCGAACGTCCTCTGTCTCGGGGGCTGGTGCATCGGGCAGGGTGTCGCGGCGGAAATCCTGGAGGCGTACTTCGGGGCGACGTTCCAGGGCGGGCGGCACGCGCGTCGTATCGCCAAAGTCACGGCGATGGACGAGGAGCGCGCCCGCATGGCGTCCGCTCCAGAGAAGACGATCCCGGCTTCATGACCGTTCCCTCTGTTTCGTCATCGGCGAGTCTCGAATCCCGCGTCGACGTCCTCGTCGATCGCTATCGCGTGGCGATCAGGGACGCGATGGGTCGATTCCTCGAGGGCAAGACCCTGCGGCACTACGGCTTCATGCGCTATCACCTCGGCTGGGAAGACGCCGAGGGAAAGCGCACGGACGGCCGGACGGGGAAGCTTTTGCGCCCCGTCCTCTGCTTGCTGAGTTGCGAAGCCGTAGGTGGCGATCCGGAGCGAGCCCTTCCTGCCGCCGCATCGCTCGAGTTCCTGCACAACTTCACGCTCGTACATGACGACATTCAGGACGCCAGCCCCACGCGCCACGGAAGAGACACCGTGTGGAGCCTCTGGGGCCAGGCGCTGGCGATCAACGTCGGCGACGGCCTGTACGCGCTGGCGCACTACGCGATGCTCACGCTCCCGGATCATGGGGTGCCGGCGGAGACGACGCTGCGAGCAATCTCCGAGCTCGATGAAGCTTCGCTCAGGCTCTGTGAGGGGCAGTTCTACGACCTCAGCTTCGAGGAGCGCGACCTCGTGGGATGCGACGAGTACCTGGCGATGATCGAAGGCAAGACGGCCGCGCTCATGGGGGCGTCCATGGCCATCGGAGCGCTGGTCGGAGGCGCGGACGAAGGGACCGTCGGTGCGTTCAGAGAAGCCGGACGTCGGCTCGGCCTCGCGTTCCAAATCCGCGACGACGTCCTGGGGATTTGGGGCGACCCGGCGGATACGGGCAAGGTCACGGGTGAAGACATCTGGTCTCGGAAGAAGACCTACCCGGTGGTCTACGCCATGGAGCACGGCTCCGAGGAGGACCGCGCCCGTCTCCAAGCCTTGTACAGCGCGCCTCGGTTCAAGCAGGAGGCGTTCGACGAGGTGACGGCGATTCTCGAGCGTTCGCGTGCACGTTCAGCGAGCGACGAGGCGGCGCTCCGACACGCTGAGGCGGCGCTGGCAGCGCTCGAAGGACTCGACCTGCATCCGGAAGCGCGTGAGGGGCTGGCGACGCTGGCGACCTACTTCGCCAGGCGCCCGCGCTGAAGGCGCTCGGCCACGGCATCGAGCGAGCGATGGAGGGAGAGAACCGGGATGCGGAAGAAGACGGTCCGCGACATCGACGTGGCCGGAAAGCGGGTCCTCGTGCGCGTCGATTTCAACGTGCCCTTGGACAAGGCGACGCGGGCCGTGCTGGACGACACTCGCATTCGGGCCGCGCTCCCGACGATTTCGTATCTGCGGGAGCGTGGCGCCCGCGTGATCTTGTGCTCGCATCTGGGCAGGCCTGACGGAAGGGTGAACGAAGCGCTTCGCCTGGCCCCGGTAGCGGCCAGACTGTCGGAACTGCTGGGCGCGCCCGTCGGCACGGTCGATGACTGCGTCGGCCCGGCGGTGGAGGCGGCCGTGGCGTCGCTCGCCCCCGGCGACGTGCTTCTCCTCGAGAACCTGCGCTTCCATCCGGAGGAGGAGGCCAACGATCGGGACTTCGCCCGGCGGCTCGCGGCGCTCGCCGACGTCTACGTCAACGACGCCTTCGGAACGGCGCACCGGGCCCATGCCTCCACGGTTGGCGTCGCCGCGTTCCTCCCGGCGGTCGCCGGTTTTCTCATGGAGAAGGAGATCGACTATCTGGACCGAGTAGTGACCAACCCCGAGCGGCCCGTAGCGGCCATCATCGGCGGCGCCAAAATCAGCTCGAAGATCGGGGTGCTCCAGCACCTCCTCTCGAAGGTCGATCTCATGCTCATCGGCGGGGGCATGGCCGGCACCTTCCTGAAGGCCCAGGGACGGCAGGTGGGCGACTCGCTGGTCGAGGACGACCAGCTCGACACGGCCAACCGCATCTTGGAGCAGGCGAACGAACGAAAGGTGAGGCTCCTTTTGCCCGTGGATGTCGTCGTCGCCGATGCTTTCGACGAGCGGGCGAATCACAAGGTCGTCCCGATCGGCGGCATCGAGCCCGGGTGGCGCATCATGGATATCGGGCCCGACACGGCACGAACGTACGCCCAAGCGCTGCAGGGGATGCGGACCATCGTCTGGAACGGCCCCATGGGCGTGGCCGAATGGGAGCCATTCGCCGCCGGCTCGAAGGCGATCGCCGAAGCGATGGTCGCGTCCGGCGCGACGACCATCGTGGGCGGTGGCGAAACCGTGGCGTTCGTCGAGCAGCTTGGGCTGGCCGAGCGCTTCTCACACGTTTCCACTGGCGGCGGCGCCTCGCTGGAGTTTCTGGAAGGCAAAGAGCTTCCCGGCGTGGCCGCGTTGCTGGACCGAGAAGCGTAGCGGTCCTACCATCGCGCGAGAGGAGTGGCATGGCGAATCCGGAGCACCTGGCGCTCTTGAACCGTGGTGTGGACGCGTTCAACGCGTTCGTTCGCGCCCACGAAGACGTCAGTATCGATCTGGAAGGGGCGGATCTGTCCGGCCGCGACCTGCGCGGCGTGCGCTTGCAGTCGGCACGGCTGGCCGGCGCCCGCTTCGTCGGCTGCGACTTGCGCGACGCCAGGTTCAATTCATCCGACCTTCGGGGGTGCGACCTGCGCGATGCTGACCTGCGGGGCGCCTCCTTCCATCGGGCCGACCTCACTGGCGCTGACCTCCGGGGAGCGAGCGTCGACAGCATCGGCGTGGGAGGCCAACGCTTCTGCATCTCACCGGCGACGTTTCAGGGCGTGCGCTGGAACAGGGAGCATCTGGAGCGCATGCTCGAGCTCATGAACCTGAACCCGGACTGGGAGATCCGGTGGGAGATTCGGCCGCGAAGCAATCCTTGACCCGCATTGTGGTCATCGGCGTCGGCAGCACTGTGTTCGGCGTCGAATTCTTGCGCGACGTCTTCCAGCAGCCCGAACTGCGGGGGAGCGAGCTGTGGCTCGTGGACGTCGACGAGGAGCGGCTGGCGGCGATGGTGCGGCTGGCCGAGCGCCTCAACGAAGTCTCGGGTCTGGAGATGACCATCCGGGCCACGGCGGACCGTACGGAGGCGTTAGCGGGGGCGGCTTTCGTCGTCACCTCGATCGCGGTGGACAGGGAGCGCACGTGGAAGCTCGATCATGAGCTGGCCCTGCGGTACGGATTCCCGTCCGTCCTGAGCGAGAACGCTGGTCCGGGTGGACTGTCCCATACCTTGCGCTCCGTGCCCCCGATGCTGGACATCGCGCGGGACGTCGAGCGGCTCGCCCCCGGCGCGTGGCTGTTGAACTATACGAACCCTGAGAACCGCGTGTGCCTCGCGATCCGTCGGTACACGTCGGTGCGCGCGGTGGGGCTGTGCCACGGCGTCGCCAACACGGTCCCATGGGTGGCCTCGGTGCTCGACCGCTCACCCGAGGACATCGAGCTGCGCGCTGCTGGGGTGAATCACTTCACTTGGACGCTGGCGCTGCGCGACACCCGTACAGGCGACGACCTCGAGCCGGCGTTTCGCGAGCGCCTGCGGACGGTACCAGAGGACCAGTGGCCGCTGTGCCGGTTCATCTACGAGCGCTTCGGCGTGTTCCCGACCACTGGTGACGACCACGTAGGCGAGTTCTTTCCGTGGGCGGCGGAGATCATCGGGACCCGCGGGTACGACTTCGAAGGGTTCGCGAAGCGACGCGAGTGGGGTTGGGCGAACGTGCTCGCCTGGGGCGCCGGGGAGAAATCCGTGGAGCCGCTCCTCTCGAAGCCTTCCCACGAAGCGCGGGTGAAGCTCTCGGCGGGCCGTCTTATCGCCGACCTCGTGACGGGGCGAGAGGCGCGCAAGCCATCGTTCATCGTGCCCAATGACGGCTGCGTCGATGGCTTGCCCGCGGACGCCGTCGTGGAAGTGCCGGGGCTGATCGCGGATGGCGCCTGCCGAGGCCAACACGTGGGGGCGCTCCCTGGTCCCATCGAAGCGATGGTGCGCCGGGAGATCGAGATCCAGACCCTGGCTGTGGACGCGGCCGTGACGGGGTCCCGGGAGCTCGCCCTGCGGGCCCTGCTGCTCGACCCAGTGGTGCACAGCGCGATGGCCGCCGAGGCGTTCCTCGACGACGTGCTGCGACTCCACGCTCCGTATCTGCCGACGTTCCGGTAGGAACCGGGCAGCGGCGCCGAGGACGGGAGGCGCAGGCTGCGCAGGCGCGTCTGCGCCTGTTCACAGCTCCTGGAGTGCGGCCTCGATCTGGGCTGCCGAGATCGCTCCCTCTCGCAGGATGCGTGGCGGATCGACCGTCACGTCAACCACGGTCGACTCAACGCCACCGGGGCACGGCCCGCCGTCGACGATGACATCGACGCCGGGCAACTGCGCGGCAGCGTCGTCCGCGGTCACGGGACTGGGCTTCCCCGAGGCGTTGGCGCTGGTGGCAGCGAGCAGGCCGCCGGCAGCGTTGATGAGCGCTCTCGCGCGCAGGTCGTTCGGGATGCGCACGCCGACGGTGTCGCCGTCCCCCAGCGCCGCGGACCGAAACGAGGGATGACGTCTGAACACCAACGTGAGGCCACCGGGCCAGAACCGCCGCATCAACTTGCGGGCGCTTTCGGGCACCGATTCGACGATGCGCTCCAGATCGATGGTTGCGGCGATGAGGATGGGGATGGCTTTGGTGGCGGTGCGCCCCTTGAGTTCGAAGAGCCGCCGACACGCCGCGTCCTGGTCGGCGGCGGCCCCGACCCCGTAGACAGTGTCGGTGGGAAAGACGACGACTCGGCCCTCCCGTATCGCGTGCGCCGCCTGGAGCAGACCTTCGGCGTCGTCCCGTACTCGCAAAGCGCCCATCTGCGTACTCGGTCGAGCGATTGGCTTGACGGCCCGCAGAGCCGTTGCTAGGCTGACGTATCCCGTTCTGGTGGGGATACTTCCCAGACAGTACACGATGACACGCGCGCCGAAAACTCCTGTCACCGCCGGCGAAACGCATCGGGTTCCCACGAGCGGCGACGTCGAAGTAGGAACGTACCTCGAGATCGCGCGCGAGCGCGTCGGCGAAGCGCCGGCCGGGCGTCCCGAAGCGCCGGCGAAGCCCGAGACCGTCGTCATCCTCGACTTCGGCTCGCAGTACAGCATGCTCATCGCGCGGCGCGTGCGCGAGTGCAACGTCTATTGCGAGCTCGTACCGTGGGATGCCCCTGAGCAGGACGTGCTGCGGCTCCGTCCCCGGGCGTTCATCTTGTCGGGCGGGCCCGCGAGCGTCTACGAGGAAGGCGCCCCGATGGCGCCTTCCTACGTCTTCGAGAGCGGGCTGCCGGTCTTGGGCATCTGCTACGGGATGCAGCTTCTCGCGCATCAGCTCGGCGGACGGGTAGCGCCGTCGGACCGGAGGGAATACGGCCACGCCATCGTTCACCAGGGCGACCCGCCGTCGCCGTTGTTCGACGGGCTGCCGGCATCGATGCCGGTCTGGATGAGCCACGGCGATCGGATCGTCGAGTTGCCGCCCGGCTTCCGTTCCATCGCCTATTCTGACAACTCGCCGGTCGCCGCCATGGCCAACGATCGGGGGATCGTCGGAATCCAGTTTCACCCGGAGGTCGTGCACACGCCGCACGGGAAGCAGCTCATCGACAACTTCCTCAAAGGTATCTGCGGCCTTCGTGGCGATTGGACGCCCGGTAACTTCATCGCCGACACCATCAACGCCATCCGGTCACAAGTGGGCGACGGGCGCGTGATCTGCGCCCTGTCGGGCGGGGTCGACTCAGCGGTCGCAGCGACGCTCGTGCATCGCGCTGTCGGCGATCAGCTCACGTGCATCTTCGTCGACAACGGACTGCTGCGCAGGCAAGAGGCCGAGCGCGTCATCGACACTTTCCGGCGCAACATGCGCATGAACCTGATTACCGTGGACGCCTCGGAGCGCTTTCTCGCGAATCTGGCGGGCGTCACGGACCCGGAAGAGAAGCGCAAGATCGTCGGCGAGACGTTCATCCGCGTCTTCGAGGAGGAAGCGGACAAGATCGGGCGCGTCGATTTCATCGCGCAGGGGACGACGTATCCCGATGTCATCGAGAGCGCGACCCGCAACGGCGCGGCGGCCAAGATCAAGACGCATCACAACGTCGGCGGCCTCCCGAAGGAGCTGACGTTCGAGCTCATCGAGCCCCTGCGCTATCTCTTCAAGGATGAGGTGCGGCAGGCGGGTCTGGCTCTCGGGCTTCCAGAGGAGATCGTCTATCGCCAACCGTTCCCAGGGCCCGGGCTCGCCATCAGGGTCATCGGCGAGGTCACGCGGGAGAAGCTCGAAATCCTGCGTGCCGCCGACTGGATCGTGATGAACGAGATCAAGCGGGCCAAGCTCTACTACGACCTGTGGCAGGCGTTCGCCGTCTTGACGGACACGCGCTCGGTGGGCGTACAAGGCGACTACCGCACCTACGGGTACGTCGTCGCCATTCGGGCGGTTCAGGCGCAGGACGCGATGACGGCCGACTGGGCGCGGTTGCCCTACGACCTGCTCGGGCGCATCTCGTCGCGCATCGTGAACGAGGTGCCTGGCGTCAACCGGGTGGTGTACGACATCACATCGAAGCCGCCGGGCACCATCGAGTGGGAGTGATGTCCCTGGTGTCGCCGAATCGGCCCGTACCGCGAGCCTCGTCGATGTCGCCCGCATGAACGTCCTCGTCATCGGGCAAGGCGCCCGCGAGCACGCCATCGTCTGGAAGTTGCGGCAGTCGCCGCGCCTACGCAACCTCGTGGCTGCGCCGGGCAACCCCGGCATCGCCGAGCTCGCCGACGTCCGGCCCCTGAGCATCCCGAAGCCGGGTTCCCCGCCCGAAGCCATCGATGCGTTCCTCAACGCCGCGGCCGGCCTGGCTCGAGACGTGCAGGCTGACCTCGTCATCGTCGGTCCCGAAGATCCGCTGTCCTTCGGTCTCGTGGACCGGCTGGCGGTGGAAGGCATCGCGGCCTTCGGTCCCACGAAGGCCGCCGCAGCGATCGAAAGCTCGAAAGCGTTCGCCCGGGCGCTCATGCAGCGTCACGGCATTCCCACACACCGAAGCGCCACGTTCGACGACTTCGCAGCGGCCCGCGACTACGTCGAGGCCCAGCCCGGCCCGGTCGTGGTGAAGGCCGATGGGCTAGCGGCGGGGAAGGGCGCCATCGTCACGGCCAGCGCCGAGGAGGCGGTCGAGGCGCTGCGCCGCCTCATGGTTGACCGCGAACTGGGGGAGGCGGGTCGCCGCGTGGTGATCGAGGAGCGCCTCACCGGACGGGAGACCTCGGCGCACGCGTTCACGGATGGAGTGACCGTGCGGCACATGCCGTTTTCCTGCGATCACAAAGCCGTCTTCGATGGCGATCGCGGCCCCAACACAGGGGGGATGGGCGTGTACAGCCCGGCCTGGTGGCTCGACGAGCCGACGGCAGAACGCATCCGTCGGGAGGTGACGGAGCGCACCGTGCAGGCGCTGGCCGAGGAGGGGATGCCCTTCCACGGCGTCCTGTACCCGGGCCTCATGGTGACTCCTGACGGGCCGCGAACGCTCGAGTTCAATTGCCGGTTCGGCGATCCGGAAGCAGAGGCGTTGCTTCCCCGGCTGAAGTCGGACCTGCTGGAGATCTGTCTCGCGGTGACGGAGCATCGCCTGGCTGACGTGCCGGTCGAGTGGGACGATGGCGCCTCGGTCTGCGTGATGTTGGCTTCCGGGGGGTATCCCGGTGCGTACGAGACCGGCATTCCAGTCGAAGGGATCGACACTGTGGATCCTGATGTGCTCGTCTTCCACGCTGGCACGCGGCGCCGCGAGGATGGCGCGCTGGTCACGGCCGGCGGGCGCGTGCTGGCCGTGACGGCGACGGGGCGGACGCTCGAGGAGGCGCGAGCGACCGTCTATCGGAACATCGAGCGCATCAGCTTCCGCGGCATGCACTACCGGCGGGATATTGGAGTCAGGCCAGAAGGAGTGACGGCATGAGCGCCTTGGTCGCAGTCGTCATGGGGTCGAAGTCGGACCTCGACGTGATGCAGGCATGTGTCGACCTGCTGGAGAAGCTCGGCATCCCTAACGAGGTGCACGTGATGTCCGCTCACCGGACGCCGGACCAGGTGGCCGCGTTCGCGCGCGGGGCAGCGGACGCGGGCATCGAGGTGATCATCGCGGCGGCAGGCGGCGCGGCGGCGCTTCCGGGCGTCATCAAGGCCCATACCTGGCTCCCCGTCATCGGGGTGCCGCTGGCATCCTCTGACCTCAAAGGCGTGGACGCTCTCTATTCCATCGTGCAGATGCCTCCGGGCGTACCCGTCGCCACGGTCGCCGTGGGGTCCTGGGGCGCCCGCAACGCGGCGGTGCTCGCCGCATCCATCCTCTCCGTGAAGCGGGAGGACGTGCGCCGACGGTACGAGGCGTACCGAGCCGAGCTGGCGGCGCAATAGGACTGTTTCCGGTGATAGCCGTGGAGTAGAGTGCAGCGGGTAACCGCACGATGTTCGCCAGCGGCGAAGACAGTACAGCGGTCGAGATGTTCCCCGGTGTGGTGCGACGCACGCTCACGAGCGGCGACCGCATGACGCTGGTCGAGATCACGCTACGTGCAGGTGCGATCGTTCCTGAGCATTCCCATCCCCATGAGCAGGCCGGCTACGTCGCGCGCGGACGCGTCCGATGCCGCATTGGCGACGATACACGCGAGCTCGCCGCGGGCGATTCGTACTTGGCGCCAGCGGGCACGCCCCATGTCGTCGAGGCGCTGGAAGACGCCGTTTGCGTCGACATCTTCTCGCCGGTCCGGGAGGAGTTCCTGTGATCGAGCGCTACAGTCGGCCCGAAATGGCCCGTATCTGGTCCGAGGAGACCAAGTTCCAGAAATGGTTGGAGGTGGAACTGGCGATCGTCGATGCCTGGGCCGAGAAGGGCGTCGTCCCGCGCGAGGACGCTGAGGCCATCCGTCGGAAGGCCCGCTTCGATATCGATGCCATCTGGCGCTACTGGGAGACGACGCACCACGATGTCACGGCGTTCCTCAGGTCGGTGGCCGACAGCTTGGGTGACGAGGGGCGCTGGGTGCATCTGGGGGCTACGTCATCGGATGTGTGGGACACGGCGACCGCGCTGCAACTGCGCGAGGCGGCTGAGCTACTCGAGCGCGACTTGGCGGCGCTGCGGGAGGTGCTCGAACGGCGCGCGGTCGAGTTCAAGGATACGCTGTGCATCGGGCGGACGCATGGGGTGCACGCGGAGCCCACGACCTTCGGGCTGAAGCTCGCGGGGTGGGTCAGCGAAGTGCGCCGCAATCAGCGTCGCCTCGCCGATGCCAAGGCCGAGGCGGCGGTCGGCAAGCTCAGCGGCGCCGTCGGAACGCACGCAACGATGCCGCCGGACGTCGAGGAGACGGCGCTGCGTCGTCTCGGGCTCGCCGTCGAACCCGTGAGCACACAGGTCGTCCCGCGTGACCGCCACGCCGCATTCGTCTGTACCCTCGCGCTCATCGCGGCGTCGCTCGAGCGCTTCGCGACCGAGATTCGTCACCTGCAACGCACGGAGGTCCTCGAGGCCGAGGAGCCCTTCGGTGAGGGCCAGACGGGCTCCAGCGCGATGCCGCACAAGCGCAACCCGGAGAAGTGCGAGCGCATCTGCGGCCTCGCCCGGGTGGTCCGCAGCTATGCGATGACGGCGTTCGAGAACATCGCTCTCTGGCACGAGCGCGACATCTCACACTCATCGACCGAGCGCATCATCTTGCCCGACGCCTGTCTGCTCGTCGACTACATGCTCGCGCTGTTCACAGGTGTGATGGCGGGGCTTCAGGTCTATCCCGAGCGGATGCGGGAGAACCTCGAGGCGACACAGGGATTGGTCTTCTCGCAGCGGGTCCTGCTCGCCCTCATCGAAGCGGGCATGTCGCGCACGGCCGCGTACGAGGTGGTCCAGCGGAACGCCATGCGCGCGTGGAAGGAGCGCACGCCCTTCCGTTCCCTGCTGGAGTCGGAGCCGGAGGTGACATCGCGGCTCAGCGCGGCGGACCTGGACGCGCTGTTCGACTACGGCTATTACGTGCGCTTTGTCGACGAGAGCTTCAAGCGTCTGGGGCTCGGGTAGAAAGGGCAGGCCCGGGCGCGCCTTCGTTTCTCATCACCCAATCGTGTCGTGTCGCCTCGCACTCGCCCGGGCCTTCATCCGCTACAACGACGTGGCGCGAACGCTCGTTACACCTGCGGGCCGGCGCGCCCACCGCGGAGCGATTCGAGCGCACGTACGACGGCGTGCGCTGGAACGGCGCCCGCTGCAAGGAGGAGCGCCGTGACGGCGGCGCCCTGTGGGGCGCCGAAGGCGTCCGGCCCGAACAGCGCGTCAGTAAGATCAATGCGCAGGGGTACGGTGACGGCGAGGGCAGCGGCCACCGTCAGGACAATCGCGAGCGCTTTGCGCCGGCCCGCTCTTGTCGGGTCGGTGGGCGTTTCGGGCCAGAGCGCCGCGATGATGGCCTCCGCGATGCGCTCGACCGCCAGCGCGAGCGCGGGAAAGGCGACAGCCGCTTCCTCGAAGGACATGGCATGTACCTCCGGTGGCGATGTGAGCGGGAGGGTACGGCATGGCTGGCGCTCTTCCTCCCGTCTCGTGACACCGGAGATGCGCGACTTGACGCGGCGGCGTATCCTGTGCGTCGGCGGGGTGCTCGCCGCGTCCTCGTCGAGGCCGGTGGGACTGGAGGTGACCCGATGGTGCGCCTTCTGCGCCCCGCGTTCAGAACGGCCCTGGCCGCCTTCCTCGCGGCATTGACGCTGCCGCTGGTCGCGTGCACGGACTTGGGGCCTCCCCTCGCCGCTCGCACGCCGACGCCCCGCACCGGCGCCCCCGTCGACCAGGCCGCAGACGTACAATCGCACGCGCAGACAGCCCCAGCCGCAGGCATCGAGCATACGGTGGCCGAAGGCGAAACGCTCTGGGCCATCGCGGAACGGTACGGCGTCACCCTCGACGCGCTCATCGCGGCGAACCCTAACCTCGCCGATCCGAACGCGCTCCAGGTGGGCGACGTGGTCGTGGTGCCCCTGCCGCCGGAGCCCACAGCCGAACCGGAGACAGCGCTGTCCCCTGGCGCGACGGAGGGCGCGAGCGGTGATGAGGGCGAGGGCAGCGGGCTCCCGGACCTCGTCGTGACCATCCCGCCAGTGGTCGTCGACGGGAAGCTCGTGCTCAATGTGAAGAACCAAGGCAGCGCGCCCCTCGGCAAGACGGTCATCCGAGTGGCCGTGCGTGAGGAGGACCGCACCCTGGCGACGACTTCAGTGACGGTCGACGAGCTTCGTCCCGGTGCCAGCACCGATGTGCCGACGAATCTGGCGGTGGCCGGCTACGACCGGCTGACGGCCGTAGTCGATCCCGACGCCCTCATCGAAGAGAGCGTGGAGGACAACAACGCCGTCCTTCTGGAGTTCGGGGGTCGCGGGTAGGGTGGATCGCGGAACGAGGGCCGCCGACGACGCCCCGCGGCCCTGCCGCGCTTGACGCCCCGCATGAGGTCGTGCAGTTCGCTGGCCGCCCCCGGCCAAGGCGTCAGGGTGGCGGGAGAGGACGCGACTGCGGGATGCGCGGTGGACGCCTCAATTCAAACGGCGGCGCGTGACGAGGCCGTGCTTGGCTTCCTTTTTCATCATCTCTTCTCGCTCGCGCTGCTCCTCGAGCTCAGCCTTCGTGGGCTTCGGCTTGGGTCGGGGTGGATTGAGCTCCGGGTGCTCGTTGGGGCGCACCGGCCCGCGGATCGGTTGCTTCACTTCCTTGCCCAGGTGCCAGTAGGTGCCCTTGTCCGGGATGCGGCGCGGGTAGCCGTCTCGCATCGTGAACGCGGTGAACTCGGTCGGCATGATGCGCTGGCCGTCTCGGTCGCAGATGGGGCAGGGCACCGGATCCGAGGCCTCGCGCATGGGGCGCAGCGCTTCGAAGATGCCGTCGCAGTGCTCGCAGTAGTACTCGTAGATGGGCATCGCTTCGCCTCCAGGGCTCGCGTGGGTCGCGCTCCCTGGCATGGGAGCGACGCCAGTATAGCTACGCTCGCTCCGCTGGTGAAGTCGGCGCCACGGCGCGGGGCCGGCGGGTGCGGCGAACCGCGTCCAGAAAGGACGCGGAGCGCACCTCCTGCTCGAGGACATAGGTGACGTACTCACGCATCACCCGTTCGAGCTCATCCGCGAGGTCGGGGCGAATGACGAGCTTTGCAGCCTCGGAGTACGGCGCGCTCTGGAGGACGCGCAGGACTTTGACGGCGTTCGCCGACAGCGGCCGTACGGGCTCGTCGGGGAGAAGGCAGGCGCGGCACACCACGCCGCCCGCCGCCGCGCTCCAAAACGTGCCTTCGGGGTCGAGCCGGCCGCGGCAGGCGACACAGGTCATCACCTCGGGCTGGAAGCCGAGCTGGGTGAGGAGCGCCATCTCGTAGAAGCGCAAGGCGAGGGGCGCGGCCTCGGCACGCGCGGCGATACGCCGGAGGGTGTCCAGCAGGAGGCGGTACAGTGCGAAGTTCTCGGCGCGGTCTTCGGTGCAGCGGTCGAGGAGCTCGGCGGCATAGAGCGCGGGCCCGAGCCGGTCGAGATCGTCCCGAATGGTCTGGAACGGCTCGATGGTCTCCGCTTGGGTGATGATGTCGAGGTTGCGCCCCTGAGCGAGCAGGAAGGAGGCGTGGGTCAGGGGTTCGACGTGGCCGGCGAGCCGGCTCCGCGGCCTCCGGACGCCCTTGGCGACCGCATCCAGCTTCCCGTAGTTGGCGGTGTAGAGCGTGACGATCTTGTCGGTGTCGCCGAGCTTGCGCTGGCGGAGCACGATCGCAGGGGTCTTGTAGACGCGCGGCGGTTGCGCCATCGATGACCTCAGGCTGGGGGCGCCGCGCGGGGAGCTGCCTTCGGGATGGGTCGTCCGGCGCCGGGCATCGCGCGAAGCGACCGCCCCACCGGTGAGGTGAGAGCCACGGACTACACCTCCTGCCGATGTTCGAGGGCGCGAGCGAGCGTGACGTCGTCGGCGTACTCGAGATCGGCGCCGACAGGAAGCCCGCGTGCGAGCCGGGTGACGCGAACGTTGAGTGGCTCGAGCAGCCGGCTCACGTAGAGCGCTGTCGCTTCGCCTTCGAGGTTGGGATTCGTCGCCATGATGACCTCGCGGACCTCGCCACCACGCACGCGGTCCAGGAGCTCGCGAAGCTTCAGTTGTTCCGGCCCCACGCCGTCCATGGGCGAGATGACGCCATGGAGCACGTGGTAGACGCCATGGAACTGCCGCGTGCGCTCGATCGCGAGGACATCGAGGGGCTCTTCGACGACGCAGATGAGGCCGTGGTCACGCCGGCTGTCACGGCAGACGCGGCAGGGGTCCTCTTCCGTGACGTTCTGGCAGACGGTGCAGAGGACGGTCTTCTCTTTGAGCTCGATGATGGCGGCCGCCAGCGCGCGGGCGTCCTCGATGGGCATGCGGAGCAGGTGGTAGGTGAGACGCTGGGCGCTCTTCGGGCCGATACCCGGCAGCTTGTGGAACTCGTCGATGAGCCGGGCTACCGGGGCCGCGGCCGCCGCCAGGGGTTCGTTCACGGACCGTCACCTCGTACGCGTACGGATTAGGATTGTGGGAGCGAAAAGCCGCCCGGCGCGCCCAGGCCGAGGCCTGCGGCCAGTCCCGCGAGCGCTTGCATCTGCATCGCCTGGACCTTCTGGAGCGCCTCGTTCAGGGCCGCCGTTACCAGATCCTCCAGCATCTCGACGTCGTCGGGGTCGATGACCTCGGGCTTGATCTTGAGCGATTGGACCTTAAGGGCGCCGTTGACGGTGGCCGTGACCGCGCCGCCGCCGGCAGTGCCCTCGGCGGTCTTCTGGCTCAGCACCTCCTGGGCCTTCATCACCCGCTCGATCATCTGCTGCGTGCGGGCCAACTGATCGCGGTTCATTCCCATGCTCGTGCTCCTACTCCCGGGATACGATGCGGGCGCCGTGCTGCTGGACCAGGCGCTCGATAGTGTGGCCGCCCTTCGGCCTGCGCTCGCTCATGATACACCGGAGCTTCACGGGCTCGCCGAGCACTTCCGACGCGACCTGCTCGAAGAACTCCTTCATGGGTGAGCTCTCCACCTTGCTCTTGTGAAGCGAGTAGGTGTCGTAGAAGGCGAGCGTGAGCACGCCGCCCTGAAGTGACTCGACATAACACGAGCCGTTGATCCAGCCGGCCTGCCGCTTGTCGATGGCGCTGGCCACGGCGCGGATGCGGTCGATCAGCCCCACGTCGGTGCCCGCGGCCGGGGCCGGGGCCGGCGCCGTGTCCGGCTTGGCCTCGCCGTCCGCCTGCCGTTCCGGGGCCTGCGGCGGAGGTGTGCCGGTCGGCGCCCGTCGCGCAGGTGGGCGCATCCGCGGCTGGACCGCTGGAGACGGCGGTGCGACTACAGAGGGCGCCGGCTGCGGCTGGGGCAAGATGGTAGCGGCGAGCGCGAGCTCGAGCGGAAGGGGGGAGAGAGGGTCCGCGCGAAGGTCGGCTTCACCGAAGGCGCGCAACGCCGCCACGATTCGCTCGACGGGCACGTCGGCCACGACGGCGTGCATTGCCTCCAGCTCGGGCGCGGACCAGCGGCTGCGCCGCTCGACGCCGCTCTTGAGGAGCAGCAGCTCTCGCAGGACCGCGATGACGTCGCGTTGGAAGCGGCGCAGATCCACGCCGTCATCGCGGACGGCGTCGATGGTTTCCAGCCCCTCGGCCAGCCTACCGTGGAGCGCGTGCGCCGCGAGCTCCGACGCCCGCTGGTCGCCAGACAGCTCCAGCACCGCGCGCACGTCGTCCATGGTCAGGTTCCGTCCCCGATAGTCGACGAGCTGCTCGAGGAGGTTGATGGCGTCTCGGGCTGAGCCCGTCGCCAGCCGGGCGATTTCTTCGAGGCCCTCGCGCGGGCAAGTGATGCCTTCTCCCGCGCAGATCACTTCCAGCCGATCCGCCATGGCCGAGACGGGGATGCGGCGGAAGTCGAACCGTTGACACCGGGATAGGATGGTCGCGGGAACCTTCTGCAACTCGGTGGTCGCGAGCACGAAGATGACGTGCGTCGGCGGTTCTTCGAGCGTCTTCAGGAGCGCATTGAACGCCGGCTCGGTGAGCATGTGGACCTCGTCGATGAGGTAGAGCTTATGGGGCCCGATGGCCGGGGCGTAGTTCGCCTTCTCGCGGATGCCCCGCACCTCATCGATGCCGCGGTTGCTCGCGGCGTCGAGCTCGATGAGGTCCATGGCGCGCCCTTCGGTGAAGTCCGTGCACGAAGGGCAACGGCCGCACGGCTCGCCGTCATCAGGGCTGGCGCAGTTCACCGCCTTCGCGAAAATGCGAGCGGTCGTCGTCTTACCGGTGCCGCGCGGACCCGAGAAGAGGTAGGCGTGCGAGACCTTGCCGGCCGCCACGGCGTTGCGGAGCGTGCGGGTGATGGGCTCCTGACCGACGACGTCGGCGAATCGCTGGGGACGCCACTTGCGATACAGGACTTCAGAGGGCATGAGCGCTTCCTGCTGGGTGGAGCCGGCTGCCCGAACGTCCGTGCGGCCAGTCGACGCCATTATAGGGGAGCCGGCGCCGCCAACCCAATCGGGTCAGTGCGCCCCCGGGCCGAGGATCGCTTCCTCTCGCGCGCGCATCGCTCGTTCCTCCGCAGGCTCAGCATGGTCGTACCCGAGGATGTGCAACACACCGTGCACCAGCAGGTGCGCGATCTCGCGGTCGAGGCCGTGGCCAGCCTGCGCGGCCTGCCGTTCCGCCGTCTCGACGGAGATGATGATCTCGCCGAGCTGCTGGTCCAGCTCTTCCTGACCCGGGAACGGCTCGCCCATCCCGAAGGACAAGACGTCGGTCGGCTCATCGAGACCGAGGTACCGGGCGTTGAGCTCGCGCACGATGTCGTCCCCGGTGAGGACGACGCCGACGCCGCTTCCCTCGGGCGCGCCCTCGGCTTCGAGCGTACGGGCGGCGATCGCCATGAGGGGTGCCGGATCGACCCGTCCCTCGAACCGCGGGTCGGTCTGCCATTCGATGTGGTACTTACGGGTCACCGAGGCATCGTACCGCAGTGAGGGCGCGGTGTCGCCCCGGTCTAGAGGAACACGTTCGCGGCTCGCTGGGCGGCGTCGATGAGGGGGAACGGCACGAGGCCGATGGCGAAGACGCCTGCCACGGCGATGGCGAGCGCGGCCTGCAGCGTGCGGGCCGCGGGTACCGGCTCTTCGGTCGCAGGCTCAGCCGTGTACATCGTGGCGGCGAGCCGCAGGTAATAGAAGGCAGAGACCACGCCGTTGAGCGTTCCGACGATGACCAGCCAGACCAGGTCGCTCTGCGCGGCGGCGTTGAAGATGTACACCTTCGCGACGAAGCCAGCGGTCGGCGGCAGGCCCGTGAGCGATATCAGACAGAAGGCGAGCGCCGCCGCCAGCCACGGGGACCGGCGGGCCATGCCCGCGTAGTCAGCGATCTCCTCGCTGCCGATGCGGTCGGAGATCGCCTGCACGGCGAAGAACGCCCCCAGGTTCGTGAAGACGTACGTCGCGAGGAAGAACGAGACGCCTGCCGCGCCCAGCGACGTGTCTCCCGAGGTCGTCACGGCGGCGAGCCCGACCATCAGGTTGCCCGCCTGCGCGATCGAGCTGTAGCCGAGCAGCCGCTTCACATTACGCTGGAGGAGCGCCGCGGTGTTGCCCACGGTCATCGTGATGGCCGCGAGCACGGCGAACAGCATCGACCAGTCGTGACTCACGAACGCGTCGTTCAGCCCCTCGTAGAAGACGCGCAGAACGACGGCGAACGCTGCGGCCTTCGAGGACACCGACAGAAACGCCGCGACGGGAGTGGCCGCACCCTGATAGACATCGGGTACCCACATCTGGAAGGGGATCGTCGCCATCTTGAAGCCGAACCCTGCGGCCAAGAGCACGGTGGCGACGATGAGCGCGCTCCGCAGGCCGGCGTCGCCTTCCGCCACCGTCGCCAGAATGCTGGGCTCGCCCTGGGGCGCGACGAGCTTCGTGGTCCCGGACATGCCGAAGAGGAACGCCATCCCGTACAGGATCACCGCCGTGGCGATGGCCCCCAGCAGCAGGTATTTCAGGCCGGCTTCACTCGCACGATCGGTCCGCAGCAGCCCGGCGAGAACGTACTGGGAGATGGAGGTCAGCTCGAGGGCCACGAAAATGGCGACGAGGTCGCGCGACCCGGCGAGCAGCATCGCTCCGGACGTCGCCAACAGCAGGAACGTATAGAACTCTCCCTCGTGGCGCCCGAACCGGGGTGCGTAATCGAGCGAAGCGATGACCACCAGCGCCGCGGCCCCTAGGAGCAGGAACATGAAGAACAGGCTGAAGTTGTCCAGCGCCATGGCGCCGTCGAAAAACGGTGCTTGTCGGTCGCGGGCGATGAGGACCACGCCCCAGATGGTGGAGGCCCCGATCCCGGCCAGCGCGCCATATCCTGTGCGAACGCGACGCTCGTCGGGAAGGAGCGCATCGACGGCGAGGATGAGACCTGCCGCCACCATCAAGATGAGTGCGGGTCCGAGCCGGTCGAGGTCCTGAAGCATGGCTCCGCCTGTTAGCCCCCTCCGCTGACGCGGGTCAGAATCGGCAGCACCCCGACATTGATGACGTCGATGAGCCGGGCGGGATAGATGCCGACGGCCATGATGACGGCGACGAGCGAGCCCATCGCGGCTTGCTCCCACCAGTGGGTCGCGTCACCCAGGCCGCGCCAGCGTTCGTCCGCCTCGCCGAAGAAGACGCGCTGCACCATCCACAGCAGATACCCGGCGCTCAGAAGGATGCCGAACACGGCCAGAATGGCCGGTAGCGTGAACGTTTCCGCTGCGCCGAGGAAGACCAGGAGCTCCGCCCAGAAGCCTGCCATCGCCGGCAGGCCGAGGGACGCCAGCGAGGCGATGACCATCACGGTCGCGATCAGCGGAGTGTGATGAGCCATGCCACGCATGTCGGCGATGGCGCGGGTGTGCGTGCGGTCGTACAGCAACCCCACCATGACGAACAGCAGGCCGGTGATGACCCCGTGGGTGAACATCTGGAGCGCGGCGCCCGTGAGGCCGATCTGGGCGGCTCCGCCACCGACCGCCGCTACTCCGAGCAGGACGTAGCCCATGTGGCTCACGCTCGAGTACGCGATCAGTCGCTTGAGGTCCGTCTGCCGCAGCGTGACCAAAGCTCCGTAGATGATGCTGGCCGCCGCGAAGCCAGCGAGCAGGGCGGCGTAGTCCTTCGCCGTGTCCGACAGAATGGACACGGGAATGCGGATGATCCCGTAGCCGCCCATTTTCAAGAGCACGCCCGCCAGGATCACCGACACGGCCGTCGGCGCGTCCGTGTGGGCATCGGGTAGCCATGTGTGGAGCGGCACCACGGGAAGCTTGACCGCGAAACCTGCCAGCAGGAGGAAGAAGATCGCCCACAGCGGAAGCAAGGACGTGCCGATGTCGGCGCCGCGCAACGCCACCATGTCGAAGGTCCGCGGATCCGCGGAGAAGCCGAGCACGAGGATGCCCGCCAGCATCAGCGCCGACCCGGCGAGCGTATAGAGCACGAACTTCATCGCCGAGTACTCCTTGCGCCCGCTGCCCCAGATCGAGATGAGGAAGTACATGGGCACCAGCTCGACCTCCCAGAACAAGAAGAACAGAATGAGGTCGAGCGATGCGAAGACTCCCATCACACCCGTCTCGAGAATCAGCAGCCACATGAAGTACTCGCGCGGGCGGAGGTCGATGTTCCACGAGACGAGAACAGCCACGACGAAGAGGAACGCGGTGAGCAGCATGAGCATGGCGCTCAGGCCGTCGACACCGAGCAGGTACTGGACCTCGAAGCCCGCCGCACTCGCGTCGATCCAGGTGAAGCGTTCGACGAACTGAAACACCTCGGCGCTGTTGCGGTCGTACACGCCGAATAGCACCCCTGCGACGACGAGCACGACGCCGGTCACGCCTGCCGCGAACAGCCGTGGGGCGCCGTCGCTGTTCTTCGGGAGCGTGGCGATGGCCAGCGCCCCCAGAGCCGGGAAGAACACGAGGAACGTGAGCAGCGCTTCCCTCCCCTATCCCGTCGTTGCGAGCATGACCGCCACGCCGATGAGCAGTCCCACCAGCGCGAGGACGCCGTATGCCTGCATCTGTCCCGTCTGCAACTGACGCACGCCCGACCCGAACGATCGAGCCAGGCTCGCGGCGCCGTTCACTGCCCCGTCGACCACCCGTTGGTCGAACTCGGCGAGCGCGCGAGCTAACGTTCCGTACACGCCCCTCGCGACGATGACGCCCTCGTACAGGTCATCGAGGTAGTACTTGCGCTCGACGACCCGGTGGACGGGCGCCAGCGCCGAGCGGATGGCGTCGGCCGAAAGGAGCTTGGCGCCGTAGATCGCCCATGCCACGCCGATACCCGCGAGCGCGAGCGCCGTCGAAGACGCGGCGATGCCGACGTTGAAGCCCGCGGTGTGCAATTCCACGCCTTCGGGGAGCGCGCCCTCCAGCAAGAATTCGATGGCCTTGGCGCCGGGCGCATTGGCGAAGCCCGCGGCGAACGCCGGCACCGCGAGCGCAACCAGTGGCAGGAGCATCGTCAGTCCCGGCTCGCCCGGCTGCGTGTGGCCGCCGTGCGCCGCCTCTGGCGGCTCACCGCCCCGGTACTCACCGTGGAACGTCAGGAACATCATCCGGAACGTGTACATGGCCGTCAGAAAGACGACGGCGAGCGCGGCGAAGAACACGGCCTTCTCGTCGTGCCACGCGTCGGTCAGGATCTCGTCCTTCGACCAGAAGCCGGCAAAGGGGAAGACGCCCACGAGGCTGAGGGACGCTACCATGAGCGTCCCGTAGGTCACGGGCATGAGGCGGGCGAGGCCGCCCATCTTCCGCATGTCGAACGTGTTCGTGGCGTGATTCACGCTGCCCGCGCCCAGGAAGAGCAGAGCCTTGAAGAACGCGTGCGTGAAGAGGTGAAAGATGGCCGCGACATAGCCGCCCACGCCCAGCGCCAGCATCATGTACCCGAGCTGGCTGATGGTCGAGTAGGCCATGACCCGTTTGATATCGGTCACGACGAGGCCCATCGTCGCCGCCAACACCGCCGTGATCGACCCGACGATCGCGACGGCGGTCATGGCGTCCTCGGACACGTGGTAGACGGGGAAGAAGCGGGCGACCAGATAGACGCCCGCGGCCACCATCGTCGCGGCGTGGATGAGGGCCGAGACCGGGGTCGGGCCTTCCATAGCGTCCGGCAGCCAGACGTGCAGCGGGAACTGGGCGGATTTCCCTACCGCGCCGGCGAAGAGCCCGAGCGCGAAGAGGGTGAGCACGTTGGCGCTCAGAGCGCCGGCGACGGCGAGCTCGTGAATCTCTGCAATATCGAACGTTCCCGCCTTCACCCAGATGAGCAGCACGGCGAGCAGGAAGCCCAGATCTCCCAGGCGGGTGACCAGAAACGCCTTCTTCGCGGCGTCTGCCGCTGACTGCTTGTGAAACCAGAATCCGATGAGCAGATACGACGAGAGCCCGACGAGTTCCCAGAACACGTAGATGAACAGCACGCTATCCACCAGCACCAGCCCGAGCATCGATGCTGTGAACAGCGAGAGGTACGCGAAGTAGCGGGAGTATCCCGTGTCGTGCTCCATGTACCCCTGGGAGTAGATGTGCACCAGGAGCGATACCGACGTGACCACGATGAGCATCACGGCCGTTAGGCCGTCCAGCCGTAGCCCAAGGCGAATGGTCAGGTCGACGCCGAACGATCGCAGCGTCACCCACTCGTGCGAGGTGTAGCGCAGTGGATGACCGTCGTGGTCGACGACGGCGTTCAGTGCGAAGAGCGAGAGGACGAACGCGGTTCCCACCGCCGCGATCCCGGCGTACCCGCTCCACTTCGGGCGGTTCCGGGTGGCGAGGGCGATGGTGGCGAGGGATGCCACCGGCAGCAGGAAGATGGCCCAGGCCGCTCCTTCCGGAAACTCGCTCACTTAGACCTTCCTCAGCACTTCAGCGGCCACGTGCGTCTTGCTGTCGGGTACCCAAAGCTCGCGCTTCTGGAACGCAGGCGCTCCTTGCAGCGGCGGAATCACGCGGACGGAGACGGCCTCCGTCTCGAGGAGCTCCTTCCAGGTCTCCGCGGCGTAGGCGTTCGGCACTTCCATGAACTTGGTCCACATACGTCGGCCGCTTTCGCGCCCCCTTTACGACCGCAGGAGGTTCACCTTGGTCATGTCGATGGTTTCCCGATGCCGATAGATCGCCACGACCAGCGCCAGCGCGATGGCAGCTTCCGCGGCCGCGATGGCGATGACGAACAGGGCGAAGACCTGTCCGTCGATGGGCCGCGGAGAGACCGCGAATCGCGAGAACGCCACCAGCGTCAGGTTCACGGCGTTGAACATGAGCTCGATGCCCATGAGCACCCCGACGGCGTTGCGTTTCGCCAGGGCCAGGTACAGCCCGACGCCGAAGAGCAGCGCCCCGACGACCAGGTAGTGCTCGAGCCCGATCTCCATTGCGCTATTGCTCCTCTCGCACCAGGACGATGGCTCCGACCATGGCGGCGACCAACACGACGGAGGCGATCTCGAAGGGCAGCACGAACGGATCGAGCAGCGCATCACCGATCGCGGCGGCGGTCCCCGCGATGTCGGCCGGAGTCTGCGTACGCCAGTCTGCGTCGATCGCGACGAATGCGGCCACGGCCGTCATGAGGCCGGACAGCACCATCGCCGGAACGCTGAACTCGTTATCGGCGTTATCCCGCGCCGCGCGCGGCGTCAGCATGATGGCGAACACCATGAGGACGGCCACAGCGCCGGCGTACACCAGGATCTGCACCGCCGCTACGAAGTCGGCGGACAGCGTGATGAACAATCCTGCGAGCCCGACGAACGTGAGCACGAGGAACAAGACCGCATGCAGCAGGTTGCGCACCGCGGCGACCATGACGGCGTTTACGATGGTGGTCACCGCCAGCACCCAGAAGGCAATGACCACGCCGGGTTCTTCGATCATCGTTCGTTCGTCGTTCCAATCCTGTGGCCGGCCGGCTCAGGGCCGCGCGACGGCCTGCTCGGGCGCAGCGATCGGCGGGACCGAGACCTCGCGATACAGCCGTGGGCGCCTCGGCAGCCGTTCCACCTTGCCGAGCATGAACCGTAGCCACGCCACGAGCAAGACTCCCGTGAGCGCGACGTTGACGACTGCCGAGAGCGGGAGGATGACCGCCGCGCTGACCTCGGTCTCCGCCCAGATGACCACCTCGGCGGACACGAGGATGACGTTCACGAGTGCGAGCGGCGTCATGAACTTCCACGAGAGCGCCACGAGCTGGTCGATGCGCAGCCGGGGCAGCGTACCGCGCGTCCAGATGAGCAGGAAGTACAGCCCGTACGTCTTGGCGATGAAGATGAGCCAGCCCGGAACCACGCGGTCGAGCTCGAAGAAGTACCACCCGCCGTACCACATGGACGCGGCGAGGGCGGACACGAGCAGGGCGTTCACGAGCTCCACGGCGTAGAAGAGCCCGAACTTCATCCCCGAATACTCGGTGTGGTACCCGGCCAGAATCTCCGACTCCGCCTCGGCGATGTCGGCGGGCGTGCGGTTCAGCTCCGCCGAAGCGGAGATGAAGTAGATCAAGAACGTGAGGGGCTGCAGGAACACGATCCAGACGTGGTAGTCCGCTTGCCACCGGGCGATGCCCGCAAGATTCATCGTCCCCGCCAACAGCACGGGGCCCAAGAAGGCCAGAACGATGGGAATCTCGTAGCTCAGCAGCATCGGGATGACGCGCATCGCCCCGAGCAGAGAGAACTTGTTGTTCGACGACCAGCCGGCCATGAACACCGCCAGCACGGCCACGCTGCCGAGGGCGACGAAGAACAATACGCCCGCATCGAGGCTCGCGAGCGTCATATGCTCGCCCCATGGCAGCACCGCCCACGCCAGAATGGCCGGCACGAACACGAGGACCGGCGCGAGCGTGAACACGACCGGGTCGGCCGTTCGTGGCATCAAGGCTTCCTTCTGAATGAGCTTGATGGCGTCGGCCACTGGTTGGAGCAGCCCGAACGGCCCGACGCGGTTCGGCCCGAGACGGTTTTGCATGCGGCCCACGAGCCGGCGTTCGATCCAGATGTTCACGATGGCGGTGGCGCCGATGAACGTCATGATGCCGACTGCGCCCAGCAGCGCTGAGACCACGTAGACGACGGCGTCGCCGGCGCCCAAGGTGTCGCGAAGCCATCCCGTGAGGCCGGCGACGAGCTCGGACAGATCGCGAATGTCGTACCACTGGCCCAGCAGCGTCATCGGTCCAGCTCTCCGACGTTGATATCGATGCTCCCGAAGGCGACGATGGCGTCGGCGATGCCGAGACCCACGACCATTTCTCGAAGGGCGCTCAGGTTGATGAGCGACGGAGCGCGCACGTGGAAGCGCCAAGGGGCGGACCCGCCGTCGCTCACGAGGTAGAAGCCGAGCTCGCCCTTCGGCGACTCGATGCGGCTGTAGACCTCGCCCGCTGGGGGCCGGATGGCCAGCGGCACGTCGGCCTTGTACGGGCCGTCCGGCAGGCGTTCGATCGCCTGCTCGATGATGCGAACGCTCTGCTTCATCTCCTCCATGCGCACCACGAAGCGGTCGTAGGCGTCGCCGTTGTGGCCGACGGGGATGTCGAAGTCGTACGTCTCGTATCCGCAGTAGGGGTCGCCCTTGCGCACGTCCCAGGCGATGCCCGTGGAGCGCAGCATGGGTCCGCTGAGCGAGGCGTTGACCGCGAGCTCCTTTGAGATGACGCCGACATCGCGGCCGCGAAGAAGGAGGATCTCGTTGTCCAGCAACAGTTCCTCGTACTCCGCGATTCGCTCGGGCAGTTCCGCGACCAGGGCGCGTAGGCGGGGCAGGAACTCGTCGGGGATGTCGAACGCGACCCCGCCGATGCGCATGTAGTTCGTCGTGAGGCGGGCCCCGCACGTCATTTCGAACAGGTCGAGGATCTTCTCGCGCTCGCGGAACATGTACATGAGCGGCGTCTGCCAGGCGCCGCAGTCGTTGATGAAGACGCCGTTCGCCATGCAGTGGCTGGCGATGCGCTGGAGTTCGGCGAAGATGACCCGCAGGACCGTGGCCCGCTCGGGCACCTCGATGCCGGCGAGCTTCTCGACGGCCAGGCAGTATCCGAGGTTGCCCGTCATCGCCGCGAGGTAATCCATCCGGTCGGTGAAGGGAATGTTCTGTGTGTAGGTGCGCTCCTCCGCGAGCTTCTCCATGCTCCGGTGGAGATACCCGACGATCATCTCGGCGTCGGTGATGGTTTCGCCGTCCATCGTCACCCGCATGCGGAACACCCCGTGGGTGCTCGGGTGCTGCGGGCCAATGTTGACGATGTAGGGTTCGGTCTTGATCGGCATATCAGTCGCGCATGTACGGCTCGTCGCTAGGCAAATCGTGGGCCGGACCGCCTCGCTCCGGCCGGAACTCGTCCCCGGTACGGTCAGGGAACTCCTTCGGGAATCGCGCCAAGCCCGGCTTCTCGCCGCTCGGGAGACGCACGAAGTCCTTCCGCAGCGGATGCCCCGGGAAGCCCTCCCAGAGGAACAACCGCTTCAACGACGGGTGCCCTTCGAATCGGATGCCCAGCAAGTCGTACGCTTCTCGCTCCTGAAGGTGCGCGCCGAGCCACACGGGGACGACGCTGGGAACGGATGGGTTGTCGTGGTCGGCACGGACCTTGATCGCGAACGTGTGGTTCTTGTGGAGCGAGGACAGGTGATAGACGACCTCGAAATCCTGGACCCGATCGACGCCGCACAGCATATTCAAGAACTTGGCGTCCAACTCCTCGTCGTCGCGGACGAAGCGCATGACCTCGACCAGGTTGTCGGGCCGGAGCACGACCCAGTCCGCGGTCTCTTCGACGACGGCGTCGGGAAAACGGGTGCGGATGCGCTCGGCGACCTCGAAGCCTGAGAGCCTTCGGGTCATCAGTACCGCCACTCCAGGGCGCGCTTGCGCCAGGCGTACAGATAGCCGACGAGCAAGATGGCGATGAAGATCATCGCCTCCACGAATCCGAAGAGCTGCACCTGGCGCAGGCTCACCGCCCACGGGTACAGCAGAATCGTTTCGATATCGAAGACGACGAACAGCAGAGCGAACACGTAGTAGCGGGCGTTGAACTGCACCCAGGCTGTGCCTTCCGTTTCGACGCCGCACTCGTAGATGTCATCCTTGACGGGATCAGGCTTGCGCGGCCTGATGCGGAGGATGCCGAGGGCGAACGAGGCGCCGATGGGAATCAACGGGAAGGCGAACGCGAAGAGCAGGAGAAAGCCGGCGCGTCCGAACTCTTCGAGCAAGTGTCGCCACCGTTTGTGAATTTCGTCGCGTATGTGGCCGCAATCATAGCACAGGGGGTAGGTACGGACAACCGCCGTCAGCCCACGGGCACGGCGCGCCGGACCGCTCCCAGCACGGGACCCACGATTCCCCAGAAGCCGAGCAGTGCAGCACCGGCGCCCGCCACGACGAGCGCCGCGCGCACGTCCACTGCGTCGACGAACAGGCCGGCGCCCAATGTGGGCACGAGACCTGCCAGGCTGCCGAGCGCCGACTGCGTCGCGAAGACCTGGGCGACCATGCCCGCCGGGGCCCGCTGGTACATGGCCGTTCTCGCTGCGACCCGGACGAGCGACACACCCAGTCCGCCGAACGGAATCAACAGCGCAGCGCCCGCGATCTCACGCCGCACCCGCAGCCAGTCCTCGACCCATTGCAGCGGCAAGAACGTCCGCTTGTCGAGCTCTCGCGTGACCTCCCGGACGAAGGGAGCCGTGAGAACCACGCCGACGAACAGGGCGAAGCCGAGGGCAGCCACCACGCGGGGAGGGATGAACTTCAGGAGCGCCGGGGCCAGTGCGAGGCCGCCGGCGATACCGAGGGCGCCTGGCATCGCGATGTATACGGCGTTTCGCGGCGCGGTGCGCAAGACCGAGTCGATGAAGTCGGGCGCTGCGACGAACACCACCAGAAGCGCCGAATCCAGCACGACGAGCAGGGTGACGATGCGGACGAGCGTCGGGTCGGCACGAATCGCGCGAAGCCCGCTCGGGAGTGCTCGCCACCAGGCCACGTGCTGCTGCGGGGTTGGCGAGCGCGGCGTCAAGTCCGGCACTGCAACGTAGAGCGCCAAAGCGGCAACGAAGAAGGCGATGACGAGCATGAAGAGGCCGTCGGCGCCGTGCGCCTTCAGGGCTAGGGGCGCCATCGCTCCGGCGCCCACGATCTGCGCGACCAGCGACACGCCGTTGAGCACGGCATTCGCCGAGCCCATCTGCACGTCGGAGACGAGCGCCGCGACCGCGGCGTGTTCCGCCGGGGAGAAGAACTGGTACACGGTCCACGACGCCAGCGCCAGCAGGAGGATCGTCGCCGGTGTCACGTCCTGCTGAACGAGCCACCACGCGATGCCCACGCGGGCTCCCATCGTCCAGGTGATGGTGAATTTGCGTGGCAGGGCGTCGGCGACGACTCCACCCGGAAGACTGAGGAGTACCGAGGGCAGGATTGCGGTCAGGACGAAGGCGCTCGTCAGGATGGCCGATTCGTGCTCTCCTACCAGCAGAATGAACAATCCGTACACGAGCGCGTTTTGCGCGAGCAGTTGGAGCAGCTTGGCGAGAGCGAACCGAACAAAACGCTGATTGGATGAGAGGGGCGGTGGATGGGTGCCGGCGGTGGCGGTCACGCGGGGCAGTATACGTGGGCGGGGATCGACGTGCGCGCGCCGTTGACGCACCTTACGTACACGTCATAGGATGTGCCCGCTCGCATCGCTGCGGGCACCGTGTTCCGCCTCCGGACCGGGGCGGACTTCTTTTGACCGGACCCCGAGCGAGGATATCGACCATGGCCGAGTATCAGCGCCCGCTGCCCTTCCCCACGCCAGAGACGAAGCCGTTTTGGGACGCGTGCAAGCGTCACGAACTCCAGCTCCCGTATTGCGCGCGGTGTCAGTCGTTCTTCTTCTTCCCGCGTCGATTCTGTCCGCGCTGTTTCTCGTGGGACGTCGAGTGGCGACGCTGCAGTGGCCGCGGGACCCTGTACACCTTTGCGATCCAGTACCGGCCCATGGCTCCCGGGTTCGAGCCGCCGTACGTCACGGCGCTCGTGCAGCTCGAGGAAGGCCCTCGGCTGATGACCAACCTGGTCGACGTGGAGCCTGACCCGGAGCACATCCGCTGCGATATGCCCGTGGAGGTCGTCTTCCAGGACGTCACCGAGCAGATCACGCTGCCGCTGTTCCGCCCCGTGCGGCAGTAGGCCATCGAGGGCTACAGGAGCGCACCGTGGGATATCAGAAACGCGTCGCCATCGTCGGCGTCGATGAATCGGACGAGATCGGCATCTGCGAAGGCAAGACGGCCATGATGCTGCACGCGGAAGCTGCGAAGAACGCCCTCCGCGACGCCGGCATTGAAAAGTCCGAAGTCGACGCGGTGTTCACCGCGGGGATCGGCGGCATGGCCGCTGTAGAGATGTGCGAATACCTCGGCATCCAGCCGCGGTACCTGGATGGCACGATGACCGGCGGCTCTTCCTTCGTCATCCACGTCGAGCACGCGGCGGCGGCCATCAACGCGGGACTCTGCAACGTGGCCCTCATCACCCACGGCGAGAACGGGTACTCCCGACGCCGGATGCGCATCCCGACGGGGCGCATGGCCTTCGGGGACCCATCGTCCGTGTTCGGGCAGTTCGAGCTTCCTTTCGGGAACGGGCCAGCGCCGTCGGCATACGCCATGGCCTGCATGCGCCACATGCACCAGTACGGCACCACCCACGAGCAGTTAGCGGAGATCGCCGTCTCGACGCGGAAGTGGGCTCAACTCAATCCGAAGGCGTTCATGCGCGACCCGCTCACCGTGGAGGACGTCCTGTCGTCGCGGTGGATCGCCTATCCCTTCCACCTCTATGACTGTTGTCTGGTCACCGATGCTGGCGGGGCGGTGGTGGTCGTCGGAGAAGACCGGGCGCGCGACCTGCCGAAGAAACCAGTGTGGGTTCTCGGCACTGGCGAGGCCGCGACCCACACCGGCCTGCTCACGATGCCCGATCTCACGACGACGCCCGCGCGAGAATCGGGGCGGCGAGCCATGGAGATGGCCGGCGTGACCCACGACGACATCGACGTGGTGGAGGTGTACGACTCGTTCACCTACACGGCGCTCGTCACCATCGAGGCCCTGGGATTCTGCAAGCCGGGCGAAGGGGGACCCTTCTTGTCGGGAGGGCGGACCGCCCCGGGTGGCGACTTCCCGATGAACACCAATGGCGGTGGGCTCTCGTACACCCATCCGGGCATGTACGGGGTCTTTCTGATCATCGAGGCCGTCCGGCAACTTCGGGGGGAATGCGGCGCGCGCCAGGTCCCCGATGCGCGCATCGCCCTCGTGAACGGCACGGGAGGGACGCTCTCCGCCACCGGAACCCTGATCCTCGGTGTCGACTGACCTCGGTGCCCCGCGTCGCTTGAGACGGGGGCCGACGACGCCTACAATGCGCGCATCGGCAGTAGCCCCGGCAAGGAGCCCATCATGTCCGCCACACTCGACCTCCTGGCCAATGTGCCGCTCTTCAAGAATCTGCCCCGCAGGACGCTCCAGCGGCTCGAGCGCATCGCCGTGACGCGCAGCTATCGCGCGGGCGACGAAATCGTGAAAGAAGGCGACCAGGGCGCCGGCTTTTTCCTCATTACCGAGGGACAGGTCGAGGTCCTGAAGGGCGGCTCGAGGCTCAACACGCTCGGTCCTGGGGAGTTCTTCGGAGAGATGGCGCTGCTCGACAACCACCCACGTGTCGCGACCGTCCGGGCCCTGGAGGACACGGCCTGCCTGGCGATGTCACGTTGGGACTTCGTGGCCGAGTTGCGTGCGAACCCGGACATCGCCATCGAGATGCTCGAGGCCCTGAGCGCCCGGCTGCGGCAGCTCGAGGAGCGCATCACGGCCTGAGGCGGGCAGCGCGATCGCGGTCGTACAATCGCCCCGAAGGGGGACGACGACCATGACCGCCAGCACCGAACCCAGCGCCGAACTCGTCGTCGAGACGGCCGGCGAGCACGTGAGCCGTCAGGTCCCAATCGCCGGGCCGGACGCGACCATCGCCGAAATCCGCCGCGCACTGGAAGACGAGCGGTTCGAAAGCGCGACCTCCGTCGCCATCTGCGATCACGGCCGTCTCGTGGGTGTGCTGAGCATCGAGCGGCTCTTCGCCGGTCCTGCGGAGGCGCGGGCGCGGGACCTCATGGACGCTGACCCGCCAGTCGTGGCGCCCGGCGTCGACCAGGAGATCGCCGCATGGAAGGCGGTGCAACGAGGCGAGAGCAGTCTCGCGGTCGTCGACCAACACGGAGCGTTCGTCGGCTTCATCCCGCCGAAACGGCTGCTGGCCGTGCTGTTGCAAGAGCATCAGGAGGACCTGGCGCGACTCGGTGGGTTCATGCAGGACACGTCGACGGCGCGGACGGCGACGCTCGAACCTGTGGAGCGCCGGTTCTGGCACCGAATCCCGTGGCTCCTCGTGGGCCTCGTGGGCGCCTTGCTGTCGGCGGAGATCGTGGGATCGTTCGAGGAACAGCTACGCAGGAACGTGATCCTCGCGTTCTTCGTGCCGGGCGTCGTGTATCTGGCGGACGCGGTGGGAACGCAAACGGAGGCACTGGTGATCCGGGGGTTGTCCGTCGGCGTTCCGATTGGCGCCGTCGTGCGGCGCGAGGCGGCGACCGGGGTGTTCGTGGGGCTGGCCCTCGGCGCCATCTTCCTGCCGATCGGACTGCTCCGGTGGGGCGAGGCCGATGTCGCCCTCGCCGTGTCGGTCGCCCTCCTCGCGGCGTGCTCCGTCGCCACGGTGGTGGCGATGGCGCTTCCCTGGGTGTTTCACCGGCTGGGCACTGACCCCGCCTTCGGCAGCGGTCCGCTGGCGACGGTGGTGCAGGACCTTCTGTCGATCCTCATCTACTTCGGCGTCGCCATGGCGGTCGTCGGTTGAGGCGAGGTCGGCGGCTGTCCCTCGAGCCCTTCCGTGTGATAATCGTCTCGCTGACATCGCGGGCCCTGGATGCAGGGCCGTTCCTGGAGCGTCCCATGGACTTCGAACTTTCGGAACACCATCGGCTCATCCGCGACACCGCCCGTCGGATCGCTCGCGAGGTCGTGGCGCCCCGCGCGGCGGAGCTCGACGAGACGGGCGAATACCCCCACGACATTTTCGCTGCGTTCAAGCAGGTGGGGCTGCTCGGCCTCACGCTTCCGCCGGAATACGGCGGGTCGGGCGCGGGCGTGTTGGCGTTGGCGCTCGCCGTGGAGGAGGTCTCGAAGTATTGCAACGCTTCCGGACTCATCCTGCTGCTGTCGTCCCTGCCGACGCACCCGATTCTCCTCGGCGGAACCGAGGAACAGAAGCGACGCTGGATCACCCCCGTGGCCACGGGCGAGGTGAAGTCCGCCTTCTGCCTGACGGAGCCGAACCACGGCTCCGACGCCGCCGCCCTGGAGACGAAGGCGGTCCGCGACGGCGACGACTACCTCATCACGGGCGAGAAGGTGTTCATCTCCGGGGGGTCTGTCGCCGATTTCGTGACGGTGTTCGCGCGAACCGGCGGTCCGGGCGCGAAGGGCATCTCGGGGTTCATCGTTCCCACGAATAGCCCTGGCTTTTCCGTGGCGCGCCTCGATCGGAAGATGGGCGTGCGCGGCGTCCCCACGGCCGCGCTCCGCTTCGACAACGTGCGCGTGCCGCGTGACCACCTCATCGGGCTCGAGGAAGGTCAGGGGTTCAATCACGCGATGCTCACGCTGAACACGCTGCGGCCGGTCGTCGGAGCGCGTGGGGTTGGCGTCGCGGAGGGCGCGCTGGCCTACGCGTTGGAGTACGCCCGCCAGCGGGAGGCGTTCGGGCGTCCCATCGCGGAGCTCCAGGCCATCCAGTTCATGCTCGCTGACATGGCGATTCAAATCGAGGCGGCGCGGCTGTTGGTCTACCAGGGCGCCTGGCGAGTCGACCAGGGGTTGTATCAGCGGGAGCACGCCCACTTCCTGTCGATGGCGAAAGTCTTCGCGACCGAGATGGCGCAAAAGGTGATTTCCGACGCGATCCAGATCCTCGGCGCGCAGGGGTACATGATGGACCATCCGCTGGAGCGGCACTACCGCGACGCGCGGCAGCTCATGATCGTCGAAGGCACCAGCCAGATTCAACGATTGGTCATCGCCCGGGCCTTGCTCAACAGGGACCTCGTCTACGCCTAGCCCGTCGCGCTCAGCGCGCTGCGCCGCGACACAGGGCGCTCGGCGATCGGGTAAGATGGTCCCCGTGAGTGAAGCGCACCCAAGAGCCCTGACGACAGTCATCCGGCGGATCGTGCCGGCGCTGTTCAAGCATCAGCAGCCGTGGGCCCTGATCGGGAGCACCGCGTCCAGCCTGCAGGGACTGCCGGTCGAGCCGCCGGATATCGACATCGCGACGTCGATTCCTGGCGCTTACCTCATCTCGGGCTGCCTCATCGACTACATGCGCAACCCGGTGCGCTACGGCGAAACGGAGAACTACGCGAGCCATTTCGGCATCTTCGATATCGAAGGCGTGCGGGTCGAGGTCATGGGTGACCTCGTCATCAGGGGCGTTGGTGGGGTGATCGACACCGCCGAGCACTTCACCCGTTGGAGCGAGAAGGTTCGCGTCGTCAAGGTGGATGGCATTCCCGTTCCTTGTGTACCCCTCGAGTGGCAGCTCGTCGCGAATCTCATCATCGGGCGGTACGATCGCTCCCATACTATCGCGGAGTACTTCGCGACCCATCCCTACGACGCGGCCTTCGTCGAGGACATTTGCAACGACGAGCGGCTGCTTCCCCCGGTGCGCGAGCGGGTGAAGACGCTGCTGCGTCTGGACGAAGTCTCGCAGACGACGGGATGACCGCAGGGCCGTTGAGCGGACGGCGTGTCTTCTTCCTGGGGGCCGAGGGCCCCCACGGTCGGCGCATCGCCGTCGCCCTCGGGGAGGCGGGAGCCGCGCTCGACCTCGTGTCGCTCTCCTGCTCTCGGGATGCCGAGTTCGCCCTGAACTCCATCGCGAACGAATTCTGGGCGTTCGGGGGAACGGCCGTCGTGCGCCTGGCCGACCTGTTCGATACGGATGCAATGGCCGCCCTCGCCGCGCAGTGTCAGGCGGACATCGTCGTTACGCACGTGCTCCATGGACCGAAGGCGGAAGATCCGCGCAACGCAGTCATCCATCTCGACACCTTTCAGTGGCGCCTCGTCGAGCGACGCCCGGGGATCGCCCTGGTGCACGTGGTCGGCGGCGACCCCGAGACGGCGGGCTACCAGGCGGCCGCGGAGGAGTTGGTGCAGCGTACGCAACGCCTGTCGGAACGTGGCCGGGCCCGCGCCTGCGTCGTCATCTTGGACGGCGGTATGCCGTCGATCTTGCGCCCGCTGATGCCACAGGAGCGGTTCGAGGCGCCCGATCCGGGTGAGGCCGTGCTCTCGGCTGTGCAGCGAGAGCTCGATGGCGTCGCACTGTATGTCGATCTGCCCTGAGCGGACGTTCGCGCTCACTCAGGCGTGGACGGAGGCGTCGGGCGCGTCAGAAATGACGCCGTCGGCCCGAAGCTGCTCGATTTCGGCGTCCGACAGCCCGAGCAGGGTGCGGAAGACGTACTCGTTGTGCTCCGCGAAATTCGGGCCCGGCAGCCGGACGTGGCCGGGCGTCCGCGTGAAGCGCCACAACGGGCCCTCCATGCGCCACACGCCGGCTGGGTCGTGAGCGACCGGTTCCCAGAAGCCTCTCGCGTTCAGATGCGTGTTCTCCATCAGCTCCGGGATGGTGAGGACAGGGGCCGCGACCACGCCCGCGTTCTGGAGCGCCGCGGCGGCCTTCTCATGGGTGCGCTGGCGCGTCCACGCTGAGATCGGTTCCTCGAGCTCCTGGCGGTGCTTCCAGCGCGACACGACATCTGCGAAGCGCTCGTCCCGCGCGAGCTCGGGCCGTCCGATGACATCGCAGAGCGCAGCGAATTCGGCGTCGGACCCCACGGCGATAGCGACCCAGGCGTCGTCGCCCGCGCAAGGGTACACGTCGTGCGGCGCCATCGACGGGTGGTCGTTGGCCCGTGGCCCGGGCGAGGGATATCCCATCGACGCGGCGATGACGAATTCTCCCACGTGGTGGATCAGGTGCTCCCACTGAGCCACCTCGATCCATTGCCCTTCACCCGTGAGCCGACGGTGGACGAGCGCCATCAGGGCGGCGGCCGCGGCCATGGCGCCCGCCATCGGGTCGCCGAAGGAGATGCCCGTCTTGTGAGGGCCGCGATCGGGATAGCCGGTCATCGCCGCCAGTCCGGCGAGCTGTTCGATATTGGTCCCGTACGCCAGGTGGTGCGCCTGTGGCCCGCTCTTTCCATGGCTCGGCATCGACACGAGGATGATGTCGGGCTTCACCGCCCGCAGCGCCTCGTACCCCAGGCCGAGCTTCTCGAGCACATCTGCTCGGTAGTTCTCGACGACGACGTCCGAGAGCGCGGCGAGCCGCAGGGCGAGCTCGCGACCCTGCGGGACGCTGAGGTCGATCGTGCAGGCGAGCTTGTTGCGGTTGTTGTGGTGGAAAAACGCGGAGCGGTCGTAACCGCGCTCGACCTCGGACCCGAGGAAGTGCAGAGAGCGGAGCATATCCCAGCTCCGTGCGGCTTCCACCTTGATGACTTCGGCACCGAGGTCAGCGAGGAGCCGTGTACCCGAGGGCCCGGCCCACACCATCGTCAGGTCGAGAACGCGAACGCCGGTGAGTGGCAGGACGTACGGATTCATGCGGAGCCTCTCACACGATGCCTCGCTGTCGCAGCACCACGACCTGCGCCGGCGACAGCCCCAGGAGCTCGCAGAGCACCTCGGTCGTGTCCGCGCCCAGTCGTGGTGCCGGGCGAAGGGCACCCGGCGTCGCCGACATGCGTGCCGATGGCCCCGGGCAGCGAAATCGCCCCGCATCCGGATGTTCCACCTCCTGGAAGAAGCCGCGGGCGGCGAGGTGATCGTCCTCGAGGAGGTCCTCGATCGTATTCACCGGCGACACCGGGGCCCGGGTTTCCCCCGCAACGCGGTAGGCCTCGCGCTTGGTGACGGACGCGGCCCATGCGTAGAACTGTGCCATGAGCTCGTCGTCGTGGCTGAGGCGTGCTCGGTTGTCCTTGAAGCGTTCGTCTTCGAGCATCCATTCGGCGCCCATCGCCTTCGCGAGCTGCGGGAAGTTCTTCTGCATGCAGTGAATTCCGACGTAGCCGTCCTTCGCCGGGTAGATGCCGATGACCGCCGACACATGGTTGCCGCGGCGCTTGGTGAGCGGGAGCGCGCCCCGGTATGCGTAGTCGGGCAGGAACGCTTCCAGCACCCCCGCCTGTACCTCCTGTGCGGCGACCTCGACGACCTGACCGATCTCGAAGCGCATGGTCGAAAAGAGCCCAGCGACCGTGGCCCCGAAGGCATGCAGACCGGCCTGATACTCGGCCTGCAGCCCCGCCGTCGCAACGGGACGCCGGTCGGGGTCGCCCGTGATGTAGTGCTGGCCGCCCGCCGCGAAGGCCGTGAGATTGGTCCAGCGACGGTTGGCCCAGGGGCCCGTCCGGCCGAAGGCGGTGACCGACGTAACGATCGCACGAGGGTTCGCCTTCAGAAAGACGTCCTCGGAAAGGCCCGCGCGGGCAGCGTTGTCCGGCGTCAGGTCGGTCACGACCGCGTCGGCGTACTCGGCCAGGGCCAGCGCGAGCCGCGCGCCCGTTTTCGTATCCCAGCGTAGGGTCAGACTTCGCTTGCCGGCGTTCAAGAAGAGGTGGAGCACGCTCGTTTCCGGGTGCGGCACGCCGCCCGCGAATGGCCCAGCCCAGCGAGAGGGATCGCCCCGGCCAGGGCGCTCCACCTTGATGACGTCCGCGCCGTAGAGGGCGAGTAGACGGCCGCACGAGGACCCAGCCGGGGTCTCGCACAGCTCCAGTACCCGAAAGCCGGTCAGCGGTCCCGACGGATCGTTCATCGCTCAGAAGTCCCGCAGGTAGTACTTCACAGGCCCGCGCTCGTCCTCGGGGCGGACGTCTTCGGCCGAGAAGCGCCCCGATTTCAGCGCACGCACGAGATCTGCCTCGTCGCCGATGCCGTCTTCGAAGACAGTGAAGCAGCGTCCGATTTCGTTGGGGCCGTGAGCGTCGCTGCCGCCGGTGACGGCGAGCCCGGCGCGGCGGGCCACTTCGCAGGTGAACTCCACGTCCAGCGTGGTAGCCCAGCCGTTCGCCGCCTCCATCGCGTCCACCAGGGTGACGAGGGGCGCCGCCAGCGCCTTCTCGATCGTGAGGTCTGGGTCGCGAGGTCCGATCCAGGGCTTGGGAGAAAGGTCCCATCGATACGGGTGGGCCGCCACGACGACGCCGCCCTTCGCTGCGACGAACTCGCGCACCTGACGGGCGGTAATGAGCTGACGGGGGATGGCATCGACGCCGAACACGAGCAGGTCGCCCAGCTCCGTGCTCACCTCCATGCCTGCCAGGACGAGGAATCCGTGACGCCGACGCAGCGTCTCGGCGAGCGCCGTCTTCGTCTTCCCGTGCTCCGTGATGCAGAGTCCGTCGAGGCCGCGGGCGCGAGCGATCTCGACCAAGAGGTCGGGATCGGTGACCGCGTCGATGGAGCCCTCACGGGTGTGGTTGTGCAGGTCGACCTTCATGGGCGAACAAAATGGCCCGCGCATCCGGGCCGGAGGGAATCGTACCAGCGGCCGATCGGGACGGGCAACCGAGCGTGCCGTGTCATCGCGCCCACGGCAGCGGGCGCGGCTGAAGGGCGACGCGCGCTTCTCCGTCCGCGAGCACCATCAACAGGTCGAACGGCGCGTACAGCGCAGGGGAGATCGACCGGAGGGCGCTGCTGACCCCTTCGTGCTCGGCGAACTCCACGATGGCGACCAGCGCGACACCTCGAACATCGGCGTCCACGGATCCGAGAGCGGTCGCGGCTTCGGTCAGCCGCTGTCGCAAGAGCCGCCGGATGGCGGCGCCTTCGGTGGGATCGAAGGACGGCGGTGCGCCGACGATCACGAAGCCATCGCCTTCGGCGAGCCGCTGAAGGGTCCACGAGTCCCACAGCTCGAATTCCACGGCCTGCCCCGTGTCGATCTGCGTCGCCAACTGGGCGACGCGATCGAACATGCTGTCCCGGGTGCGCTCGTCCAAGGGCGGCCGCTTGATGGCGGTTGTGTCCAGCACGAACGTGCCCGACACGCGCTCGGTGATCGCGGTCCAGTATCGACCGAGGCCTCCCACCACCGAGGCATATCCGCCTTCGTCTCGAGTCTTGGCGAGCCTCGCGCGAGCCGGAAGCTCCACCTCCGTGCGCGCGCCCGGCGCCAGCGGCGCACCCGCGATGGACACCCGGCGCACGAAGTCGGTAGCCGCTGGCTCCTCGGTGGGCAAATCCCCGTGGGGCGGCACCCAGAGCAGGTAAGGGCCGCGCAAGCTCGCCCTGATGCGCTCCGCCATCTGCTCGCGGCGCTCGTCCCAGGAAGGATCGTCTTCCCACAAACGCGCGATGGAGAGCGCGATGCGCCGGCCGTTGGCGTCGGCCAGGAGGACGTCTTCGCGTCCCGCGGCCGGCCCGATGTTCGCGAACGAGCGACCGAACGCCGCAGCCAGGTGCGCGAAGGCGAGTCGGGCGGCGAACTCCGTGAACAGGCTGCCCTCCATCAGATGTTCGACCTGGTCTGCCCGCCGTCGACGTTGACGCAGGCGCCGGTGACCCAGCTCGCCCGCTCGGAGCAGAGGAACACGACGACGTGGGCCACCTCCTCGGCGCGACCGAAGCGGCCCATGGCGATGTTCTGTTCGACGAAGCGGGCCATGCCCTCGGGGTCCTCCTGTTGGCGACGCCACCAGGAGCCACCTTCGAAGCTGATGGACCCGGGGGCGACGGAATTGACCCGAATGCCATGCCGGGCTTCTTGCAGGGCCAGGTTCTTCGCGTGGGAGATCATGGCCGCCTTCATGGCGTTGTACGTTAGGTGGCCACCCGCCTCGCGCCCCCAGATCGACGCGATGTTGATAATGACGCCGCTCCGGCGCTCGCGCATGTGCGGTAGGACCGCGCGGCTGCATCGCGCCGCCGCCGCGACGTTCGCCGCATAGGCGCTGTCCCATGCGTCCTCGCTGTCACCCGGGAACGAGCCGCCCGCGTTGTTCACGAGGATGTCGATCTGACCGAAGCGGTCGATCGTCTGCCGCACCAACCGCTCGACGTCGGCAGGTTTCGTCACATCGGCGACGACGGCCAGTGCCTCGGCGCCCTTCGAGCGGACCTCGGCCTCAACCTCGCGCAGGCGTTCCTCGCCGCGCGCGCAGAGCACGACGCGGCAGCCCTCCTCGGCGAGCCCCAGCGCGATGGCCCGGCCGAGACCCCGGCTCGAACCGGTAACGATGGCCACCTTGTGTCGCAGCCCCAGATCCATACGCCCACGATGGTAGCAAGGGCGAGACATACGCCACAGCGCCACTGCGCCAAGGAGTCGGCGCGCGCAACGTGTGGCATGCCTCATTCGCTGAGCACGCGAGCGAGCCACCGCACCGTCGCCGGAACGAGCCAGACGAGCAGGCGTCTGTTGAGCACGAGACCCCAGTGCGATGCGTGCTCCACGATGATGCGGTCTGCGTCCAGCCAGAGGTCGTCGTATCGTTCGGGGGGCCACTGGCTGTCCGCGCTGCTAGCGACGATAAGCATCGGACAAGGAAGGGAGGTGATGACGATACCGGCCTTGCGCTCGTCCCGCGCAAGTCGCGACTCGCGCCCCAACGAAGCCAGGGCGATCTCCCGCTCCTCACGGTCGAGATCGTGCATCGCCGGCTGGTCTCGCGGATCTCGGCTGGTGATGCCGTATTCCTCAGGCCCGAACTCACCGGCCCGCAACGCCACCGCGCCGTCGGTGTGCCGCGCTGGCAGGCTCGGAGCCAGTGCAACACATGCAGCCGCGTCACCCGCAGCTGCGACCATCATGGCGATCAGCCCGCCCATGCTCCAACCCGCGACGACCGGCTTCTGCGAGAACTGCGCGGCGACGGTCTGTACATCGGAGGCGTAGTCGGCCATGCTCGTCCGCGATAGATCCGTGAGGTCGCTGCGACCATGCCCGCGCAAATCGACCGCGCAGGATGACCAGCCCAGCGCGGCCAGTTGTCGCTGCCAATATGTCCACACCAACGCCGAGTTCGCGCCTCCGTGAATCAGAACAATCGGGGGATTGGTGGCGCCATCGCCGGGCAGCGTCACCGACGCCGCAAGCGTGCCCTGGAACCGCCCCATCGCTAATCAGCGGTCTCCTCTGGGGCTTCCGTGGTCACGAAGATGGAGGCGTCGCGTCGCAGGGCAGCCGCTGATGCGCCCGCGACGGCGTCGGCCAGCGCCGCTGGCTCGGTGACCGGCGCCGAGCAGACGGTGCCGATGCAAACGTAGGCCGCGGGCGCCGGCCGCGACGGCAACGCCAGCCGCTCTAGCAGGTCGGCGTCGCGCAGCGGGTCGAGGATCTGTGCGGTGCGGTCGGGGACGGCCAGTCGCAGCGCGGCCCGGTGGAGCGCTTCCCCGGAACCGTCCGTCGCCACGATCTTGACGTCTGGGCCCGGGTCCAAGAAGCGGTCGACGGCCAGCGCGTACCCGGCTGCGAAGTGGCCCAGCGCCTCCTGGTGGCCCGCGAAAGCCGCCAGCGTGCGCTCCGCCGTCCGGCGGCAAGCGTCATCGTGCAGGAGCCGCGACAGCCGAGCGAACACGTCGGCGGCGACGGCGTTCTCGCCGATCTGCTTCTGCCGAAGCTCGAGCCGGCCCAGCGCCTCTCCGTCTCCCGACGTGTCCCAGAAGCCCCCTCGCCCGGGGTCCTCGAAACGATCGCGCATGAACGCTGCCAGCGTGAGCGCGCGGTCCAGATCCTCGCGGCGCCCCGCGACTTCGTATGCGTCCAGGCAGGCCCGGGTGAGGTGGGCGTGGTCGGCGAAGACGTTGCGCACGCCGAGGGCGTCTGCGCTCCAGTGGTGGGCCAGCCCCTCGTCGGGCGACCACAGATGTTCCCACAGCCAGTCCACCGCGCGCAGGGCTCGCTCTACCAGCTCCGGCCGGTCGAGCGTCCACCCCGCCTCCAGGTACGCGCTCGCGGCCATGGCGCACCAGCCGGCGTACACCCGGCGATCGACGTAGGGCGCTGGGCGCTTCCGGCGTTCGTCGTCGGGCAGATGGTAGAACTCCTCGTCGGCGTCCTGGCTGCCATAGAACGCGGCCGTCTCCGTGTCGGACAGCCACGCATCGAGGTAGGCGATGGTGCGCTCGGCGAACGACCGGTGTTCAGCGTCGCCCGTGGTCCGGTAGAGACGCAGGAGCGCACGGATGAGCGCCGCATTGTCTTCCAGCATCTTTTCGAAATGCGGAACGGACCAGTCGCGGCGTGTGGCGTACCGGAAGAACCCGCCCCAGACGTGGTCGTACAGCCCGCCCCGGCACATCTGCTGGAGCGTCTTCCTCGCCATGTGCAGCAGGTCGGGGTCGCGGCGACGCTCGTGCAGGTGGAGCAGCAGCTCGATGGCGTCGGTGTGGGGAAACTTGGGCTCCGCGCCGAATCCACCGAAGACGGGGTCGTACTGGTCGGTGACGGCCACGAGCGTGTCTTGGACGATCTGCAGCGACAGCTCGCTGGTCGGCCCCAGCGCGGCGATGGCCGCTCGACGACGCTCACGCAGCTCGGCCACTTTCGCGGCGATTTCGTCCCGGTGCTCCCGGTAGTAGGTCGATACCTGGTCCAGCACCTCGCGCATCTGCTCCGGCGGAACGTACGTGAGGCCAGCGATGAGCTCGCCATCGGGCGAGAGGAAGGCCGTGGTTGGCCACCCGCCTTGGTTGTAGCGAGCGTTGACGTCCGGGCGCTCGTCGTTGTCCACACGAATCGCGACGAAGCGCTCGTTGACGAGCCGGATGACCTCCTCGTCGGAATAGGAGGTCTCGTCCATGACGTGGCACCAGTGGCACCAGACAGCAGAAATGCCGAGAAGGATGGGGACGTCACGCCGCGCGGCTTCGGCGAACGCCTCTCGGCCCCACGGCCGCCAGTGGATCTCGTGGGCGCGGTTGGGACGCGGCGAAAAATGGAAGGATGCGGACATGGCGGCTCCCGGGTAGTGGCCTCGACGTTCGCTTCCAGCTTATCAGGCGGCGGTGCGATGGGGACGCTCGGCGCTAGACAGGCGTGGTCTTCAGTCCTTGCAGCGTCCTGAGATGGTGCGCCTCGCCGAGATGTACGAAGCCGTGATTGATGATGATCTGACGTAGGCCCATGGACATCGGGATCTCCCCGAAGGGCATCACCTTGACGGTGCGCTGTAGGGCGCCCTCATCCAGGCCGTCGAGCCAGTCCATGGTCGCCTTCCACACGGCCCGCTGATACTCCATCCATTGCTCGATGGGCGGCAAGCGCAGGCTGTTCGCCTCCTCGTGGGTCATGCCCGTTCCCTGCGCGGTGCGGTGCAGGCCGAAGCGCTGATCGTACCCACCCTGAAGCCAAATCGTCGGCGTCCGATCGCGGAAGATGAACTGCACCAGGTTGTCCTCGGTGCGGACGACGTGCCATACGAGGAAGCCGATGTGATTGCCTTTGCCCTCGGGGACGAAGTGGAGTTGCTCGGGGGAGAGGTCCGTGACCGCGTCATCCCACCAGGCGTGCAGTTGCTTGAGCGACTCACGGGCGAACTCGGTGATCGTCGACATGTTGAACCTCCACCATCGGGCGAAGCCGCCGGACGGCAGCATACGCGAGCGGCGCACGACGGTCCATCGTCCGCCGGGCTTGCGCCCCAGGCGCGGAGCGCGGAGACTACGCGCGCAGACTCCAGCGCGTGAGCGGGAAAGGACGGCAGTATGGATCCGAAGGGAAAGGTCGCGATCGTCACGGGCGGCAGTTCCGGCATCGGCCGGGCGACCGCCCTCGCTCTCGCAGAGGCAGGCGCGTCGGTCGTCATCGCCGATATCGATGAGGCGGGCGGCCTGGAAACCGTGCGACTCATTACCGAAAAAGGAGGCAACGCCGCCTTCGTCCGCACGGACGTCACCCGCCGCGAGGATCTCGAGCGCATGGTCGCGTTCGCGGAAGAGACCTTCGGGGGCCTCGACATCCTCCACAACAACGCGGGGATCGTGACCCGCCGCCCGCGGTTTCCTGACACACCGCCGCAGCACTGGGAGCAGACGCTCGCGATCAACCTATGGGCGGTCATCGCTGGTACGCAGGCTGCCGTCCCCGCCATGAAGCGCCGGGGTGGGGGCGTTATCGTGAACACGGCCTCGATGGCGGGCGTCATCGCCTATCAGCCTGACCCCATTTACGGCGCGACGAAGCACGGGGTGGTCGGGTTCACGCGCGCCCTGGCGTACCTGAAGGACGAAGCGAACATTCGGGTCAACTGCGTCTGCCCGGGCGTCGTGGACACGCCGCTGCTCACGAAAGGCACCGAAGACCTCACGCCCGAAGAGCGAGCTCAGCGCGACGCCATCATCTCCCGGATGCCGCTCATCCCGGCGTCTGAAATCGCCGAGGCGGTGTTGGAATTCGTGCGGGACGACACCTTGACGGGGCAGGCCATGGGCATCATGTTCGGTCATCCACACCGCCTCATTCCGCCGGCCGTGACCTTTCAGAACGATCCGGCGCAACGCACGTAGCCGGCTGCACAGGCGGGCCCACGTGCGGGCGAGGCGTGGGCTCACTGGGCTCCCATCTCCGGTGCGTCGCGCTGCGGTGGCTGTTGTCGCAAGCGCGCTCCAACGGCTGTCTCCGTCGGCCCTGCTGGTCTCCCCTCTTGGCGTCGGGCGTGATAGGGTAGTGACCGGGCCTGGAACAGGAATGCCGGGCCCGGTTCCGTATCCGTCACGCCACTCGTAGCGCAAGGAGGGAGACATGAACGCCCGTTTCAGTTCGCTGTTGCTGCGCGGCCTGCGCCGCCTCGACCAACTGTCACAGCCTGCGACCGCGTACGCGCACTGCGACATCCCCTGCGGCATCTACGATCCGCACCTCGCGCAGATCGCTGCCCACACGGTCGTTCGGATGAACCAGCTCATCAACGATCTGGGAGACGCTCCGGGCCCCGGCGACAAGCAGAAGAATGACGCGTGGCACAACTCGATGGCCCGCTACGTCGCTGTCAAGGAGGAGCATGCGGAACTCGTCAAGAAAGAGGTCCGCATCATCTGGGGCGACTACTTCAAGCCCGAGCACCTCGAGAAGTATCCGGACCTGCACACCATCGTCTGGAACATCATGAAGCTGGCCTCGAAGGCCCGGCAGAACGTGGATTTGCAGGCGGCGCAGGACCTCTTGGCCGAGGTGCAGAAGTTCGCGGAGATCTTCTGGGCGACGAAGGGCGCCTCCACTCAGCGCCAGCCCTCGCGGCAGACCTCGGGCGGCGAGATCGTGTACCCGGCGTAACGGCCATGGCGGCGTCCGGCGTAGCCGGCAGACGGCGCGCATCGATGCTCGGGGCGATGGTGGCTGCGATCGAGCGGCTTTCGCCGCTGGTGCGCTTCCGCGTCGAGGGTGACAGCATGGCGCCTGCGTACCTGCCTGGTGACCGAGTCGTGGTCAACCGGGCGGCGTACCTGGTACGGAGGCCGAGCCCGGACGACGTGGTCGTCCTCCGCGATCCCGAAGAGCCAGGGCGTCTCCTGTTGAAGCGCGTGGCGGCTGTGGAGAACGGGCGGTACGTGGTGTTGGGCGACAACGCCGCCGGCAGCCGCGATAGCAGGCGTTTCGGCACCGTACAACGACGCGACATCGTCGGGAAGGCGATCCTGCGGTACTGAGCACGCTTCCGTACCGGAAGCGTGCTGCGTATCATCGCGGCATGGCGCCTACCGACTTCGTCGCAGGGGTCGACCTGGGCGCGACGAACCTCCGCATCGCCGTGGCGGGGCTCGACGGTGAGGTTGTCGCTCGCCGCGCCGGCCGAGTGGACCTCGCTCAGCCGCCCGAGGTGGTCCTCCGGGGGATTCGTCGCGACATCGACGAGTTGCTCCGGAGCGTGTGGCCCGGAGCCCGGCTACGCGCCATCGGCATGGGCCTGCCGGGCATCGTGGACCCCGCGAGCGGCACGGTGGCGTCGCCCGCCAACCTGCCGGGTTGGGGCGCCGTCCCCATCGCGCGGACACTCGCAGACGACAACGGCGTGCCCGTGGCCGTCGAGAACGATGCCAACGTCGCCGCGCTGGGCGAGCAGTGGAAGGGCGCTGCGCAAAGCTGGCGGACCTTCGCGTTCGTGGCGCTGGGCACCGGGATCGGCGCGGGAATTGTCGTGGACGGGCGGTTGCATCGGGGAGTCCGATTCTTCGCTGGTGAAGTCGCGTATCTCCCGACCGACCGTGCGCACGTTCGCGGCCCGTTCGACCCCGATGCGGGGCTCGAAGGGGAGGCCGGAGGCAGAGCCATCGGTCGGCGGCTGTCGCGCCTGTTGGGCCGAGCGGTCACGACCGAGGAGGCGTTCCGTCTGGCGCGCGAAGGCGAGCCCCATGCCGTCGGCGTCATCCGCGAAGCGCAGGAGCACCTCGCCGTCGCCCTCTCGGCGGTCGCTGCGATTCTCGACCCTGACGGCATCGTGGTCGGCGGCGGCATGTCGAAGCAGGGCGAGTTCTTGTTGGGTCCTGTGCGGGAGATGGTACACCGACAGGTCGCGACCAAACCCCCGTTGGTGTTGTCAGAGCTCGGGGAGGACGCGCAGCTCTTCGGGGCGATCCGCATCGCGTTGGACCGGTGCGCCGAAGCCTGAACGACGCTTCCCTTCGGAGACGCACAGGGGTACCATCGGCTCTGCCGCGTTCCGATGCGCTTGAGCGGAGGTGAGCGATGCCCGGATCGCAGCCGACGTACGTGGCCCTGCCCGCGAGCACGTTGCGCTGGCTTCTCGGGGCCGTGGGCGCCGCCGTTGTCATCATGATGGCCATGCTCGCGGTGGAGATCGTCATCCTGTTGAGGGTGTTCGAACTGCTGGATCTGGTTGAGCGCCTGGTTCCACCGGGGTAGACGATGCGTCTTCTCTCAGGATTCCTCCTGGGGTTGCTCGTGCTCACCGCGGCGGCGTGTGGTGAGGAGGAAGGGCCGGCTGCCAATACGGTGGTGGGTCTGCCCACGGAGCCGCCGCGCCCCGCAGCCGTTCAGCCCGACGCGCGGTTCATCGCGCAGCCCCTCGTCTTGGGAAGCATCGAACGCCGCCCGAACGCGGCGCCCGTCCTCCATGAAGCGCGGCTCATCACGGAGTTCGCCTGTGAGGACGATGTGTTCCTCATCCACACCAACAACGAGGACATCTGGGCGCTCATTCCGTGCGACCGGGTCACGCCGCTCTCTCTGCTCGAGCCGTACCGGCAAGAGTCCGCAGCCATCAAGCTCGACCCCCTCGGCGGGAAAATCCGCATCGAAACGCTCGGGGGCGCGCAGGCGGAGTTCACCGTGAGCGCTATCTGGGTGTACGAGAGGCCGCGATGAGCCGGCCTACGCCCGACGAGTACTTCATGAACATCGCGCTGGCGGTCCGCGCCCGTGCGAACTGCCTGGGTCGGCGCGTCGGCGCTGTGTTGGTCCGTGACCGGCGTATCTTGAGCACAGGCTATAACGGTACGCCCTCGAAGATGGTCAATTGCGACGAGGGCGGATGTCGGCGCTGTTCGCGGCCAGACGAATACGCCTCGGGCGAGGGCTACGACGTCTGTATCTGCGTCCACGCGGAGCAGAACACGTTGCTGGGAGCCGCGCGCTTTGGGGTGAGCGTCGAAGGGTGCACGCTGTACACCACGCTCCAGCCCTGCTTCGGCTGTCTCAAAGAGCTGATCCAAGCGAAGGTCGTCGAGGTGTGTTACCTGCATCCGTGGCCTTCGAGGTACGAGGAGCAGTACCGCGCGCTCGTCGCGCAGTTCGAGCCCGGAAGGTTCCGCCAGGTCGTCGTGCCTGACCCTGATGAGGAGTGGGCTCGCGGGCGGGGCGCGGTGGTCGAGCGCGAACTGGGCCACGAGTCTCAACGGTAGGAAGCGACGCCAGATGCTCCGCGCAGGGTTCGCGAAGGTCGTCATCACGCCGCCAGTGGGCACTCCCATGGAGGGATACAGCGCCCGCCAGGGCGTGTCGCAAGGCGTTCACGACGACCTTTACGCGCGTGCGCTCGTCATCGATGACGGTGCCACGCGCGCGGCCATTGTGGGATGCGATCTCTTGGGCGTCGACCGACGCCTCGTCGCCGCGGCGCGAGCGAAAGCCGCCGAAGCTGGGGCGGTTCCCGCTGACCACGTCATGATCGGCGCGACGCACACCCATGCGGGCCCCGCGGGGCTACGGTTCGATGTCGACGAGGCGTTGTGCGAGACGACCGCCCGGCTCATCGCGGGCGCGGTCATGGCTGCCGCCCGCGAGCTTCGCCCGGTCGTGTTGAAGGCGGGACGGTCGACGCTGGACACTGTGTCACAGAATCGACGCCATCCCGACTGGCCCATCGAGACGCGGCTCGACGTGCTGCTCTTCGATGCGCCCGACCCTGTTCGCGAACCACCGGTCGCGGTCGTCATGAACTATGCCTGTCACGCCACGGTGCTGTACCACACGAATCTCTTGCTGTCGGGCGATTACGCTGGGTACGCCACGCGAACGGTCGAGCGCCTCACGGGGGCGCCCGCCGTCTACCTCAACGGCGCGTGCGGGAACATCAACCCCGTGTGGATGGAGCAGACGTTCGAGGAGGCTGAGCGGGTAGGCGCCATCGTCGGCGCCGAAGCGGGCCGGCTCGTCCACGAGTTGCGTCCCCTCGGCCGACGTCAGGTCGCGTGGAACATCCGCTGGGACGAACTCACGGACAAGCCCGTGACCCGCGGCCGGCTCGTCGACGACGCGCGCATCAAGGTGGCTTCGGCCCAAATCGATCTTCCCGTTCGCGCGTTCCTGGATCCGGAGGAGTACGACCGCAGGCTAGCGGACCTCGACGCTCGGCTCGCGGCCCTGCCCGCGGACGTGGTCGTGGAGCGCCACGAAGTGCTTCAGCAGATCACCCGGTATCGGACGGAGCGCCAGGTAGCTGCGCGTGGCCGGCGGACGGGCGCAGGTCCGCACATGGTCCGCCCCGAAATCCAGGCGGTGGGCCTGGCGAGAGACACCGCCATCGTGGGTCTGCCCGGGGAGTTCTTCGTCGAGACGGCTAACGCGATCCGTCACGACGTGGGAATTCCCAACCTGCTGATCTCGTGCTACACGAATCACTACGTTGGGTACATTTGCCCTCGGGAGGTGTTCGAACAGGGCGGGTACGAAAGCGGCGTCACGCTCTTCGGTCCGGACGCCGAGCCGCTGGTCCGAAAGACGGCGCGCGCGCTGGTGAAGGAGGTGACATCGTGAACGGGAAGCGCACCAAGCGCATCGTCGTCTTCGAGGCCCACGGGGACGACATGGAGTTCACCGCCGGCGGAACGATCGCGAGGTTTGCCGACGCCGGGCACGAGGTCACGCTAGTGGTCGCGACGGACAACGACAAAGGCTCGTTCGAGATGAGCGCCGACGAGCTCCGCGCCGCCCGAGATCGGGAGATTGGCGAGGCCGCTCGCCTCCTCGGCGTCAAGAACGTCATCTGTTTGGGCTATTCGGACGGCGAGCTGCAGGAGCAGGCGCCCCTGCACGTCCTCCGAGGCCAGTTCATGCGGATCATCCGGCAGGTGAAGCCCGACATCATGTTCACCTGGGACCCCTTCACGCCGTACGAAGGCCACCCGGACCACCGTGCGGTGGCGATGGCGGCTCTCGAGGCGGCCTCGTTCGCGCACTTTCCGCTGTACTACCCCGAGCAGATTCGTGAGGAGGGGCTGGAGCCGCACTACGTAGGGGAGCACTGGTTCTTCGCCAAGGCGCCGCGCGACGTGAACAAGTACGTGGACATCACTTCGACCATCGATCGCAAGCTGGAGGCGCTGTTCTGCCACGAGAGCCAGATGGTGCTCACGGTAATGGACTTGCAATTCGCGCTCCGTGCCTCTGGCCTGGACATCCCCGAGCTGGCGAACGCCGATCCGCACGACTATCGCGACATCATCGCCAGCCGCGTGAAGGGAGTCGCCCGGGCCATCGGGAAGCAGTGCGGCTTCGAGTATGCGGAGTGCTTCCGAAGGACGCGATTCGGTGGCCTCGAGCGCTTCGCTCCGGGACAAGAGATCCCCGAAGAGGTGTAGAGGACGGATGGAATGACGAGCGAACAGGGCCCCGTTCGCGCGCCCGAGTTTCCCTCGAACGCGACCTGGCTTCAGGGCGGGCCGCTGCGCATGAGCGAGCTGCGCGGCCGCGTCGTGCTCATCGACTTTTGGGATTACACGTGCATCAACTGCATCCGCACGCTGCCGTACCTCAGAGGCTGGCACGAGCGCTACGCCGAGAAGGGATTGACCGTCGTGGGCGTGCACGCCCCGGAGTTTTCGTTCGCCCGCGACCAAGACAACGTTCGGCGCGCCGTCGAGCGCTTCGGCATCGCGTATCCCGTCGTGCTCGACAACGACTTTACCCTGTGGAAGGCCTACGCCAACCGGTACTGGCCTGCGAAGTACCTCGTCGACAAGGAGGGGTATCTTCGCTTCTATCACCACGGTGAGGGGGCGTACGACGAGGTCGAGCGGGCGATCCAGTTGCTCCTGAAGGACGCCAACGCCGGCATCGATCTGCCTGGCCTGATGGAGCCGGTGCGACCGGAGGACCGCCCGGGCGCCGTCTGCTATCGCGTGACGCCCGAGATCTACCTGGGCTACCAGCGGGGCGCCATCGGGAATACGGCCGATGTGACGCCGGACCGCCCTTCCCGGTATCGCGATGTCGGCAAGCACGCGGAGGGCTTCTTCTACCTCGATGGCGAGTGGATGCTCTCGGGGGAGTTCCTGTCACGCCCGTTCGGGGCGACCGAGCCGAGTCGTCTGCACGTGCGGTATCTGGCCAAGGAGGTCAACCTGGTGGCCCATCCGCCGATCACTGGGGGTCCTGCGCGCATCGAGGTGCTGCAGGATGGACGGCTGCTGCCACCCGAAGATGCCGGTGACGATGTGCGGCGCGAAGCCGAGACGGCGACGCTCGTCGTCGACGAGCCGCGGATGTATCGCGTCGTGCGCAATCGGGAGATCGATCATCACGAGTTGACCCTGGTGACCATGTCGGAGGGTGTGGCGCTCTACGCCCTGACGTTCACGACCTGCGTCGTGCCCGCGGAGTGAGCGATGCCCCACGTCCACGTGAACGACATCGAACTGTACTACGAGTCCTATGGCCGGGGCGACGACGTCGTGGTGTTCGCCCACGGTCTCGGGGGCAATCACCTCTCGTGGTGGCAGCAAGTCCCGGTGTTCGAGCAGAGGTACCGCTGCATCGTGTTCGATCATCGAGGCTTCGGCTGGTCACGGGAGGCGCCGTCGGGGCCAGGCATCCGCGCGTTCGTGGAGGACCTTCGGGGCCTGCTCGACCACCTTCGCATCGGCCGCACGTTCATCGTCGGGCAGTCGATGGGCGGCTTCACGGCGCTGGGATTCGCGCTGGCCCATCCCGACCGCACGCGCGGCATCGTGATGGCGGACACGACGTTTCCGTACATCGGGCCGGAGACCCGGGCGATGATGCGCCGTCAGGGCGAGCGGGCCCGGACGGCATCCGACACGCTGCGGGGCGTCGCCTATTCGGAGGTGTACGCGAGGCGCGACCCCGAAGGCGCGTTCCTCTACGACGCCCTTTCCCGGCTCAATCCTCCCCGACCGGACGACTTCTTCGCGCCTCACCGCCTGCCGCCATCGCCGTCGGAACAGGAGCTCGCATCGCTTCATGTCCCGGTGCTCTTTCTGTGTGGAGCCGATGACCCCCTCTTTCCGCCGCAGGTGATGGAGGCAGCGAGCGCGCTGATTCCGGGGTCGCGGCTCGTGGTCGTGCCCGACGCAGGGCACTCCGTCTACTGGGAGCGGCCCGACCGGTTCAACGAGGCGGTACTGGCATTCCTCGCGGAGTGCGAGGCGTGAAGGCGCAACAAAGAACCGAGGCGCGCAAGCGATGGCTGCGGGGATGTGGCGCGCCTCGGCCTTCGTGTGTGGGACCTCGGGAATGGGGGAGCGAATTCCCTGCGTCCCGTCACGCTTATCGTACGCGCGAAGTGTTAAGGAAGCCCTAACGGGGGCTAAAGAATGTGTGACCGCTTTGACGCCGAACGACGGGTGTCGTCATGACGCTGCTCGCAGGGCCGCTTCTACTCGGTCGGTCAGGTCGAGGCCATCCTCCAGCGGTGTGGAGTCGATATAGGGCCGCCGATCGATGATGTGCAGTCGGCCGTCCGCGAACGCCCGGAGCGTCTCCACGACGAGCGGGAGTTCCCGGGCTGCTCCCCGGCGGCGAATTTCCTTGAACAGCGGCAGATCTTCGCCCTTCGCCGCCCGCGCTTCGGCGACTGTCTGACATTCCACCTCTCGCCAGAGTTCGTCGATGCCTGGACCGCGGAGACTGTAGGTGCAGTACGTGACGATGGGTCCCGCATCCAGCTCCGTCGTCGCCAGATGGATGCGTGCGCCGCTGTACGCCGCGCGATCGGCGATGAGCTGCCAGATGACGTCTTGCCACGTGCCGGCGGGCTGGCCCGGAGCCGCCGGGTGCAGGTTCAACAACGGGAAGCGTTCGCACAGCTCCTCGGTCGCGATGAGCATGTAGCCCGCCAGCATGCCGATGTCGAAGGCCGGCAGGAGGGATGCCACCTCTCGGTCGTAGGCGTGGCGCCATTCGGGCAGTGGCTCGCCGGGACGCGAACGCGCCCCATCGTGCGCCTTTCGGAACTTCCGTGACGAGAGCGTGATCACGCGAAGGCCGTAGGACCTTGCCTGTTCGAGGAACACGTCCGTAGCCTCGTACTCGCCCGGTTCGCGATTGCAGAAGACGAACGCGATCTCGGCGTTCAGCCGTCCGTCGCGGATGGCCTCTACCGCCGCACGCAAAAGATTGCGGGAGCCTTCCCCTCGCCCCGTCGCGAACCAGCCGATGCGCAGTCGGTCAGCCACCGGCCTCCTCGTCTTCGAACGGCTCCTCTGGGAGCAGGTCCTCCGTGTCTTGCTCCGGCGCGTATACCGCAGCGCGCTCGGCGAACGCCTGGCGCAGCCGCGTGACTCTGAGCTCGGCTTCGTCGATGAGTTCCTGGCACCGCTTGGCCAGTCGCATTCCCTCCTCGTAGAGGGCGATGGCTTCCTCGAGCGAGAGCCCGCCGCGCTCGAGCTTCTCGACCGTCTCCTCCAGCTTTCGGTACAGCGTCTCGAACGCTTCTCGTCGGCTCATTCTGATCTCGCCTCCGGAATCGTAAAGAGCGGGGGCTGGTCCGCGGAGACGAGCGCACGGCGAGGACGCCGCGCGGAACGGGGCGCTCCCTCGACGCGCACGTCGAACGATCCGTCCCTGACCCGTACGCCGAGGGCTTCGCCCGGTCGGACCGTGCGCGCGCTGCTGACGACGTGCCCATCGCGCTGGACGATGGCGTAGCCGCGCTCGAGCGTCGCCAGCGGATCGAGCGACCGGAGCCGCCAGCGGTGGCCTCCGAGCTCGAGGGAGCGCTGGCGTAGCAGCGCGTCAATGGCGGCGTTGGCGCGCTGGGAGCGCTCGTCGACGGACTGCCGCAACCGCGCGACGTCAGGCTGCCGCCGGTCCATGCTCGACACGCAGGCGTCGACCGCCTGGCGCGCGGCGCGAAGCCGGGCCTCGAGCGCGGACTGGAGCGTCGCCGCCATCACGCCCAGGTGGATCATCAGTTGCCTCCGATCGGGCGTGACTATCTCTGCGGCGGCGGAGGGGGTCGGCGCACGAACGTCGGCCACGAGGTCGGCGATGGTGGTGTCGGTCTCATGGCCGACGGCGGAGACGACGGGAACGACGCTGGCGTAGATGGCGCGGGCAACGGATTCGGAGTTGAACGCGGCGAGCTCTTCGAGCGATCCGCCGCCGCGCGCGACGATGATGACGTCGATGTCCCGCGCGCGGTTGAGGGCACGGATGGCCTCGACGACCCCATCGATGGCATCCGGCCCCTGCACAGGGGTCGGAGCGAGCACGACTTCGGCCAGCGGCCAGCGGCGCTCCAGCACGTGGCAGATGTCGTGCAGCACCGCGCCCGCTGGCGAGGTCACGACGCCGATGCGCCGGGGGAATCGTGGGAGGGCTCGCTTTCGCGCCGGCGCGAACAAGCCCTCTTCCTCGAGCTTCTCCTTCAGCCTTTGGATTTCCAGCTCCAGCGCTCCCGGCCCCTCCGGGCGTACGAAGTCGACGATCATCTGGAGGTCGCCCCTGGGCTCGTAGAGCGAGACGCGACCGTGAGCGACGACCTGCTGGCCGTTCTCCAGCTCGTGTCCGGCGCGCGCGCTGTAGGCGCCCCGAAAGAGGACGCAGCGGAGAGATGCACGGGCGTCCTTGAGGGTGAAGTAGAGGTGGCCCGACGTCGGCCGGCTGAGGTTCGAAACCTCGCCCGACACCCAGAGGTCAGTCAAGTGCGGGTTGGTCTCGAACAGCTCACGCAGGTACGACGCCACCTGGGAGACGGTGTAGATGTCCACGAACGTATGATCGACCACCGGGGCGGCCGAGGGCAAGCAGGGCAGGCAGACTGGCCGGGACCTTCGGCCCTTGACATGGTGTGATTTAGCAGCAAACTTTCATTTAAAGTCAACATTTCTTGACTATCCGGAAGCCGGGCGGTTAGCATGGTGCCGTAGGGAGCGCCGCTCCGGGCGGCGAAAGGGTCGGTGCAAACCACAAGGCACAAAGTCCTCGAACATATCCGCCAGCGGGGCGAGTGCACGGCCGCGGAGGTCGCCGCGGCGCTCCATCTGAGCGTGCCCGCGGCTCGCCGCCACCTCGACCTGCTTCGGGCGGAGGGCCTCGTGGATGTTCGGGTGGTCAGACATGGCGTAGGGCGGCCGTCCTTCGTCTTCTTCCTCACGGAGGAGGCCGAAGAGCTCGCCCCGGCCGGATACACGAGGCTTCTCACGCGGGTCGTAGACCGCCTGGTGCATTTGACGCCGGACCGCGTGAGCGGCCGGGAGGGGCGCGACCTCTTGGGGCAGGTGTTCGAGGGTGTGGCCCTCGACGTGGCGGAGGCGCACCGCGGCGAGGTCACCGGTGCCACGCTCGAAGAGCGGGTCGAGCAGGTCAGTGAGGCCCTCCGCAGCGAGGGCATCGTCGACACCTGGCGCAGGCTCGACACCGGATACGTGCTGGCGAATCACGTCTGCCCATACCGGCGTGCGGCGTTGGTGACCGAGGACGCGTGCCGTTCGGACCGCCTCGCGATCCAGCTCCTGCTCGAGGCGCCCGTGGAGCAGGTGGGCAGGATCGCGGCGGGCGACCCGTGTTGTGAGTACGTGGTGCGCCTGCCGCAGGGTGAACGACGGAAGGCGCCGGGCATGTCGAAGAAGGCAGGCGCAAGTAGCGGATCGCGCAGGGAGCGATCGAGAGACGGAAGGGGACGATGAACAACGAGGTGCTGCTGGACGTCCGAGACCTCCACGTGAGCGTCGAGGGCAAAGAAATCCTGCGGGGCGTGAATCTCACGGTGCGCAGGGGCGAAGTGCACGCTCTCATGGGGCCGAACGGCTCCGGGAAGAGCACGCTCGCCAACGCGCTGATGGGTCACCCGCGCTACGAAGTGACCTCGGGGCAGGTGCTCTTCAAGGGCGAGGACATCCTTTCTCTCACCCCCGACGAGCGGGCCCGGCGCGGGATGTTCCTGGCCTTCCAGTATCCGATCGCCATCCCGGGCGTCACGATGGTGAACTTCCTGCGCCAGTCCGCCAAGGCGATGCGCGGGCAAGACATGCCGGTTCGCGAGTTCCGCCAGCTTCTCAAGGAGACACTGGACCTGCTCAAGATGGACGAGAACTTCGCCCGGCGCTACGTCAACGAGGGGTTCTCGGGTGGCGAGAAGAAGCGCGCTGAAATCCTCCAGATGGGGATCCTGCGGCCGGAGCTAGCCATCATGGACGAGACCGACTCTGGCCTGGACATCGACGCGCTCCGGACGGTTTCGGAGGGTGTGAACGCCCTCATGGGCCCGCACATGGCCGTCCTGCTCATCACCCATTACCAGCGCATTCTGAATTACATCAAGCCGCAGTTCGTGCACGTGCTCTATCGAGGCCGCATCATCACGTCCGGCGGGCCGGAGCTCGCGACCGAGCTCGAGGAGCGCGGGTACGACTGGGTCATCCGGGAGTTCGCGGGAGAAGAAGCGCCCGCGGCCCAAGGAGTCGCGTCATGACGACCAAACCTGTCGACATCGGCATCGAGGGCTACAAGTGGGGCTTCCACGACGACGCGAAGTACGTCTTCCGCACTGAGAAGGGGCTGAGCGAGCGCGTCGTCCGTGAAATCTCCGCCGCCAAGAACGAGCCGTCGTGGATGACGGAATACCGGGTAAAGGCGTACCGCCACTTCGTGGAACGTCCGATGCCCACCGGCTTCTGGGGTGGCAACATCCAGAACTACCATCTGGACTTTGACGACATCTACTACTTCGCGCGCGCGGCGGATCGTCCCGGCAAGTCCTGGGATGACGTGCCGGAGTACATCAAGCGAACCTTCGACCGGCTCGGCATCCCCGAGGCGGAGCGCAAGTTCCTCGCGGGCGTCGGCGCGCAGTACGACTCCGAGGTCGTGTACCACAACATCCGGGAGGACCTGGCGAAGCAGGGCGTGATTTTCGTGGACACCGACACTGCGGTGCGCGAGTACCCGGACCTCGTTCGCCAGTACTTCGGGACGGTGGTGCCGGCCAACGACAACAAGTTCGCGGCGCTCAACAGTGCGGTGTGGTCGGGCGGGAGCTTCATTTACGTGCCCGAAGGGGTGAAAGTGGAAATCCCGCTTCAGGCGTACTTCCGCATCAACGCGGAGAACATCGGGCAGTTCGAGCGCACGCTCATCATCGCTTCCCCGGGCAGCTACGTGCAGTACGTCGAAGGATGCACGGCGCCCATCTACACCACGGACGCGCTCCACAGCGCGGTGGTGGAGATCATCGTGCAGGAGGGCGCTCGGGTCCGCTACACGACGATTCAGAACTGGTCGACCAACGTGTTCAACCTCGTGACGAAGCGGGCCGTGGCGTACAAGGACGCCGTCATGGAGTGGGTGGACGGCAACCTCGGCTCGAAGCTCACGATGAAATACCCGAGCGTGTTCCTGATGGAGCCCGGGGCCCACGGCGAGATTCTGTCGCTCGCGTTCGCGGGGCCGGGTCAGCACCAGGACGCTGGCGGCAAGATCATCCACGCCGCGCCGAGGACGACCTCGGTCATCACGTCGAAGTCGATCAGCAAGGGCGGCGGCCGCACCAGCTACCGGGGGTACCTGAAGGTGTACCCGGGCGCCGAGGATGTGAAGTCGACCGTCCGCTGCGACGCGCTGTTGCTTGACGAGAAATCGCGATCCGACACCTATCCCATCATGGAGATCGACGAGGATCGCGTCACGATTGGCCATGAGGCGACGGTGTCGAAGGTGGGCGAGGAGCAGCTCTTCTATCTCATGAGCCGGGGTATCGACGAGGTCGAGGCGACCAAGATGATCGTGAACGGGTTCGTCGAGCCCATCGTCAAGGAGCTCCCCATGGAATATGCGGTCGAGCTCAACCGGCTGATCGAGTTGCAGATGGAAGGCGCCGTCGGATAGGTCCGGCGAGATACGAGGAACGAACGTGACTAGCGAGACGAGCATCTCGGCCTTGAGCGCCGATGCTGTGCAGGACGTCGTCGAGGCTCTGAGCGACCCGGCGTGGCTCCGTGGGCGTCGCATGGCGGCGTGGGAGCGCTTTCTGGCGCTGCCGATGCCGGACCCGTATCAGGAGGAATGGCGACGGTTGGACCACAGCCGCATCGGCATCAATGGCGTGCGGCCGTTCGCGCCGGCGCCGACGGCCGTCTCCCGCCGCGAAGAGCTCCCGGCGGCGATGCGGGTCCTGTGGGACGAGCGCGAGACGGTGGCGGGGCGCGTCATCCAGCGAAATTCGAGCGTCGTCCACGCGGAGCTGGACGAGGCGCTGCGGGCGCAGGGTGTGGTGTTCTGCGACCTGCACACCGCCGCGCGCGAGCACGAGTCGCTGGTGCGCGAGCGTCTCGGAGCGATCGTCCCCGATGACGAGTGGAAGTACGTGGCGCTGAACGCCGCGCTCTGGAGCGGCGGAGCGTTCCTCTACGTGCCGAAGGGGGTGGAAATCGAGCTTCCGCTGACCTTCGGGCTGGGCGTCACGGAGTCCGGCGTGGCGGCGTTCCCGCGCCTCCTCGTCGTCGCTGACCGCGACGCGCGGGTCACGTTGATCGACGAGGCGTGGTCTCCGACGTTCGACGGGCGCGGGTTCGCGAGCGGTGTGGTCGAGCTGTTCTTGGGCGACGGCGCCGGCGTGCAGTACGTGAACGTGCAGCGCTGGGGCCGGAACGTCAACAACTTTTTGACCATTCGTGGCAAGCTGGGGCGCGATGCGCAACTGCTCGCCATCTTGGTCGGCATCGGTGGCGACATCACGAGGCACACCCTGGAAGTGAGGCTCGATCAGCCGGGCGCGCGCTCGGAGTTCTTGGGCCTGAGCTTTGGCGACGGCAGCCAACATTTCGATTACACCACCCTGCAGGACCACGTCGCCGAACATACGGTGAGCGATCTGCTGTTCAAGGCCGCGCTCAAGGATCATGCGCAGGACGTGTGGTACGGTGTGGTGCGTATTCGGCCGACCGCGCACAACGCCGAGGCCAACCAGACCAGTCGCAACCTGCTGTTGAGCGACCACGCCCGTGCCGCGCCGATTCCCATCCTCGAGATCGAGGCCTGGGACGTGACACGATGCAGCCACGGAGCGACCGCGGGCCCGGTCGACCCTGAGCAACTGTTCTACCTGCAATCGCGGGCCATCCCGCGGCCGGAGGCGGAACGGCTGCTGGTCGAGGGGTTTTTCGCCGAAGTCCTGGAGCGCATTCCGTCGGAGCGTCTTCGCGGTCGGGTGGCGCGCGCGCTGGACGAAAAGCTTGCAGGAGGAAGATGAGCGACATGGCGCTGGTGACAGTCGCGAAGGTTTCGGACGTGGCGCCAGGAACCGTGAAGTACGTGGAGGCGAACGGCGCCCGCATCGCGCTGTGCAACGTCGACGGGCGGTTCTACGCCATCGATGACGTGTGTACGCATGATGGCGGCCCGCTCGACCAGGGGTACCTCGAAGGAACGTCCATCGAGTGTCCCCGCCACGGCGCTCGGTTCGACGTAACCACCGGCCGCGTCCTGGCGCTTCCGGCGGTGATGCCGCTCAAGACGTACAGGGTGGAAGTCGACGGCGACGAAGTGAAGGTCGAGGTGTGATGACGACGACACCACGGAGCGTACCGTCGGACCGGGAGCATCGCGATGGCCGGGAGAGCGCGCCGTTCGACGTGGCCGCTGTGCGCCGCGACTTCCCGATCCTCGGCCGGACGGTGCGAGGCAGGCCGCTCGTGTACCTGGACAACGCGGCGACGACCCAGAAGCCGCGCCAGGTCATCGACGCACTCGTCCGGTACTACGAGGGATACAACGCGAACATCCACCGGGGGCTGCATACGCTGGCGGAAGAGGCGACCGCCGCATACGAGGATGCGCGGGCGCGCGTCGCGGCGTTCATCGGGGCGCCCGGCCCCGAGTGCGTGGTGTTCACGCGCAACACCACCGAATCGATCAACCTTGTGGCGCAGGCCTGGGGGCACGCCAACCTGAAGCCGGGCGACGAGATCGTCATCACGGCGATGGAGCATCACAGCGACATCATTCCGTGGCAGCTCGTCGCGCGGGACACGGGCGCTCGCATCCAGGTGATCCCGATCGACGACGAGGGCGAACTCGTCTGGGACGAAGTGGAGCGCATCATCGGCCCTCGCACCAAGGTAGTGGCGGCCGTGCACATGTCGAACGTGCTCGGCACCATCAACGATGTGCACCGCTTGGCGCGGCTCGCGCACGCCGTAGACGCGATCCTGGTGGTCGACGGCGCGCAGAGCGTCCCTCACCTACCGGTCGATGTGCGGGCCCTCGAGTGCGACTTCCTCGCGTTCTCGGCGCACAAGATGCTCGGGCCCACCGGTGTGGGCGTCTTGTACGGGAGACGGGAGCTTTTGGAGTCGATGGAGCCGTTCCTGGGCGGCGGTGAGATGATTCGACGGGTCGAGTACACGACCGCGACGTGGAACGACATCCCGTGGAAGTTCGAGGCGGGCACGCCGAACATCGCCGACGTGATCGCCTTCGGCGCCGCCATCGAGTACCTCGAGGGACTGGGGATGAGGGCGGTGCGGGCCCATGAAGTGGACCTCACGTCCTACGCCCTCGCCCGACTCTCAGAAGTAGACGGCATCACGGTGTACGGACCGCGGGACCCGGAGCGTCGGGGCGGCGTCATCGCCTTCAACTTCGGTGACATCCACCCGCATGACCTGGGACAGATCCTCGACGGGTACGGTGTCGCCGTGCGCGCAGGCCATCACTGCGCACAGCCCCTGATGCGCAGGCTCGGCGTCGTCGCGACGGCGCGGGCGAGCTTCTACGTGTACAACACCAGAGAGGAAGTCGACGTGCTGATCGAGGGGATCAGGGCGTCGCTGAGCGTCTTCGGTCATGCCGTCCGTACCTGAGCCACAGTTCGACGAGCTCTACCGCGAGCTCATCCTGGACCACTACCGGAATCCGCGAAACCGGGAGCCGCTCGAGCACCCGGACGTCGTCGCGGAGGGGTACAACCCCCTGTGCGGTGACGAAGTGACACTGGAGCTCCGGTTCGACGACGACCGAGTGGTGGAGGTCTCGTTCCGCGGGCATGGCTGCTCGATCAGCCAGTCGTCCGGGTCGATGATGAGCGAAGCTATCAAAGGGCGCCGGATCGAGGACATCCGAAGGCTGTCGGAGAAGTTCAAGAAGATGGTCACGAACGCCGACGCCGAGCCCGACCCGGAGCTGGGGGACCTCGAGGCGCTGCACGGCGTCGCGAAGTTCGCCGTACGGGTGAAGTGCGCGACGTTGCCGTGGCACACGTTGGAGGATGGCCTCGCACGGCGCCGCAACGGAGTGGCGCGCGTGACCCATGAAGAGGTCTGAGGCCGGCGACGGACGGGGAGGCAACGATGACGACGAAAGGCTTGCTGTCGAAAGAGCTCATCATGGAGCGGCTGAAGGATGTCTTCGATCCGGAGATCCAGATGAGCATCGTGGAGTTGGGGCTCGTCTACGACGTGCAGATCGAGGACGACGGCACGGTCATCGTCACCTACACGCTCACGAGCCCCGGTTGTCCGTTGGGCCCGGTCATCGATGGCCAAATTCAGGACGCGCTCATGGACCTGCCGGGCGTCAAACGCGTCGAGCCACGCTTGACGTTTAACCCGCCCTGGGACCCGCGCACGATGGCGAGCGAGGACGTCAAGATGGCGCTCGGTATTTGGTAAGCGCGGGCTTGTCAAACGGCGGCGGGCGGTTTACCATTCGCGGCACATACGGGGGAGGCTGAGGCGCGAGGTGGCGCGCCGCTCCGGCGACGCCGGAGCCGCGACGAAGCGAGGGCGCTGGCCCTCGTTCTTACTTCCGGGTTCGGCCTGCAGCGACGACCCGATTGGGCGTGCTTGTGAAGTGTGGTACAATGCGCGCCCATTCTGCCGACGATCGAGTGTACGTTTGGGCGAACGAGATGACAGAACGAGCGCCTTTGTACCGGTTTGAACAGGAACGGGACGCCTGCGGCGTCGGCTTCGTCGCGGACATCGCCGGACGGCCCAGTCACGCCATCCTCGAGATGGCGATTCAGTGCGTGACCAACCTGACCCATCGCGGCGCCCTCGATGCCGACGCAAAGACGGGCGATGGCGCGGGGGTCAGCTTCCAGATCCCGAGAGCGTTCTTCGCACAGGTCGTGCGCGAGCTCGGCCACGGCGCCGTGGACCCCGCCGATTTGGCCGTGGGGATGGTGTTCCTTCCCCGCGACGAGGATGACGCTGGGCGCTGCAAGTACCGGCTGGCGCGCGCCGCGGGCGAACGGGGACTGGCGGTGCTCGGCTGGCGGGTGGTCCCCGTGGATGACACCGTGCTCGGTGACCAGGCGAAGAGGACCCAACCGAGGATCGAGCAGATCATCGTACGCCGTCCTCCGGGCATGGATGACGCCGCGTACGAGCGCACGCTCTTCCTCGTGCGGAAGGACGCCGAGCGCTGGGCGACAGAGGCGGGACTGACCGAGTTCTACGTGCCGTCACTCTCGCACCGGACCATCGTCTACAAAGGGCTGCTGGTCGCGCACCAGTTGAACAAGTTCTACCTGGACCTCAAGGATCCGCGGTTCCAGACGGCGCTCGCCGTGTTCCATCAGCGGTACAGCACCAACACGTTCCCGAACTGGATTCTTGCGCAGCCTTTCCGAATGCTCGCGCACAACGGCGAGATCAACACGCTGCAGGGCAACCGCAACTGGATGCGCGCCCGCGAGCCCGAGCTCGGGTCCGAGGTGTGGGGTTACGACATCGATGCGCTGAAGCCCATCATCCAGGAAGGGTTTAGCGACTCCGCATCTCTGGACAATGCCCTCGAAGTGCTGGTGCTCTCGGGCCGGGACCCGCTCCACGCGATGATGATGCTCATCCCGGAGGCGTGGGAGAACATGCCCAACATGCCCCGGGAGCGCCGCGAGTTCTACGAATACCATGCGTGCCTCAGCGAGCCGTGGGACGGTCCGGCGAGCGTCGCGTTCACCGATGGCGTCATCGTGGGCGCTACCCTCGACCGCAACGGCTTGCGGCCAGCCCGCTACCAGATCACCTCGGACGGGCTCATCGTCATGGGGTCCGAGGTGGGGATGCTCGAGCTGGACTGCGGGAAGATCGTCGAGAAGGGACGGCTAGGGCCCGGCGAGATGATCGCGGTCGACACCGCGAAGGGCGTCCTCCTCAAGAACGACGACATCAAGAGTCAGGTTGCGTCGCGAAGGCCGTACGGCCAGTGGGTGCGCGAGCACCTCATGCATCTGGACGACTACCTCAAGACCTGTTCGATCGAGGTGGTTCGCCCGGAGATGAACCTCACCCAGCAGCAGGCCGCGTTCGGGTACACGCGTGAGGAGCTTCAGTACGTCATTCGACCGATGGCACAGGACGGGAAGGAGCCCGTCTGGTCGATGGGGGACGACACCGCACTCGCCGTGTTGGAGCGAATCCCGCGGCTTCTCCCCAACTACTTCAAGCAGAAGTTCGCTCAGGTCACCAACCCTCCGATCGACCCGATCCGCGAGGAGCTGGTGATGTCCCTGGACGTGTACCTGGGACCACGGCTGAGCCTGTTCGAGGAGACGCCCGAGCATGCCCGGCTGTTGCACGTCGCGTCACCGCTCATGATCGATGAGGAGATCGACGCGCTGAAGACGCTCGACAACGGCATCTTCAAGGGCGTCGTGCTTCCCACCTTGTTCCCGGCGACGGGTCCGGACGCCCTGGAGCCCGCTCTCCGTGAACTGTGCCGGAGGGCGTCCGAAGCGATCGATGCGGGCGCCAACATCCTCGTGCTCAGCGACCGCGGGGTCGACGCCACTCACGCGCCCATCCCGATGCTGCTGGCGGTCGGCGCTGTGCACCACCACCTGATCCGCGAAGGCAAGCGCATGCGGGCGAGCATCGTCTGCGAGACGGGCGAAGCCCGCGACGTGCACCAGATCGCGACGCTCATCGGCTACGGTGCCAGCGGGGTCAATCCGTATCTGGCGCTGGAGACGGTCAGCCAGCTCTTCTTCTCGGGCCAGCTCAAGGACCTTGACGTCCACAAGGCGCTCACGAACTACGAGAAGGCCGTCGACGCTGGCATCCTCAAGATCATGTCGAAGATGGGTATCTCGACGGTGTCGGCGTATCACGGAGCGCAAATCTTCGAAGCCGTCGGCCTGTCCCAGGAAGTGATGGACCTCGCATTCGTCGGCACACCCTCGCGCATCGGTGGCATTGGCCTCCGAGAGATCGCCGAGGACGTGCTGCGACGGCATCGGAAGGCGTTCCAGCCCGAAGATGGCGTTCAGCTCGATGTTGGCGGCTTCATCCGGTACCGCAAGGAAGGCGAGTACCACGGGAACAACCCAGACGTCGTCCGGGCGCTTCACCACGCGGTGCAGACGCGACGGTACGAGGACTACCGGGTCTACGCCGACATGGTGAACAAGCGCGAGCCCGTCGCGCTCCGTGATCTGCTCGATTTCAAGAGCGACCGGCCTCCGATCCCCATCGACGAGGTGGAGCCAATCGAGTCGATCATGCGGCGGTTCACGACCGGTGCCATGTCGCTGGGAGCCCTGAGCCCCGAGGCGCACGAAGTCATCGCCATCGGCATGAACCGCATCGGCGGGAAGAGCAACACGGGCGAGGGCGGCGAGGAGGCATGGCGCTGGTGGCAGAAGCGCAACGGTGACGACGCCAACAGCCGCATCAAACAGGTGGCGTCGGGCAGGTTCGGCGTCACGCCGCCGTATCTCGCCGCGGCGTCGGAGCTCGAGATCAAGATGGCCCAGGGCTCGAAGCCCGGAGAAGGTGGCCAGCTTCCTGGCCACAAGGTGTCGCCGTACATCGCGACCATCCGGCACACGCTTCCCGGTACGCCACTCATCTCGCCGCCGCCGCATCACGACATTTACAGCATCGAGGACCTGGCGCAGCTCATCTACGACCTCAAGCAGGTCAATCCGCGGGCCAGAGTCTGTGTGAAGCTCGTGGCCGAAGAGGGCGTCGGAACGATCGCGGCCGGCGTCGCAAAGGGCTACGCCGACGTCATCCAGATCTCGGGCCACGAAGGGGGCACCGGCGCCTCGCCGTTGTCATCCATCAAGTACGCGGGCCTGCCGTGGGAGCTGGGCCTCTCGGAGACGCAACAGGTGCTGGTGCTCAATGACCTCCGGAGCCGGGTGACCGTGCGCGTCGACGGCGGCTTCCACACCGGCAGGGACGTGGTCGTCGCGGCGATGCTCGGGGCCGATGAGTATGGCTTCGGCACCATCGCGCTCATCGCTATCGGCTGTCAGATGGCGCGCCAGTGTCACCTGAATACCTGCCCCGTGGGCATCGCCTCACAAAGGGAAGACCTGAGGGCGAAGTTCCCCGGCGTGCCTGACAACATCGTCACGTTCTTCTCGCACGTGGCGCAGGAGGTGCGGGAGCTCTTGGCGAGCCTCGGCTACCGCCGGCTGGACGACATCATCGGCCGCATGGACCTGCTTCGACAGGTCGAGCGTCCGGAACGGCCCCGTGCCCAGAAGCTGGACCTGTCGCCCATCATCACGATGGTGCCGGACGGCAAGCCCATTCGCGCCCTCCAGGAGCGAAACGACCGCGTCGAGCGGACGCTGGACGACCAGATCCTGCAGGACGCGAAGGACGCGCTGGAGGGACGTGGCAGCGTGCGGCTGTGCTACAAGGTCCGGAACACGGACCGCACGGTGGGGACGAAGCTGGCGGGTGAGATCGCGTACCGCTTTCACGAAGAGGGCCTGCCCGAGGGGACGATCGAGATCAACCTGGAGGGGAGCGCGGGCCAGAGCCTGGGCGCATTCCTGCACCGAGGGGTGCGGATCATCCTGCGCGGCGAGGCCAACGACTACGTCGGCAAAGGTATGGGAGGCGGCGAAATCGCGCTGCTGCCGCCCGAGAACTCGCCGTTCGAGAGCCACGAGAACGTAATCATGGGTAACACGTGCCTGTACGGCGCGACGGGTGGCATGCTGTTCGCGGCCGGACGGGCCGGTGAGCGCTTCGCCGTGCGCAACTCGGGTGCCAAGGCGGTCGTCGAGGGCGTGGGCGACCATGGCTGTGAGTACATGACCGAAGGCGTCGTCGTGATCCTCGGCGAAACGGGGCGCAACTTCGGCGCGGGCATGTCCAACGGAATCGCCTACGTGCTGGACGAGAAGGGAGACTTCCCGTCCAAGCTGAATCCCGAACTCGTGGCGATCAAGCGGGTCACCGGCGAGCAGGACATCGAAATGCTCACGGGGCTCATCAAACGGCACGTGCAGCTCACGGGCAGCCGGCGCGGACGCGAGATCCTCGACCACTGGGAGCGGTTCCAGCCGCTGTTCTGGAAAGTTGCGCCGCACACGGCAATGACCGAGGAAGGCCCGCAGACCATCATCAACCGGCATATCGAATCGGTCCGCGCGGCCATCGCCATGGGCTGAGGTCGGCCCGCGTTGACGCGCGGGACAGCCGCACCTAGGGGTCGTCGTGCTCCGCAGGTGCGTCGATGCCAGCCACCTCGCGCCAGCAGCGGGAGACGGTGCGTTGCGCGACTGCGTAGCCGAAGCCGCGCCGTAGGAGAAATCCGCCCAGCCGTCGTCTGAAGGCATCTTCGTCGAGCTCCGCGAAGCTGCGGAGCCGACGCGATGCGGCCCGGTACGCCGCATCGTCGTCGTCGATGCTGGCCGTCGCTTCGGCGGCGGTCGACGGCTCAATGCCACGGCTCTGGAGCTCGGATCGCAGCAGCCGACGGGACCGAGGGCTGGCCGCGTCGCGGGTCTCGACCCAGAAGCGCGCGAAGGCGGCGTCGTCGAGATACCCCATGGCCCGAAGGCGGGCGATCGCGTTGTCGACGTGCGGCCGTTCGAAACGGCGCTGTCGTAGGGCGTCGCGGAGTTCGCGTTCACTGCGAGGTCTGCGGGCCACGAGACGCAGAGCGCTCTCGATGCAACGCTGGCGGGCGTCGGCGTCACGGAGCGCGTCGACCATGGCGGCGTCGACCGTTTGCCCCTCGCGCAGGCCGTGCTGGATAGCGACCTCCGTCGCGAGCGAGAAGGCGAAGGCGCCGTCGAGGTGAACGTTCACCCGGCGGCGCCCCCGTCGTCGTTCGAGGAGCGTGACGATCACGGCGTCACTCCGGGGCCGCTATTCGTCGAAGGATGGCTCGTCGTCTTCGACGTCGGCGACGGTCGCGGCGGCAGGCACACGCTGCCCAGCGGCGCGGGCGCGGATCTCTCGCTCGATCTCCGCGGCGATCTCCGGGTGCTGAGCCAGGAACTCCTTCGCGTTCTCCCGGCCCTGGCCGAGACGCTGTTCACCGTACGTGAAGAACGCTCCCAACTTGCGGACGACTCCGTACTCGACACCAAGGTCAATGATGTCGCCCTCGCGGCTGATGCCCGCGCGTCCGGGCGTGAACATGATGTCGAACTCAGCGGTACGGAACGGCGGAGCGACCTTGTTCTTCACGACTTTGGTCCGGACCCGGCTGCCGACGATCTGCGCGCCCTGCTTGATGCTCTCGACGCGCCGGATGTCGATGCGCACGGACGCGTAGAACTTCAGCGCGCGCCCGCCTGGCGTCGTCTCCGGGTTGCCGAACACCACGCCCACCTTCTCGCGGAGCTGGTTGATGAAAATGACCGCGGTGCGCGACTTCGAGATGGCGTGCGTGAGCTTCCGCAGGGCCTGGGACATCAGGCGCGCCTGCAGTCCAGGAAGCGAGTCACCCATCTCTCCCTCGATCTCCGCGCGCGGGACCAGGGCGGCGACGCTGTCGATGACGACAACGTCGACGGCGTTGCTGCGCACGAGGGCCTCAGCGATTTCGAGGGCCTGCTCCCCTGTGTCAGGCTGCGAGACGAGCAGGTCGTCGATCTTCACCCCGAGGGCAGCGGCGTACTGGGGGTCGAGGCTGTGCTCTACGTCGATGTACGCCGCCATGCCGCCCAGCTTTTGCGCCTCAGCGATGATGTGTTGCGCAAGGGTGGACTTGCCGGCGGATTCGGGCCCGAAGATCTCGATGACGCGGCCCCGAGGCACGCCCCCGATACCGAGGGCGAGGTCGAGCGCGAGCGACCCGGTAGGGATAGCCTCGACCTGCATGGCCTGCGAGGCCTCGCCGAGACGCATGATGGCGCCTCGGCCGAATTGCTTCTCGATCTGCCCGAGCGTGATTTCCAGGGCTTTGATCTTGTCGTCCACCTGACCGGTTCCGTTGACGCTGGCGGTGGTGCTAGCGCTGGCCATGGAGGGCCTCCTTGCTCGGCTGGTGACACCCTCACGCCCCCGCGCTCGCGGTGTCATCATACTGTCCTACCGTCGGGCCCAACAGTAGAACAAACGTACGACCCTTGTCAAGCCCTCAGGCTCAGCCTCGCAGGCCGTACCGTCGGAGCGTTTCGAGTTCCGGCTCTTCGCGGGGGAAGTCTCCCACCAGCCACAGCCGGGCGAGTTCGATCCGCCGGATCGTGAAGGAAAGGCGCTGCGGCTCCGAGCGAAGCGCGTGCAAGGTAGCGCGCAGCGCCATCCGGTCGGGCGGCTCCAGACAGCGAGCGACAGGGAGGTGTGGCAGCACGCGCCCGGGTGCCGGTCGACCGGCGATGTCGCTCACGCTCCGTCCGAGCGCTTCCCAGCGCCCATCGTCGTGCAGCTCGAGGACGATGGCCTCTCCCAGGACGTTGGGCAGGCCAACGGAGAACGTAACGGGGGCGGACCGCTGGAACAGGGGCGCTGCACGCTCGCCCCATGCTATCGCTTGCTCACGAGTGAGCTCGTCGGGGCGCCAGGGCCTCAGCACCTGAAAGCCGACGCCCGCGAGCGTTACATGCAGGTAGTCGTCCGTGAAGGGAACGACGCCAGCGACAGTCGTGAGGCGTCGGCGTATGCGCTCGACGGCGTCGATGACGGCACGGTCTTCGACGCGCGCGATGAACGCGAGGTACTGCGCGCGCCCGTGAGCCCACGAATCTGCCCAGGCGTCGTCGGCGACGACGATGTCGCCTTCACGGTCGAACCAGCGCCAGGCTTCGTCGAAGGAGGTGAACTCGGGCATCACATCCAGCGTACCGCGCGAACGGGTTCGCGCAGGTTCGTCGCGCGCTGCCTCACTCGGGCTGGCGCATGTGCGGGAACAGGATGACCTCTCGGATCGACCGCTGGCCGGTGAGCAGCATCACCAGGCGGTCGATGCCGAGCCCGAGGCCACCCGCGGGCGGCATGCCGTGCTCCAGCGCCACGAGGAAGTCTTCGTCCAGTGTTTCGACTTCCTCGAGACCGGCGGCCTTGAGCCGGGCCTGCACCAGGAATCGCTCGCGCTGATCGATGGGATCGTTCAGTTCGGAGTACGCGTTCGCGATCTCCATCCCGCGGCAGAACGCCTCGAACCGCTCGACCAGGTGCGGCGCGTCCGCCTTTGCCTTGGCCAGGGGGGAGAGCTCACGCGGATAGTCCAGCAGGAACGTGGGCTGCACGAGATGGGGCTCGACAGCGTTCGAAAAGATCTCGTCCACTAGCTTTCCCCAGCTCCATCCGGGGTCGGTCTGGATGTTCATAGCGCGCGCGCGTTCGAGCAGGCCGTCGCGGTCGTCGCGGTACGTCTCGAGATCGAAACCGGCGTACTCGATGAACGCTTCCCGCATGGTGAGGCGCCGCCACGGTGGACGGAGATCGATCGTGGTGTCCCCGTAGCTGACCGTCGTCGAGCCCAGAACCTCCTTGGCGACGGTCGACACCAACTCTTCGACCATGCGGGCGACGTCATGGTAGTCGGCATATGCCTCGTAGCTCTCCATCATCGTGAACTCGGGGTTGTACTTCCAGGAGACGCCCTCGTTCCGGAAGATGCGCCCGATCTCGTAGACGCGGTCGTAGCCGCCGATGAGAAGCCGTTTGAGGTGCAGTTCGAGGGGGAC